>JAEEGL016615858.1_pt1 | contig 17474 bp, 21 predicted proteins | sample 9134231 | NCBI WGS metagenome assembly JAEEGL01 (sample SAMN16246548, study PRJNA631951) | gut metagenome | biome: gut microbiome; feature: rumen; material: fiber-attached | host: Bos | place: Iran: Karaj | collected 2018-10 | reverse complement strand
TCGGAAACGGTAGGATGGTCCTGATTAAGTGAGCGCAATGAAAATTATTATCAAATTGCCGAACGCGAAGAATGTATTTAATTGTTAGGTAAGTGAACTTTTAACGCAAAAACACTATGAAGATGAAAAAAACATATATAACTCCCACCATAGAGCAGACCTCCATCGTGGCAGAGCAAATCATAGCTTTAAGCACATTAGGCAATGCCTCGCATAAGACAAACTCCACCCTCAATTCCGACGACGACGGTGATGCCCTTGTCAAGGAACAGTCTCCCTACAACGTCTGGGACGAAGCCTGGTAAGAGAAAAAGTATTGGTTTTTTAGTTTAGGTCGCCGCTGTCACAGCAGCCGATGTCGGCGCGCCGCAGATGGTGGCGACCCCTTTCTTTGTCCTTTTAGTAAATAATAGCAACGATTCAATATCCCCTTCTAACCTATGAAAAAGAGATATTTAGCATGTCTGCTCATGGCTGTCATGAGCTTCTTCAATGCCGCAGCACAGGACGCCTATAGTGGTACGCTTGTGGCCGACGAGGGTGCGTGGTGCTGGTTTGCTGACCCCCGTGCCCTGCACTATGAAAACGCCGACGGTACCATCAACGCCACCTACATCGGCTACATCGATATCCACGGCAACGTCAAGGCCACGCAGTACGACTGGATCAAGCACCGCAAGACGGATGTCCTCATCCGCAGCTACTTCCAGCCCGACGACCACAATAACCCCACCTTTATCGTGCTGCCTGACGAACGCGTCATGATCTTCTACACGCGCCACACCGACGAGGCCAAGATCTGGTACCGCATCTCGCGTCGTCCTGGTGACATCACCGCCCTGGGCGAAGAGAAGTATCTCGCACCCGTCAACAAGACGACCTATCCCTCGCCCTTCATCCTGAGCGACGATCCCGAGCACATCTACCTCTGCTGGCGCGGTATCAACTGGCACCCCACCATCGCTCGCCTGACCATGCCTGATGCTGACGACAACTGCGCGTTCGACTTCGGACCCAAGCAGATTGTGCAGAGCACGGGAGCACGCCCGTATGCCAAATACCAAAGCAACGGCAAGGATAAGATCTATCTCTCCTATACCACTGGGCATCCCGACAACGAGATGCCGGACTGGCTCTACCTAAACGTCATCGACATCAACCACGGCAACGGTCCTATCCTTCGCGACATCAAGGGCAACCAGCTCTCCGTCATCGCTAACGGCGTTCACTACGTCAACAAGAATAGCAGCTACGCCAGCGCACATCCGTATGCCGTGGTGGATAAGTCCGACAACATACGCAACTGGGTGTGGCAGGTGACACTGGACGAGAAAGGGAATCCCGTCATCGCCTATCCGCACATCGACAATGCCAAGACATCGCACGTCTACTGGTATGCACGCTGGACGGGTAGCGAGTGGCGTCGCACATGGGTGCAGTACGCCGGCCATGCTTTTCACCAGAACTGGAACGTCACCGAGCGTTGCTACAGCGGCGGCATGGCCATCGACCCCGAGCACATCAACGACCTCTACCTCAGCATCCCCACCAAGGACGGACAGTACAACAAGGATGGCGTCTACGAAATCTGGAAGTACACCATCAACGACGAAGGCAAGGTGGCGGGCAGCGAGCAGATCACCCGCAACTCTGCCAAGAACAATATGCGACCCTATATCATCCCTGGCTCCAAGAACTCCGGCATGCGGCTGACATGGATGAACGGCGACTACTTCTATTGGATGGTCAAGCAGGGCTACCCCAAAGGTTTCCCCACGATCATACGTGTGGACTGCGAATGGGACGAAGAGCTGACGACGGAGCTGCCGGAGGACGTGAATCCGCGCACCGATATGCCCAGCCTGGGCAAGGACAAGTCGCTGTGCATGGCTTTCGCGATGAATGTGGACAAGTATAGCGGCAAGCTCTTCACACTGGGCAATATGACTTATACGCTGGGCACCGACAACTATCCCGTACTGACCATCGGCGGCACGGCGTACAAGAGCCAGAACCGCCTGCTCACCTCCGACAACTGGGCCACGGGCTCCACGGGCACCGGCGGCGACAGTCATCCGACGAAGGTGAACACATGGATCCTCACCCTGACCTACGACGGAGAGGTGCTGACGACATACCGCAACGGCCTCGTTGATCAGGTGATAGAGACCACGGAACTCGAAGGCGGCACGGCCGTTGGCAACGGCAACGGCTTCAACCATCTACTCGTGGAACAGCGCGACTTCTATGCCTGCGCTTCGCCCTTGACGGTGCAGCAACTGGTCGCCGACGTGCAACAGGATGTCGATGCCGCTACGGCCAAGAATGCGCTGACCATCATGACGCTGCCCGCAGAGACGCGCACCGACCTCGTCCTGCCCGCCACGCTGCTGGGCTTTGACATCAGCTGGAGCAGCTCCGACGAGCAGGTCATCTCACGCACGGGTGTGCTGTCCAGCCTGACGGAGGACACGCCCGTCACCCTCACTGCCACCATCGGCGATGCCAGCCGCAGCTTCGACGTCATGGCGCTGGCACGCGACATCGCCAAGAACCTGCGCTATGAGCAGGCGGAGACCCTCGACCTCACGGGTAACACCACCGGCGCTTTCGCCACCAACAAATACGGCACGGCCCCCCAAGGGTTGCTCAAGGACCTGCGTTCCTACACGTTCCTCGTTGAGGCCAAGGTGGCAACGATGCTGAAGCAACCGCGTCTCTACGACTTCGGCTCAGGCTCTGGCAACAGCCTCTTCCTGCGTGCCGACCCCCTCGCTGCCGGCATCAAGTACAACAGCGGAACGACCACAATGGTCAAGAGCCAAACCAAACTGGCGGCAGGCAACGCCTACAAACTGGCCGTGAGTTACGATGCCGGCACCCATAAAACCACGATATATATCGATGGTGAGGTGGATGCCAGCGGCACCGAGAACCAGGTAGAAGCCTACCAGCTGGAGGCACTGGCTGCCGACACCCGCAACTTCATCGGACGCACGCAGTGGTGGGACGGCTCCTACGCTGCCGACAACCAGGACTTCTGTGGCACCATCAGCGGTCTGCGCCTCTACGATGTGTGCCTCACGCAGGAGGAGATCTGCGGACTGCAGGGCATTCATGAAGGAGGCGATTTCATCGATGAAATCGGCAAAAAAGACACCTCAGACCCTACGTGGTACGACCTGAGCGGTCGTCAGGTGAACCGCCATGCGCTCCGACGTGGCATCTTCGTCAGTCAGGGGCGTAAGATGGTAAGATAATGAAAAAAAGTAGATAATCACCATCTGTTTATATGTTCAGGCACAATGGCGCATTAACACGTTAACAGGTTAACATTCGCTTCGCTCATTAACAGGCTAACTTGTTAACGCGTCTTGGCGCGTGTTAACGTGTTAATGTGTTAACGTGTTAATGTGTTAACGTGTTAATGTGTTAATGTGTTAACGTGTTAATGTGTTAACGTGTTAATGTGTTAACGTGTTAACGTGTTAATGCGCCTTGGCGCATGTTACCGTGTAAATGTGAAGATTTGATGCTTTAATTTGTTGGTTTCTTATAAAAAAAGTCCAAAAAATTTTGTTGTAGCCGATGAAAAGCTTATATTTGCCGCCAGAAAAGGTATTGTCGATGAAATATGAACTGACTTTGCTCAACATCGGATTCGCCCATCATGACGATGACTGGAACTTCGAGCGTATCTGTAGTTCCTTCTCACGCATCTACTGGGTGACCGAGGGGTGCGGCGAGGTGACCTTCGATGGAAAGGTGCATCGCCTTACCCCTGGCAACCTGTACCTCATCCCGGCGCTGGTGAGCCATAGCGACCATTGCGACGGCGTGTTTGAGCACTACTATATCCATTTTATGGATCAGTCCATGCAGATCTACGAGTACTATCAGCAGTACCAGCTCCCCTTTGAGTACCCCGTGACGAAAGCCGATCCGCACATCATCAAGCGACTGATGTACCTGCTGCCCGACTGGGAACTGCACAACAGCGATCCGCAGAGCTACGAGACGCAGACGAAGACGTTGCAGGGTGTCAAGCTGTTCCAGAGCCGGCCGCTTGCCGTGCAGATGGAGATCAACGGCCTGCTGCATATTCTCCTCTCGCATTTCTTCAGTCTGGCCAAGCCGCGTACCACGGTCAGTGACAAACGCATCCGCGAGGCGCTGTGGAAGATCAACAGGGATCTGGCCAACGTGCCGTCGCTCGACGTGCTGGCCGGAGAGGCCTGCATGAACAAAGACAGCTTCATCCGTCAGTTCCGCCGACAGACGGGCTCCACGCCGACGGACTACATCATCCATCGGCGGATGATGCGCGCTCAGCTGTTGTTTGCCGAAGGCAAGAGTTCGGTGAAGGAGGTGGCGCTGCAGGTGGGCTACGACAATATCTCCTATTTCGGCCGCACCTTCAAGCGCATCACGGGTATCAGCCCCATGGAATTCATCAGGCAGAATCGATAGGGTAGGGTCTTGTCAATGAAAAAGAATACGTGCGCACAAGAACTTCTACACCTGTAAACATTATGTTTGGCTGCCGGCATTCATCCGCCTGCGCCAAGTGTAGTAGCCGTAGATGGCCATGACGGTATATACGGCATAGAGGAGGCTGCGGCCATAGACGCCCTTGTAGATATAAAGGCCTGAGCTGACGGCATCGACGACGAGCCACACCCACCACTGCTCGATGTACTTGCGCGAAAGCATCCACATGGCGATGACGGAGAGGGAGGTGGTGAACGAGTCGATGTAGGGCACGCGGCTGTCGGTGAACTCACGGAGGAAGACGGCAATGGCGACGAACAGGACGACAAAGGTCAGCGCCAGCCACACATAGGTCCGGCACGGCGTGGGACGTATCGCCACCTGTTCGCCCTGCTCGGTCTTGCCGCGCAGCCAGATGACGAGTCCGTAGATGCCGGCAAGGAAATAGTACACTTCCATGCCGCAGTCGGCATAGATGCCCGCCTGATAGAGCACGACGATGTAGATGGCAGGCATGATGCTCCCCACCACCCACATCCACGGCGACGTGCGGAACTCTAACCAGAGATAGAGGAACCCGAGTGCGGTTCCGAGGATATCAAGTACATTCATTTCGCCTTATTTTTCACTTTTCACTCTTTAACTTTTCACTTTTATTAGAACCTCAGCGTCACGCTTCCCATTGCCGTGAAGCCGGCGGCGGGGATGAAGCCGATCTGGTAGTAGCGGTTGTCGTCGGGGTGGCCGCCGCTCTCGTAGATGGCGCTATAGACCCATCCTGACGCGGCATAGCGATGGTTGAAGAGGTTGAAGAAGTTGGCGCCGAAGACGATCTCGCGCATGCCGGCCAGACGGCGCTTGCTGCTGCCTATGCTGGCGGGCGAGAGGGTGTACTGCAGTTGAAGGTCGGAGACGGAGAAACCGGGCAGCGAGCGGTCGGCGCACTCGGTGTTGTCGAGGTACTGGCGCGAGACGTAGTTGGTGTGCCACGTAGCCCTGAAGCCATGCGTGTGGAAGTCGATGAAACCGTTCAAAATGGCGGAGGGGGAGAAGGCAAGGGTGGAGTGGTCGTAGTGGATGGTCTGCTCGCCGTTGTCCCAATCCTCGACGACCTCGTCGAAGTCATGGAGGCGGTTCTGGCTCAGCACGGCGTTGGCTTCGACGGAGAGCCAGCGCGTGATGTCCCATCCGGCGGTGAGCTCGATGCCCATGCGGTCGGAGCTGGCGATGTTGGTCGTCAGCTTCTCGCCGATATCGCTCAAGGCTCCCGTCTGCACGAACTGGTTCCTGTAGCTCATGTTGTAGAAGTTCACGCCGGCACGCCACTTGCGGCCTTCATAGTTGTAGCCCAGCTCCACGTCGAGCACGCGCTCGGCCTTGGGCGCCGGGTAGGAGCCGTTGTCGGTGAAGTTGTTGCGCTCGGGTTCGCGGTTGGCGATGGCTGCCGACCAATAGATGCGATGGTCCTTGAAGCGACCGCTGAAGCCTATCTTCGGGTTGAAGAAATGGTAGCGTTTGTTGATGTCGAGGCGCTGGTTGTAGTAGCTGCTGTTCTCCTCGTAGAACTTGTCGTTGATACCGTCGGTCTGGTAGCGGACGTATCGGTACTGGAGGTCGGCGAAGAGCGATGCCGTGCGTTCCTCGGTGTTGACGATGAAGTAGTTGGCCTTGCCATAGACGTTGGCGTCGCGCTTGGTGGCGTCGCTGTCGTAGTAGGTGTAACGGCCGTTGGCCAGGATCTTCGCGGCGAGTTCGGCGTTGCCGGCGTAGGTGAGGTAGCCGAAATGGTTGCCCGTGAACTGCTGGTAGCCGCCGCCGAAGATGACTTCCCAGCGGTTGTGCTTGTAGTTGGCGTTGGCGACGAGGCCGTAGGTGTGCTGCTCGAGGCCTTTCTGACGGATGAAATCGGCTTTTTTGACGGTCGAGCCGTCGGCGGCGGTGAAGTTGGCAAGGCCGAATTTCTTCAGCTTGTTCTGCGGGCGGAACTCCTCGTAGTAGCCGTAGCCGTAGGTGTAGTGCAGCGTGGCGGTGGATGTCCAGCGCTCGTTGATGTCCCATACGGCGGAGAGCAGGTTGTGGTCCTGGGTGAAGTTGTCGGTGGTGCGGGCCCAGAAGCCGTCCTTGTAGGGGTAGCGGTCGGTGAGGTAGTTGCCGTCGGCGTCGCGGGCGAAGCTGCCGTCGTCGGCGTAGCGGAGCGTCTCGTAGAGGGTGTTGTACTTGCCGAGGCCGCGGTCGAACATATCTTTATAGGTGCGGATGCCCGTCGAAGTGCCGTAGGTGCCATCCATGAGGCTCAGGTCGTTGTCGCCGGCCGTGACGCCGTTCCAGGCCTGCCCCGTGTGCTCGTAGTTGCCGATGTTCTTGTAGCGGATGGAGAGGCGGTCGTTGGGCATAAAGGTGAGGCCGCCGTAGAAGGAGCCGGAGCGGCCGCCGGTGCCGTGGAGATAGCCGTCGGTCAGGGTGTGGTGCCAGGCGCCGTCGATGATGAGCTTGTCCCAGAGGAGGCCCGACGAAGCCGTGCCGCCGAAGTTCATCGTGTTGTAAGAGCCGTAGGAGAAGTTCACCTCGCCGGAGGGCTGGTAGCTGGGCGTCGCCGTCGAGAGGGCTATCGTGCCGCCGAAGGCGCCGTCGCCGTTGGTGCTCGTGCCTACGCCGCGTTGCACCTGTATGCTGCCGAGCAGCGAGGCGTAGGAGTTCATGTTGGCCCAGAACACGCACTGGTCCTCGGGCGAGTTCAACGCCACGCCGTCCAGGGTGACATTGATGCGCGAGTCGCCGGCACCGCGGATGCGCATATACGTCGTTCCTGTGCCCAAGCCGTTCTCGCCCCAGGCGATGACACCCGGCGTGCGGGCCAGCAGCATGGGCAGCTCGCGGCCCGATTTGGAGAACTGCTGCAGCTCGTCCTTCTTGATGTTTGTCACGGCGAAGGGCGCATTTTTCTGTGCACGCACGCCGCTGACGATAATTGCCTGCATCTGCTCCAACCGCAGCGAGTCGTCCTCCTCCTGCGCCTGAGCATTCACGGATACAAAGAATCCCATGAGCCCCACGAGGCTCACCATCATTTGTCTTTTCATATAGATATTCCTAATAAAATGTTTATCATTCCTACGTCGGCATTACCCGTTTCAGGTTCCAGAGGGTCTGTTCTCAGCCCGCCAAGCAGACGGGCACCCCTTGATAATTCGGGCACAAAGGTACGAAGAAAAGTGAAAAGTGGAAAAGGAATAGTGAAAAAAGTGATGATTTGTGCTTACCTTTTATTAAAAAGAACTACCTTTGCAGGCGAAATACTATAAATAATGTCATTATGGGAGTTCGATTCAACAAACGCATCACGATCTTTCCGTGGCTGAAGGCCAATGTGAGCAAGAGCGGCGTGAGCCTCACCGTAGGGCCGAAGGGCAAGACGCTGAGCATCGGATCGTCGGGCGTCAACGTCAACGTGAGCATGGGCAAGGGCGTGAGCTACAACAAACGCCTGATTACGTGGAAGAAGCTGAACCTGCTGTCGTGGCTCGGCATCGGCGGCGCGGCGGCCTCAAAGGTGGCGAAAGGCTCGAAGACGACGAAGAAAGGCAAGAAAGGCACCACGAAAGCCACCGAGGAGCTGTCGCTGGACGACGCATTGGCCGAGGCCGAAGCCGGCAACGGCGTGCAGCCGACGACGGAGCAGAACCCGACCATCGCCGGTCAGCTGCAGGAGCAGGCCGGCTGCTCGTGGGGATGTGCCATCTTCGGGTGCCTGGGCACGCTGGTCGTACTGGCCCTCGTAGCCGTCATCGTCTATCTCCTCGTCCGCGACGGTTCCATCGATCTTTCCAGCCTAAAAACCCGGCGCTTAATCGCGGTTGACAACCTCATCTCATGCAAGACTATCATCTTCCTTTCGAATACATCACGGTGCAGGACGTCAGGCAGGCTGTGAGCCACCACGGCCAGACGCTGTCGCTGATGGATGCCTGCGGCTTCTTCCTCTGCCAGAGGGGCAGCGTCGAGGTGAGCATCGACGACAAGACGTTCAACATCCATCAGGGCGACGTCTATTTCTACATGCCCTCGACCTTCGTCTACGTGCTCAAATACTCCGACGACGTCGAAGGCATCGCCGTGCGCTGCGACCTGGACTTCGTGCTGCCGCTGGTGGAACAGTCGTTCGACGGTGGCAACGTGCTGGCCATGCGCGAGGAACCTTGCATATCCCTCACGCCCGAACAGCAGCAGCGCCTGGAGCAGCTGGCCAACCTCCTGCAGCAACGCCTGCGGCCTCCTTTGGGCAAGCGCCCCGCCGGCTCGGGCGAGCTCCTGCAGCGCCTCGTCTTCTCGCTGGCGCAGAGCCTGTTCCACGAACTGCTGTACGACTACGCCTGCAACCAGTCGCTTCATCCAGAATTGCGCGACGGCCGCGACCGCATCTTCCAGACCTTCCTAGCCTCGCTGTTCAAGAACTACAAGCGGGAGCGCGAGGTGGCGTTCTACGCTGCCGAACAATGCCTCTCGCCACGTTACTTCTCCAGCGTCATCAAGGAGAAGAGCGGACAGTCGGCACTGCAGTGGATCGTGCAGATGGTCGTCAGCTCCATGCGGCAGTCGCTGACCACCACCGACCTGAGCATCAAGGAAATAGCCTCGGATTTCAACTTCCCCTCGCAATCCTTCTTCGGCAAGTACTTCAAGCAGTACGTCGGCCTCTCGCCCAAGGAATACCGCAACAAGGTGCGCGGAAAAGAATAATTCAACACCTGCGGGCGCCCTCGACTGAGCAGGGCGTGCAGGAAAGACAGAACAGGGCAGCCCTCGCGGGTTGCCCTGTTCGCATGTATTGCAATATAGAATTACTCGTTGGTGGTTTCGGCTGCTGCCTCTTCGGCGGGAGCCTCTGCTGTTGCTTCCTCGACGGGAGCTGCTGCGGGAGCCTCGGCAGCGGGTGCTGCGGACTTGCGGCTGCGGCGCGTGCGGGTAGCCTTCTTCTGGGTCTTGGCCATGTTCTCATCGAAGTCAACGAGCTCGATGAAGCAGATGGGTGCCATGTCGCCCTTGCGGAAACCGGTCTTGATGATGCGTGTGTAGCCGCCGGGACGGTCGCCGATCTTGGGGCTTACGACCTGGAAGAGCTCGGTGACGGCGTACTTGTCCTGCAGATGGGAGAAGACGACGCGGCGAGCGTTGGTGGTATCTTGTTTTGCCTTGGTCAGGAGGGGCTCGACGAACTTCTTGAGCGCCTTGGCCTTGGCGAGAGTCGTAGTGATTCTTTTGTGCATGATCAGCGAAACGGCCATGTTGGAGAGCATAGCGTCGCGGTGGGATGCAGTACGGCTCAGGTGGTTGAATTTCTTTCCGTGTCTCATTGTGGAAATGGGATTTTAGTCTTTGTCTAATTTATACTTTGAAATATCGGTTCCAAACGACAGATTCAGACTCTCGAGCAAATCATCAAGCTCGGTGAGCGATTTCTTGCCGAAGTTGCGGAACTTGAGGAGGTCGGTCTTGTTGTACTGGACGAGGTCGCCGAGCGTCTCGACGGCGGCAGCCTGGAGGCAGTTGAGTGCGCGCACGGAGAGGTCCATGTCGACGAGCTTCGTCTTGAGGAGCTGACGCATGTGGAGCACTTCCTCGTCGAACTCTTCGTTGCTGTCGAGATCGGAGTTCTCGAGCGTGATCTTCTCGTCGGAGAAGAGCATGAAGTGGAAGATGAGGATCTTGGCGGCCTCCTTGAGGGCATCCTTCGGGTGGATGGAACCGTCGGTGGTGATTTCAAGCACGAGTTTCTCGTAGTCGGTCTTCTGCTCGACGCGGAAGTTCTCTACGGCGTACTTGACGTTGCGGATCGGAGTGTAGATTGAATCGATGGGGATCACGTTGACATCGGAGCAGAACTCGCGGTTTTCCTCTGAGGGGACGTAACCGCGGCCCTTGTTGATGGAGATCTCCAACTGCATTGTTGCTTTGGCATCTAAATGGCAAATAACTAATTCAGGGTTTAACACTTCAAATCCAGTCAGATACTTGTTGAAGTCGCCGGCGCGGAACTCGGTGGTGTTCTCGACGGTGACTGAAACTTTCTCGTTCTCGAATTCTTCTACTACCTGCTTGAAGCGCACTTGCTTCAGGTTGAGGATAATGTTCGTGACATCTTCCTTCACACCGGGAACCGATGCGAATTCGTGTTCTACGCCGTCGATACGCACGGTATTGATGGCAAAACCCTCTAGTGAAGAAAGCAGAATACGGCGAAGCGCATTACCTACGGTAATACCGAAGCCGGGCTCCAACGGACGAAATTCGAACTTGCCGTATTTGTCGTCGGCCTCCACCATTAACACCTTGTCAGGTTTTTGAAATGCTAATATCGCCATGATTAGTTATTATTTAGAGTACAATTCAACGATCAGTTGCTCCTTGATGTTCTCAGGAATGTCGGCGCGCTCGGGCTTGTGGAGGAGCTTACCGGCCTTCTGAGCTTCGTCCCATTCGAGCCAGGGGTACTTGCTGTGGTTGAAGCCAGCGAGGGCAGCAGCAATGACTTCGAGGGACTTGGCCTTCTCACGCACGCCGACGATCTGTCCGGGCTTGACGCTGAAGGAGGGGATGTTCACCACCTTGCCGTCGACGACGATGTGACGGTGGCTGACGAGCTGGCGTGCAGCGGCGCGGGTGGGAGCGATGCCGAGACGGAAAACGACGTTGTCCAGACGGCACTCGAGGTTCTGGAGGAGAATCTCACCGGTGATGCCGTTGGTGCGTGCTGCCTTCTCGAACATGTTACGGAACTGCTTCTCGAGCACTCCGTAGGTGTACTTTGCCTTCTGCTTCTCAGCAAGCATGACGCCGTACTCAGAGGTCTTGCGACGACGGTTGTTTCCGTGCTGTCCAGGAGGGAAGTTGCGCTTGGACAGAACCTTGTCGGGACCATAGATAGCCTCGCCGAAGCGGCGGGCGATTTTTGACTTTGGACCTGTATAACGAGCCATATTTACTATTTGACTATTTAGGATTTACGATTTTGATCTTAGCTAGATGGTCTAGATTTTCTAGATTTTCTAGATTTTCTAGATGGTCTAGATTTTCTAGATGTTCTAGATATTCTAGATATTAAACTCTACGACGCTTCGGGGGGCGGCATCCGTTGAAGGGCAGTGGGGTGACGTCGATGATCTCGACGACCTCGATGCCTGCACCGTGGATGGTGCGGATAGCGGACTCACGGCCATTGCCGGGACCCTTGACGTAAGCCTTCACCTTGCGCAGACCGAGGTCGTAGGCGACCTTGGCGCAATCCTGAGCGGCCATCTGAGCGGCGTAGGGGGTGTTCTTCTTCGAACCACGGAAACCCATCTTACCTGCGCTGGACCAGGAAATGATCTGACCCTCGCTGTTGGCAAGCGAAACGATGACGTTGTTGAAGGAGCTGTGCACATGGAGCTGTCCCAGGGCATCAACCTTCACGTTTCTCTTCTTAGCTGCAACTGTTTTCTTTGCCATATCTTAATGATTATTTGGTAGCCTTTTTCTTGTTAGCAACAGTCTTCTTCTTACCCTTACGTGTGCGAGCGTTATTCTTCGTGCTCTGTCCACGGACGGGCAGGCCATTACGATGGCGAACACCACGATAGCAGCCGATATCCATCAGGCGCTTGATGTTCATAGCGATTTCAGAGCGAAGGTCGCCCTCTACCTTGTAATCTGCTGCAATGACCTCACGGATCTTACCGGCTTGCTCGTCGGTCCAGTCCTTCACCTTGATGTCCTTGTCGACACCGGCTTTCTCGAGGATCTTTGCAGAACTACTGCGACCAATGCCAAAGACATAGGTCAAAGCGATTTCACCTCTCTTGTTCTGAGGTAAATCGACACCAACAATTCTAATTGCCATATACTTTACTTATTCGTTATTGCAATACTTGACGATTAACCCTGACGCATTTTGAACTTAGGGTTCTTCTTGTTAATCACATACAGGCGTCCCTTGCGACGAACGATCTTGCAGTCGGGGGTACGCTTCTTTAAAGATGCTCTTGTTTTCATATTGTTGCTGTTTATTTGAATCGGAAAACGATACGACCCTTGGTCAGGTCATACGGGCTCATCTCCACCTTCACCTTGTCGCCGGGAAGGATCTTGATGTAGTGCATGCGCATCTTACCGGAGATGTGCGCGGTGATCTGATGGCCGTTCTCCAGCTCCACGCGGAACATGGCGTTGGAGAGGGCTTCGATGATCTGGCCGTCTTGTTCGATTGCGGATTGTTTTGCCATACTAATTGGTTACGTTGAGTGTACTGAACTGTTGAGTTTCTGAGTGATGAGTTGTCTGATGCGTGAAGGTGCGGGGTCAAAGTGACCTGGCGGCCTCCATCTTTTCGATTTCCTCGAACGAGGAGAGGATGTCTGCACGGCCATGATGGATGGCGATGGTGTGCTCGAAGTGCGCGGCAGGACGGTGGTCGCGGGTGCGGACAGTCCACTTGTCGGGCATGAGATAAACCTCGTGTGTGCCCTGGGTGATCATGGGCTCGATGGCGATGCAGAGACCGTTCTTGAGCTGCTTGCCCTGTCCGCGGCGCCCGTAGTTGGGCACCTGGGGGTCTTCGTGCATTTCCTTGCCGATGCCATGGCCGACGAACTCACGAACGACGCCATAGCCCTGTGCCTCGCAGTGGCTCTGGACAGCGTAGCCTATGTCACCGATGCGGTGACCGGCCACGGCCGTCTCGATGCCTTTGTAGAGCGCCTCCTTTGTGGTCCGGAGGAGTCGCTTGACCTCCTCCGAGACCTCGCCCACCTGAAAGGTGTAGCAGGAGTCGCCGTTGTACCCATTGAGGAGCGTCCCGCAGTCGACGGAGATGATGTCTCCCTCCTGCAACACGGTGTCCGGCGAGGGCACGCCGTGGACTACTACGTCATTGACGCTCGTGCAGATGCTCCCGGGGAAGGGGCCTCCGTAGGGGTTAGGGAACCCTTTGAAGGTAGGCTCTGCACCATGGTCGCGGATGAATTCCTCTGCGATGCGGTCGAGCTCCGCGGTGGTGACACCGGGCCGCACGGCCTTACCGACTTCGGCGAGCGTCGCGGCCACCAGCTGATTGGCGGCCCGCATGAGCTCTATCTCATCCTCTGTCTTCAGAAATATCATTCGTCAGATACTCCTTTCGCATTTAGTAGGCGCTCATTCCGCTGCGGCCACGGATGCGACCGGACTCGAGGAGACCGTCGTAGTGGCGCATGAGCAGATGACTCTCAATCTGCTGGAGCGTATCGAGCACGACACCTACGAGGATGAGCAACGAGGTACCTCCGAAGAACTGTCCGAACTCAGGCGTCACGTTCATCAGGCCGGCGAAAGCGGGCATGCAGGCAATGAACGCCAGGAAGATCGAACCGGGGAACGTGATCTTGGACATCACCTCGTCGATGTAGTTGGCCGTGTCGCGACCCGGACGCACGCCGGGGATGAAACCGTTGTTGCGCTTCATGTCCTCAGCCATCTGCACGGGGTTCATCGTGATCGCCGTGTAGAGATAGGTGAAGATGATGATGAGCAAGGCGAACACCACGTTGTAGGCCCAGCTGCGGTGGTCAGACAATGCCATGAGCACGGCATTGGGGTGCTGACCGTCGGAGAAAGCCTGCATCACCGTGATGGGCAGGAACATGATGGCCTGAGCGAAGATGATAGGCATCACGTTGGCTGCGAACAGCTTCAGAGGAATATACTGGCGTGCACCGCCGACCTGCTGGCCGCCCATGACGCGCTTGGCATACTGCACGGGCACCTTGCGGGTGGCCTGCGTGAGCATGATGGCTGCCATCATCACCAGGAAGAGAACTGCAATCTCAACGATGAACATGATGAGACCACCACCCGTGAGGTTGTTCAAACGGCTGGTCAGCTCCTGGCCCAGGGCCTGCGGCAGACGGGCGATGATACCTAACATAATAATCATGGACACGCCGTTGCCGATACCCTTGTCGGTGATGCGCTCGCCGAGCCACAGGATGAACATGCTGCCGGCAGCGAGGATGACCGTGGAGGTGATCATGAACGAAGTCCAACCGATGGAGGGTGCCAGCGCACCGCCCGACATGTGCTTGAGGTTCGCCAGATAACCGGGAGCCTGGAACAGGAGGATGAAAATCGTCAGATAACGCGTGTACTGATTGATCTTGCGGCGGCCGCTCTCGCCCTCGCGCTGCATCTTCTGGAAATAAGGCACAGCAACAGCGAGGAGCTGGATGACGATGGACGCCGTGATGTAAGGCATGATACCCAGTGCGAAAATGGAAGCATTGGAGAATGCACCTCCAGAGAACATGTTCAGAAGGCTCATCAGACCCTCGCTGGTCTGCTCGCGCAGGGCTACCAGCTGGTTCGGGTTGATGCCGGGAAGCACCACGAACGAGCCGAAACGGTAGATGGCGGCGAAACCAATGGTGATGAGGATCTTCATGCGAAGGTCCTCAATCTTCCATATGTTCTTGAGTGTAGCAAAAAACTTCTTCATGAGTCTTTAGTCTTACAGAGTTGTTGCGTTTCCGCCGGCAGCCTGGATGGCAGCCTCGGCAGTCTTGGAGAAGGCGTGAGCCTCGACATCGACCTTCGCGGTGAGCTGGCCCTTGCCCAGCACCTTGATGAGCTGGCCTGCCTTGGCAGCACCTGCAGCGACAAGCTCGGCGACGCCGACCTTAGCGACACCCTGCTCGGCGAGCTTCTGGATGAGGGAGAGGTTGACGGCCTGATACTCCTTGCGGTTGATGTTCTTGAAGCCGAACTTCGGCAGACGGCGCTGCAGCGGCATCTGACCGCCTTCGAAACCAATCTTCTTCTTATAACCCGAACGAGCCTTGGCACCCTTGTGACCGCGGGTGGACGTGCCACCGAGGCCGGAACCGGGACCGCGACCAATGCGCTTGCGCGTCTTGGTGGCACCTGCAGCGGGTTGCAAATTATTCAATTTCATATCCGTGTGTTGGTTGATTAAACGTTGAACGAATGGGTTAACTCTTAGTCGAGGACACGCACCAGGTGATGCACGGTCTGGATCTGTCCGCGGACGGAGGGAGTGTCCTCCAGCTCCACGACATGATACAACTTCCTCAGCCCCATAGCGTCGAGTGTACGCTTCTGATTCTTGGGGGCGCCGATGCGGCTCTTGATCTGCTGTACTTTGATTGTTGCCATAGTCTTAGCCTCCTACAGTTAACCTCTGAATACTTTTTCTACACTGATGCCGCGGTTCTGGGCCACCTGATGGGCGTCGCGCATCTCGGCGAGAGCCGCGATAGTGGCCTTGACCAGGTTGTGGGGGTTCGAGGAGCCCTTGGACTTGGCCAGACAGTCAGTGATACCAACACTCTCGAGTACGGCACGCATGGCGCCGCCAGCCACAACACCGGTACCGGTTGAGGCGGGCATGATGAGCACTTCGGCACCGCCGAACTTGGCGGCCTGCTCGTGGGGTACCGTACCCTTGATGACGGGCACCTGCACAAGATTCTTCTTGGCAGCTTCCACGCCCTTGGCGATAGCGGCGGTGACCTCACCAGCCTTGCCCAGGCCATAACCGATGATTCCCTTGCCGTCGCCGACTACAACGATTGCTGCAAACGTGAAGGTGCGGCCACCCTTGGTCACCTTCGTGACGCGGTTGATGGCTACGAGGCGGTCCTTCAATTCAACATCGCTATTGATCTTTACATTCTTGATTGCCATAATGATTAGAATTTAAGTCCACCGTTACGTGCTGCGTCTGCAACTTCCTTGACTCTACCATGGTAGAGATAACCGTTACGGTCGAAAACGACTGTAGTGATACCGGCTTCGAGAGCCTTCTTAGCAATGAGCTCACCAACCTTGGCTGCCTGCTCTTTCTTGGGGCATGCCTCAAGTCCGAGGGAGGAAGCGGAGCACAGCGTGGTGCCGTTCTCGTCGTTGATGACCTGTACGTAGATCTGCTTGTTGCTGCGGAACACCGACATGCGGGGACGCTCGGCAGTACCGGAGATCTTGTTGCGAACTCTATACTTGATCTTGATTCGTCTTTCTATTTTCTTCGTTGTCATGATTACGCGATTTTAGAGTTACTATTATTTAGCACCTGCTGACTTACCAGACTTTCTGCGAATCTGCTCGCCAACGAACAAGATACCCTTGCCCTTGTAAGGCTCAGGCTTACGGAAAGAACGGATCTTGGCACAAACCTGTCCGAGGAGCTGTTTGTCACAAGACTTCAAGATGATCTGGGGATTCTGGTTACGCTCCATCTTCGTCTCCACCTTGATCTCGTTGGGGAGCATGATGAGGATGGGATGGGTGTAACCCAGCGCGAACTCAAGAAGGTTGCCCTTGTTGGTCACGCGGTAGCCGACGCCGACGAGCTCCATCTGCTTGGTGTAACCCTCGCTCACGCCGACAACCATGTTGTGGATGAGCGCGCGATAGAGACCGTGGTAAGCCTGCTTCTGCTTCATGGAGACGTTGATGGGATCGTACGCTTCGTCGATGTCGAAGGTGATCTCGGCCTTGTCCTTGTCGTAGTTCAACTTGATGGAAGGATTAACCTCTTGGGTTAAAACACCCTCCTTGCCTTTGACAGTAACCTTGTTGCCGTCAATGGAAATCTCAACACCTGCGGGGATGTTAATGGGCAATTTACCAATTCTAGACATGTTAATTCCTCCTTTAATTAATAAACATAGCAAAGGACCTCGCCGCCGATCTTCTGCTCGGCAGCCTCCTTGTCCGTCATCACGCCGCGCGAGGTGGAGATGATGGCGATACCCAGTCCGTTGATTACACGGGGCATATCCTTGTAACCGGTGTACTTACGCATACCGGGACGGGATATACGGATCAGTTTCTTGATGGCGTTGACTTTGTTAACGGCATCATACTTCAGGGCGACCTTGATGGTGCCCTGAGGGCCATCGTCAACGAACTTGTAGTTCAGGATGTAGCCCTTCTCGAAGAGGATCTTAGTGATC
>JAEEGL016021945.1_pt1 | contig 17474 bp, 12 predicted proteins | sample 9134231 | NCBI WGS metagenome assembly JAEEGL01 (sample SAMN16246548, study PRJNA631951) | gut metagenome | biome: gut microbiome; feature: rumen; material: fiber-attached | host: Bos | place: Iran: Karaj | collected 2018-10 | reverse complement strand
TTAACTACTACTTGTGGGAATGGTATATTGATATTGTTCTTATCAAATGCAAGTTTAAACATTCTATTCATGTCACGTTCAACTTGATATCTTGTACCTTCATCGCAATTAGCTACAAAACGAATAACTACTGCAGAATCAGCAAGTTCAGCTACACCCTTGTAGAAAGGTCCTTCAATAATGTCTGGAATTGCAGCCTTAATTTTTGGAAGTTCTTCTTTCATAATAGCTTCCACACGTTCTAATGATTCGCCATATTCGATACCAATATCACAAATAGCTAATGATAGTTGGTTTGTCATATTAACGATTTCTTCAAGCTTGCTATTATTTACGACCTTGACGTTACCACCTGCATCAACAATTTGTGTAGTGCGGATACCAATTTCTTTAACAGTACCTCTAAATCCGTTATAGACAATTATGTCGCCTACTTCAAATACACCTTCAAATACAATAAATAATCCTGCAATTATATCTGCGATAAGTGGTTGTGCACCAAGGCCTACGATTAATCCTAAGATTCCAACACCTGCTAAAATTGCTGTTGTATCAACGCCAAATGATCTTAAAACAAAGAATAGTAGCACTATAACTGCAGCATACTTTATAAGGCTGCACAAAATTTCAACAATTGCTTTGCCCTTCTTCAATGGAGCAGCAAGCAAACTTAATACCTTGCGAAGTACCCAGCTTGCTCCAAGGAAAAATATGAAATAACTGATAAGGCGAATAAATACATTAAACTCCCCTGTATTGACAAAGAAGTTCATGCTACGCCAAAACATATTCATTGGGTTAAACATTAGTGTGCCAAACGCCATTATAATAACGTATGCTATCAAAATAAGATATCCAAAGCACTTTAAAACAAAGTTCAATGAAAACTTAAAGTTTTTAAAATAATTCATAAAAGATTGTTTGATTTTATCCATATGTTTCTCCTTTATATTCCACATTAAATATACTATATTTATATATTTAGTGTATATTACGCGTAATTAACGTGCACATGTAAGGCGCAATTATTAGATTTTTTGGCATAAAAAAGGACCTGATTATAAAATCAGGACCTATGTTTCTAATAATTTATTAGTTTGTCTTATTTTTTAAAGAACCTATCGTATAAGCCTTTGAATCCACATCCATGTCTTGCTTCATCTTTTGCCATTTCGTGAACAGTATCATGAACAGCATCATAGCCTAAAGCCTTTGCTTTCTTAGCTAAATCCAACTTGCCTTGGCAAGCTCCGTGTTCTGCATCTACTCTCATTTTTAGATTCTTTTCTGTAGAAGCAGTTAATACTTCACCTAAAAGTTCTGCGAATCTTGAAGCATGATCTGCTTCTTCAAATGCATATCTCTTGAAAGCTTCTGCAATCTCTGGATATCCTTCTCTGTCGGCTTGTCTAGACATTGCTAGATACATACCAACTTCTGAGCATTCTCCATTAAAATTATCTCTAAGACCAGCTACGATTTCTGGATCTAGTCCTTGAGCTGAACCTACTTTATGTTCATCTGCAAAAACTAATTGATCTCCTTCTTCAACTTTGTTGAACTTTTCTTTTGGTGCTTTACAAACTGGGCACTTTTCTGGAGCTTCATCAGCTTCTACTGTGTAACCACAAACTGAACAAACATATTTTGCCATAAGTATAACCTCCATTATTTTCTTCGGTTCTTTAATTTTACCATTTTATAGGGATCAATACATCCCCAAATATTGCCACTTTTTATCTTATTAATGAAATAAGACAAAAATGTAGCCATTGCCTTTAATCAACCTTTTACACTAAATAAATATTTAATATGATATAATATTTTATGCAAAGACAAGGAGAGTTAGTTATGAAAAAGAATTTTGACTTCAGCGTTTCTTATACAGCAAACGGCCAAAAATACACATCAGACAGATTAAAGAGCGATCACTTTGAAATTGTTTTAACAGAAAAAGAAGAAGTGCTAAAGGCTGTATTATATCCAAAATGTCCAATTTCTAACATAGAAATTTCTATGACTTGCACTCACCTATACACTCCAGAGAGCAAGATCTTCGTTAACGGTTATCAATCTTGGACAGATACACGTGAATTCTTTATCGATGAAAAATTACCAAGACTTAGCAAATTCGGTCATATCTTGCCTGTTTTAAAGGCTTATGGCGATGAAAACTTTGTTAAATATCCTCCTCGTGGAGTATTCCATGGTTATACATATGGATACATTAGAGATTTCAATAAATTGTATTTATATGGCTCTATGACAGAACAATGTGGCTACACTATTGTTAAATTCGACACAAGAAAAAATGCCGTTATAATTTCTAAGGATTTAGATGGCGTTACAATTTCTAATCCATACGAAGTATTTAATCTAGGCTATTTTGAAGGCGAATACGATGAAGTATTTGATAGATACTTCTCTCTACAAAACCTACCAGGTTTAAGATTGAAATCTGCTACTGGTTATACATCTTGGTATAACTACTATACAAAAGTTACAAGACAAAATATTGATAATGACTTAAAGAGCTTTAAAGAAAGAGATATTCATCCAATGTTCTTCCAAATCGACGATGGCTATCAAACAAATGTTGGTGATTGGCTAAGCGTTAAGAAAGAATTTGGTAATATGAAAGAATTAACAGATAACATTCATAATCAAGGCATTCGTGCTGGATTATGGCTTGCTCCATTTGCTTGTTTAAAAGCCTCTAACATTTATAAAGAACACAAAGATTGGCTATTGAAAGATGCAAAAGGAAGATATGTTAAAGGTGGGCTAAACTGGGATGCTTTAAATGGTTTCTTTGTTTTAGATATTGAAAAGCAAGAAGTTAAGGACTATCTAAAGCACGTATTTGACGTTGTTTTAAACGAATGGAACTTTGATATGGTTAAACTTGACTTCTTATATGCAGTTTGCCAAATTCCTAGAAACAACAAGTCTCGTGGACAAATTATGTGCGAAGCTATGGATTTCCTAAGAGAATGTGTTGGCAACAAACTAATTCTTGGATGTGGTGTTCCTCTAGGACCAGCATTTGGTAAAGTTGATTTCTGTAGAATCGGCTGCGATGTAAATCTAAAGTGGGGCGAAAGCTTTGTAGATAGAAATATCCATAGAGAAAGAGTATCTACAATAAACACTCTAAACGACACTATCTTTAGACGTCATTTAAACGGAAGAGCTTTCGTAAACGATCCAGATGTATTCTTCTTAAGAGACTATAACATCGAGCTTACTGAAGAACAAAGATTGTTGATTGCCGACATAAATAAGCTATTTGGCGGCGTATTATTTATCTCTGATGATATCTCAACTTACAACGAAAAGAATCTAGATAATTTAAGAAACATCTTCAAAGAAGATGAAATCGAGATTTTGGAAGCTGAATATATTACTAAATCTATTATTAGTATTAGATATTCAATTAACGGAATCGAGCAAGAATTGTCTTTTGATATCCAAACAGGAAAGTAAAATTTTTTCAAGTAGTTTACATACATTTGACAGTCTACCATTAAGTTGGTAGACTTTTTTTGACACTAAACGGAGGCACACTATGTGTGGAATTATAGGATATACTGGAACCGAATATGCTAAAGATATAATCATTGAAGGATTATCTACTTTGGAATATAGAGGTTATGATAGCGCAGGCGTAGCGCTAGGTGGAGATTCTATCTCTATCTACAAAAAATCTGGCCGAGTATCTCAATTAAATGATTTGATTCCTAACTCATTTTCTAAAATTGGTATTGGCCACACACGTTGGGCAACACATGGCGCACCTACTTCAAGAAATGCCCATCCACATCTTTCTTTCGATGGAACAATAGCAATCGTTCATAACGGTATCATCGAAAACTGCGATGTATTAAAAAAAGAAATTACTTCAAGAGGAATTACTTTCCAATCAGACACAGATAGCGAAATCATTGCTCACCTTTTAGCACTTGAAGATCAATCAAATATGGTTCAAGCTGTTGAAAATGTAGCAAAAAAGATTGAAGGCTCTTCATCTTTCTTAGCAATAAGAAAAGGTGATGACAATATTTATTGTCATAAGAAAAATGCTGCTTTAACAATCGGTATCGGATTAGATGGAAACTACATTGCTTCAGATATGTTAGCTTTAGCTGACCATACTAAAAAAGGTATAGTATTATCTGACGATGAAACAGCTATATTATCTAAAGATTCTGTATCTGTATATAAAGATGGCGTAAAGATTAAAAAGCAATTAATAGATATTTCTTGCAAGCCACCAAAGATCTGCCCTTGCTATATGCAAGCTGAAATCGACGAAATTCCAACTGCTCTTCAAAATACTTATGATTCATTCTATTCAACAATTAAGAAAGAATGTATCGAAGATATCAAAAAAGCCGAAAGAATCGCTATCATCGCTTGTGGTACAGCATATCATGCTGGATTATATGGAAAAGAAGTAATTGAAATCCTTGCCAATAAACCTTGTGAAGTTTATATCGGTAGCGAATATGATAGAGCTAGATTCATTTCTTCAAAGACATTTGCAATATTCATCAGCCAAAGTGGCGAAACAGCAGATACTTTAGCTGCAGTAAATAGAAGTAAAGAATTAGGCGCAAAGACATTGTCTATAACAAACGTAGCAAACAGCTCAATTACATTCTTAACAGACTATGCTCTAATCTTGGAAGCAGGTCCAGAAATTGCTGTTGCTGCTACAAAGTCATATAATAGCCAACTTCTAATGCTATATCTTTTAGCAAATGAACTTGCAGGAAAGAAAGTAGATAAGGAAGTTGTTAAGAAATTAGCAGAAGAAGCAGCTATGCTTTCTACTCACTCAATCTTTACAGAATCTATGGCAAAGGATAATTTGTTCTTTATCGGTAAAGGCATTGATGAATTATCTGCTATGGAAGGCGCATTGAAGTTCAAAGAAATTACATATAAGATGGCTGAAGCATATCCAGCTGGAGAGCTAAAACACGGAACTATTGCACTTATGGATAAACATTGTACGGTTATTGCTCTTGCTACAAATGAAAAAGATAAGCAAAAGTTAACTGTATCTGTAAGTGAAATTAAGGCAAGACACGCAAAGACAATTGGTATTTCGGCAGTAGGAGAAATTGGATGTGATATTTCACTATTCTTACCAAAGCTAAGTGATCCTCTTCTATATCCAATCCTATCTATTATTCCAATGCAACTTCTATCTTTATCTACATCATTCCACTTAGGAATAAATCCAGATAAACCTAGAAACCTTGCTAAATCAGTAACAGTTGTATAAAAAGATGGGGATGACTTAGTCATCCCCAATTTACTGTTATATATTTATTAAAGCGTTGGCTTTCTAAATGAGAATCCCTCTTTTTCTAAAAGCTCAACTTTCTTCATAATTACGTTTACAAAAGCATCATTGTTTTCAGTATTAACAATCATATTGATTAATTGTTCTGTAGTATCATTTGTATCACCATTAGATAGCATCTTTCTAACTGCAAATGCACCTTGAAGTTCTTTTTGTGTTAACAATAAGTCTTCTCTTCTTGTGCTTGACTTATTCAAGTCAATTGCTGGGAATATTCTTCTTTCACTCAACTTTCTATCTAGGTGAATTTCCATGTTACCAGTTCCCTTGAATTCTTCGTAGATGACATCATCCATTCTACTTCCTGTATCTACAAGGGCTGTTGCTATAATTGTTAAACTACCACCGTTTTCAATATTTCTTGCGCTACCGAAGAATTTCTTTGGTGGGTGCAATGCACCTGGATCCATACCACCAGATAGAGTTCTACCTGTAGGTGGGATTGTTAAGTTATATGCTCTTGCTAATCTTGTTAAAGAGTCCATAATAACTACAACATCACGACCAAGCTCTACGCTTCTTTTAGCTCTTTCGATTAAAAGTTCAGCAGCTTTTGTATGATGTTCTGGCGTTTCGTCGAATGTAGAATATATAACTTCGCCCTTAATGCTTCTTTGCATATCTGTTACTTCTTCTGGTCTTTCATCGATTAAAAGAACATATAATTCAACTTCTGGATAGTTGTTTGAAATAGCATTTGCAATTTTCTTCAAAAGTGTTGTTTTACCAGCTTTTGGTGGAGAAACTATCATAGCTCTTTGGCCTTTACCGATTGGAGCGATAAGGTCAATACATCTTATGGCAAAGTCGCTATTTTTGCCAGTTTCTAGTGTCAATCTTTCATTAGGAAAGATTGGGATTAAAGAATCGAAGTTTGGTCTAAAGCGAGCTGTAGATGTTGGATTTCCATTTACTGATTCAACAGAAACTACTCCTGATGGCTTATTTGATTCATTGTTTTTCTTTGCAGTAGCTTTGATATAATCACCTGGTCTTAATCCTAATGATCTTATAAGCTTTGCAGAAATGTATGCATCCTTTAAACCATATTCGCAGTTTTCTGCTCTTAAGAATCCGTATCCATCTTGGTGAACATCCAAAACGCCTTCTTTTACTTCAAATTCATCCTTCTTGTCTTGCTTTGGCTCTTCTTTTTCTTCTGCATCAATTGGCAAATCTACTGTTGCTTCTGGTACAGAATCCACGATATCTTGCTTGATTTCTGGCTTTTCTTCTTCTAAAGGTGTCTCTGCCTTTTTAGCATCAACTTCGATTAAAGCATTGATGATGTCTTCTTTCTTTTTTGCTTTAATCCCTTCTGTTTCAGCAATAGCCTTTAATTGAGCAAGAGTCAATTTTTCTAAATCTTCTTTTGTAAACATTGATTTCTCCTCTTGAGGTTTATTATTTGCCTTATCTAATATCATCTTTTTTAGTTCGTCTTGAGAAATAGTTTCTGGGTTATCTATATTAAACTTTCGTGCTACATCTCTTAACTTAAACGCACTCATAGAATCGAGTACTCTTTGCGAGAATTGTTCTTTCATTATTCTACCTTTAATATTGGAATTTATTGCTTGGGGGCGCAAGATGCGCGCCCCAAATTAAATCAATTAAAACTTTTTATCAGAAAATACGTATACCTTTGTTGATTCGCCATCGAACTTTTCTCTATCAAATTCAATAGTTTCACCATCTATGTATACAACTTGTTCTTCATCGAATAAATCGATGAACTTATCAACGCCGTCGATATCCAATTCACTATTTTCTGTTTTGTAATGCATTGGGATTACAACATCTGGCATTAAGAAATCTACATATTCTTTTGCTTGTTCAGCATCGATTGTATAATTTCCTCCTACCGGAATCATTAATATATTTACAGAACCGATTGATTCGCCAAGATTTGGATTCATTTCTTGACCGATATCTCCCATATGGCAAATATCTATACCATCCATTCTAAATAAGTATATGTTGTTTTCCCCTCTTTTTGCCCCTTTATCATTATCATGGTAGCTAAGTAGCGCTGTAACTCCAACACCACCGATTTCCCATGTACCAATGCTATCTATAACTTGAGGATTACCTGTAACATTATTGATAGCACTGTGATCTTTATGTTTATGTGATACAGTAACAATATCTGCGCTAACAGGCGCCATTTTGAAGCCGACATAGCTATCATATGGGTCTGTAACTATTGAAGTGCCAGTAGACTCTGTAAGCTTAAAGCAAGAATGTCCTAGCCATTGAATTTTCATTGTTATTTGTCTCCATCAATATTTAATGTCATTTGTTGTGGTTGAGCTGTCTTATATTTCTCAATCAATTCATTGATCTTATCATGTGGATCTAGAAGTGGTGATAATGATAAGTTTTGATCGCAAGCTGTAATGATATAAGCAATATACTTAGACATATCAGCTTGGATGAACCATGGCTCATCGATCATTTCTTGATAAGAATATGTTAGGTTAGTACTTAAAACAGCAGTAAACAAACCTTGTTCATAAGCCTTACGGAATTTATCTAGACCTTCTGTGAATAATGCGAATGTTGCGCATAGGAAGATCTTACCACATCCTCTTTCTTTTAATTCTGAACATAGCTTTAATAAGCTATCTCCTGTTGCTAAGATATCATCTGCAACGAAGATTGTCTTACCTTTAACATCGTTACCAATATATTCATGAGCAACGATTGGGTTACGTCCATTAACTACGTTAGCATAGTCACGACGCTTATAGAACATACCTAAATCTACACCTAATACAGATGCGTAGTAGATGTTTCTACCCATAGCACCTTCATCTGGAGAAACGATCATGAAGTTGTCTTTGCCCATATCAATTGATGGGAATCTCTTTAGAAGAGCCTTTAAGATTTGGTATGTTGGGAAGAAGTTATCAAATCCCATTAATGGTTCAGCGTTTTGAACTCTTGGGTCGTGAGCATCAAATGTAATGATGTCTGTAACGCCGATTGTATTTAATTCGTGTAGCATTTGAGAGCAATCTAGTGATTCTCTAGTAACACGTCTATGTTGTCTTCCGCCATATAATAGAGGCATTACAACAGTAAGCTTCTTTGCCTTTCCACCAATAGCACCAATCAAACGCTTTAAGTCTGCATAGTGATCATCTGGTGACATACGGTTTGGCGTTCCAAACATATTGTATGTTAATGAGTAGTTGCCAACATCGCAAATAATGTAAAGGTCTTTACCTCTAATAGTTTCAGCAACCATACCCTTACCATCACCTGTTGTGAATCTTGGGCATGAACTCTTAACTAAGAATGTTTCCTTTGTGTTTGTTAAGCCATGAGCTTTAACTTCGTTGTTGTACCATGTTGTTAGATAATAATCTACTTTATCGCCTAATTCTTTAGCGCCATCCATTGCAAGGATAGCCATGTTTGACATGTCTTTTTCAAACTTGAACATAGACTCGTAATATGGTTTCATTGTAGCCTCCAATTTATATAAGTGTTAATTTTTTCCTGATTGTTAAATGCATAAGTAAGGTTATTTAAACCTTTAACATCCTCAAAATATCTTATGCTGTTTGTGGGTAAATCCATCAAATCCTCTCGATTAAGTTATAAACTCTATGTTTATTCTAACACTAAGTAATTATTTATTCAAATATTTTGCGCACATTATATTTTATCTTTTTGGGATTTACTCTTCTGAAATTATTTCAATTCCAGTTGGCTTTGTTTGAACAACTTTTTTGAAAGCAAAATCGCCATTTATTTTATCTAAGCATGCGCTTGCTTCATCTTTTGAATTAAATACCCCACATACAGCACTTCCACTTCCTGTCATAAATACTTTGTCTGTATGTTTTTTCAATTCATCAATTGATTCTTGAATGCTTGGGCATAGCTCAATTGCTGGTATTTGAAGGACATTAAATATCTTTTGATTATTTATTTCAAATTCATTTTGAATTTGTCTTCCTACTTTATCGTAATGGCTATATACATCTTTTGTGGCAGCTCCCGGTATTTTTTGAAGCATAACCATATTTAATTCGCTATATTCTTCGATAGGGAAAATTATTTCGCCTTTGCATCTAACTTTTGCAGGGCCGCCTTTCATCATATAGCAAACATCGCTACCTATAGATAAAGCTAATTTTGTCATGAAACTTTGATCTATTCCATATAAATATGAATATGCAAAAAATACGCCTGCTGCATCGGCGGACGACCCTCCAACTCCTGCGTTCATTGGAATGCCTTTTTTTATTTGGATTTTCAATCTATAGCCATAGGCTAAAGTTAACACTTCAAGTGCTCTATATGCAGTGTTTTTAGCATCTTGCAAAACGCCATCCATGTATACTTCATTTTCTATTGATTTTTCTGCAATAATTTCATCGTATAAATCACACGACGCCATAACCATATCCAAAGAATGATATCCATCACTAAGGACACCTTTTATATCCAACATTAAATTGATTTTTGCATATACTTTTAAAGTTAGTTTTTCCATCATTTTGATTATATCAAATAATAAAATGCGAGTAAATGCACATCTATTGTATATCCCATAATATGGTGTTATACTTTTCATATGAAATTGTTAAAGAAGATGTTTATAAAAAACTATCAAAATACCGATGATTCTTCCGTTAGATTATCTTACGGGATAGTTGCTGGAGTATTTGGCATTATCTCTAATGCTATCTTATTTATTGGCAAGATTATCATTGGTGTTATTGGGAATTCTATCGCAATAATTGCAGATGGTATAAATAACATTTCAGATGCTGGAACTTCAGCTGTTACTATCGTTGGATTTAAGCTTGCATCAAAGCCAGCAGATTCGGATCACCCATATGGTCACGCTAGATACGAATATATCACGGGTCTTATTATTGGAATAGTAATTTTTGCAGTAGGTGCCCTACTTGGAAAGTCATCTATAGAAAAGATAATCTCACCAGATGTGACAACTGTCACAATATATACATATATTGTCCTTGCATTTTCAATCCTTTTAAAGCTTCTACAAATGCTTGTTTATGCAGACTTTGCAAAGTCTATTAATTCTCAAACTTTAAAAGCTGCATCAAAGGATAGTTTAAATGATATTTTATCTACATCAATTGTTTTAATAAGCGCTATCATTATTGCTTACACAAACACTACTGTTTCAATCGATGGTATATTTGGTTTAGCACTATCTATATATATTGTTATATCTGCATCTTTAATGATAAAAGATATTATCAATCCTCTTTTGGGAGAAAAGGCGGATCCAGAATTTGTACAATCAATTGTTGATGCTATCTTATCTTACAAAGGAGTTTTAGGTGTTCACGATGTTCTTGTTCATTCATATGGACATGGCGCAACATATATAATGCTTCATGTAGAAGTTGATGCAAACACAAACATCTTAGAATCACATGACTTAATAGATATAATTGAGCATGATATTGCAACAAAGTTTAATGTTCATATTTCTATTCATATGGACCCTATCGTTATGGATAACGAAGAAGTAACATATCTTCATGATAGAGTAAAAGAAGGTCTAAAAGACCTTAATCCTGATTATAAATTCCATGACTTTAGAGTTGTTTTTGGTGTGACACACACAAATATTGTGTTTGATGTTGTAATGCCTTTTGAAGATAAAACTACAAAAGAAGAAATAATTGCACATTTAACTAATGTGCTTAAAGATTATAAAACTCCTGTATTTTTCGTAATTGAAATAGATAGAATTTATTAAGAATACATCTCAATTATAGATTGAGCTACTTCCCTTTTTGTACGTCTTTGATCTTTTGCTGTCTTATCAATATGCTTATGTGCATTTTCTTCAGACATATGATTCTTTTCAATCAAAAGCATTTTAGCACGAGAAACCAACTTAAACTCTTCGAGTTTTTCTTGTAGTCTAGCGTTCTCATCGTTTAGTCTATTAATCTTTTGAGATTGAGCCCTGAAAAAACCTAATGTCTTATATAATTGACGTTTTGAAATTGGCTTTGCTAACGCTATTATACTTGTTCCATAAAGCTTTTGATCAAGAGCGTCAATAATATCTGCATTTACAAGCATAATGACATTAGTCATTAATTTTTCATCAACACCAAGCGCTAAGTCGTGTCCAAATTCATCTGTAAGTGGCGTATTAATAATTAGGGTTTCTATATCTTTTTCGTGAAGGATTCTTCTTGCTTCACTTGCAGATTTTACTTGTGCGTAAATTGAATATCCAGCCTCTTTAATTAGCTGCACAAGTTCTATATTCAATTCGCTTTTAGACACAAATAAAATCTTTGGCATTAAATCTTAGATTCTCCCGAAATACTTATCGTTTAAAAATCCTTCTTTATCTTGTGAACTCTCATATTGCTCTAGTTCATTTATCTTATATGCGATAAATTGTTCTAAATGCTTCTTTGGAATTACATTGTTAATAAAGTCACTATCTTTTGCACAATCAATAGCTGCCTTTAAAGAAAGTGGCAATGTTTCGAATTTAGAGTTATCTAAAACTTCCTCTTTTACTTGCTTTGTTAATTCAAGCTTCTTTTCTAATCCTTCGGCTCCTGCAAATAGCAATAAAGCAAAAGCAAAATATGGATTACATGATGGGTCTGCCGAATAGATAGCTGCCTTATATTTAGAAACCTTCATTACTTGGTGGAACTTTTGATCTGCCCAGCCAATATATTTTGGAGATTTATTAAAGCTGAATCTATCATATGAGTTTGGTGTAGGATTCAAAAATAGAGTCATATCTTTAATTCTGTTTAAAATACCAGCTAGGAAGTGCTTCAAATCATCGCTATCTGAGGTGCATTCAACCTTATCCTTCTTTAGAAGGACATTAATCATTAATGCGCTTCCTTCTTCATTTGGAATTGGCTTTGGTAAAAATGATGCATAAAGTCCAGAACCTGCAGCAATAGATTTAACTGTTGATTTGAATGTCATAAAGTCATCTGCTGCATATAGAGCATCGTTGTAATTAAATCTTATTTCGTTTTGGCCTGGTCCTTTTTCATGGTGAGAAGAAGTTGGCTTTAGGCCTTGACGCTCCAAAGTAAAACAGATATCTCTTCTTACGTTTTCACCTTTATCTAAAGGTGCTGCGTCCAAATATCCTGCTCTATCATATGGAGTATGTGTTGGGATTCCCTTTTCGTCTAATTCAAATAAATAGAAATCGCAGTTGCTACCAATTGTACAAGAGTATCCTAGCTTTGCTAGTTTTTCTTGTGCACGTCTCAATAGTTCTCTTCCGTCGCATTCTGCAATTGTTCCATCTGAATGTTTTAAATGGCTATACATTCTTATAACAGAACCATGTTGTGGTCTCCAAGGTAAAACTTGCATAGTTGCTGGATCTGGATATAATCTTATATCCCCTCTTTCGTATGATGCGATTCCATCGAATGCTTCTTCATCAATTGCCATACCCTTTTCGAAAACATCTTCAAGTTCTGTTGCAAAGATTGAAACATTCTTTAAATTGCCTAGCGCATCACAAAATGCAAGCTTAACAAACTTAACTCCATTTTCTTCAATAAATTCTAAAACTTCTCTTTGATTCATTGCTCTACACCTCACAATGTATTTTTTATGTAATTATTCTATATTATTTTTTAGACAATATAAAGAAAAATTTTTGTAAGCATATTGACATCATAATTTTAAAGATGTAATATTATGCCATCAAAGGAAAAGCGTATGACAAAATTATTAGTCTTTACATTTGGAGGATTTTTTACAAACTGCAGCAAATAGCTACAGCCTCTATTTTCTTTGACTAAACGATGAAACATAAAATAGACCTTGTAGCAAAATACAAGGTCATTTTTTTATACAAGGAGTAAACATATGGATGAATTAAAACAAAAAATTAACACAATCGATCAAACTTTGAAAGATTTATATCTTCAAAGAATGGATTTAGTTGCAAACGCAATTAAAGCAAACAACACTTATGATGAGTACGAAGAAAATGACAAAACTTTAATTTCTGTTACAGAAAATCTTCCAAAAGAAAAGCAATTATATCTTAAAAAGATATATGAAACAGTATTTGAAGCAACAAAAGCATATGAATTATCTGAGCTTAATTCTTCAACTAACTTAATTAAGAACATTCAAAAAGCAATTAAAACTAATGAAGTATTCCCAGCATCTGCAAAAGTTGCATGCCAAGGAATTAAGGGTGCTTATTCATCAATTGCTGCTAAAAAGTTCTTCGAGATTTCAGACATTTCATATTTCAAGAATTTCGAAAATGTTTTCCAAGCTGTAGAAAAAGGATTCTGCGAATATGGTGTATTGCCTATTGAAAATAGTTATGCTGGATCTGTAAATCCTGTATATGATTTAATGAAAGAACATAAATTCTATATTGTTAAGAGCTTAAAGTTGCAAATAAAACATAATTTAGTTGCTAACATTGGCGCAAAGCTTGAAGACATTAAAGAGATTTATTCTCATGAACAAGCTTTATCTCAATGCAAAAAATATCTAGAGGCTTATCCAAATATTACTGTTACTCCTTGCCCTAACACTGCGGTTGCTGCTAGATATGTTAAAGAAAGTGGAAGATTAGATGTCGCTGCTATTTCATCTCAAGAATGCGCAGAGATTTATGGCCTTAAGATTTTAGATGCATCAATCCAAGATTCTAACGACAACTACACAAGATTCATCCTTATTGCAAAAGATATAAAAGTATATGACAATGCTAATAAAATTAGCATTGTGACAACTCTTCCAAATACGCCTGGATCTCTTTATAAGTTGTTGAGCAAATTCTATAATTTAGGAATAAATATGACAAAATTGGAGTCTCGACCAATGGCAAATTCTCCATTTGAATTCATCTTCTATTTCGATTTAGATTGCAATATAAAGACAAAGGAATGTCAAAACCTAATTGCAGAACTTGATTCTGATGCAACAGAGTTCAATTTCCTTGGAGCATATAGCGAAATAATTTAAAAATAGTAGTTTATATCGTGTGTTTGGCAATTTTTCTATACAACCAGGCACACGATTTTTCGAACAAATTGTTCTATATCCTTAAATATTATGATATAATTATTTTACTATGGGACAAGTTCGAACGATATTATTGAATAAATCTGTATTTGCAGACAACGACGCACGCGCTGATTTACTTCGTGCTGATTTACGCAAAGATGGTGTTTTACTTGTTAACGTTATGTCATCTCCAGGTGCTGGAAAGACTTCAACATTAACTTCCCTTATTAATTCGATTAAAGACAAAGTAAAAGTAGCTGTTATGGAAGCTGATATTGATTCTGACGTAGATGCACAATCTATCGTCAAAAATACTGGCGTTGATTCTATTCAATTACACACAGGTGGTATGTGCCATTTAGATGCAGACATGACACGCGAAGGACTTGATGCTATAGATTACAAAAAATACGACATTATCTTTTTGGAAAATGTTGGCAATTTAGTATGCCCTGCAGAATATGATACAGGAGCTACTATGGATATTATGATTTTATCTACATCAGAAGGTGACGATAAACCTCTAAAGTATCCTCTAATTTTCCAAAAATGCAATTTAGTTATTATAAGCAAAATTGATGCAATTAAATATTTCACTTTCGATTTAGATAAATGCATCGACAATATAACTTATAGGAATAAAGACGTTCGAGTTATTCCTATTAGCAACAAAACACAAGAAGGTATAGAAGAATTGAGCACATTCTTCTTAGACAAAATTAAAAATTACAAGGAGATTTAATTATGCCAGAGCAATCAAACAAAGTTTACTCTAAATACCAAGGTGAGAAAGAACTAGACAAGGAATTTGCAAAACTTGCTAAAAAGATCACTGACGTAGTTCCTCACAAACTATTTGGAGTAACAACAAATGACCCAGAATACTGGGGACTAAAAGAAGTTCTTACTCTACCTATGGTAAGAATTCTTAACAAGATGAAATTGAGAAAATTCTACACATTTGAGCAATTACTTGCTATGAACAAGGATTACAACCCAATCGACTTCCAAAAGATTTTGGATGAGATGTCAGTAATCGGTATCATCGAATATGACTATGGTGATCACTACAATGATGATGGTCCTATTCCAAATGCACCAAAAGAAAAGAGATATCGTGTATGTTTCTTCGTTCCAGGTTCAGCAGAACTTATGAACTCTTCTTTGGATAGAATTGCAAAGAACCCAGCCGTTGCTTCTTTCTTTGAAAGAATGACATTTATTCCACTTGCTGGTATTACAGAAATGGTACCTCCAGGCGGCGATGGTATTGGTATGCACGTTATCCCAGTTGAAAAAGCTGTAGATTACGAAAATGAAGCCGTTAAATATGAAAGAATTTCATATTGGCTAAAGAAATATGAAGGACACATTTCAGCAGGTATCTGTTCTTGCCGTGGTTCTCGTGCCGTAACAGGTGATGGCTGCGCAGACGATCCAGATGATTGGTGTATCCAACTTGGTGATATGGCTGACTACACCGTAGAAACAGGCCGTGCTCACTACATTACAAAAGAAAGAGCTTTAGAGATTTTAAAGAGAGCTGAAGATAATGGTTTCGTTCACCAAATCACAAACATTGATGGTTACGATAAGATTTTCGATATTTGTAACTGTAACGTTAAGATTTGTAACGCTTTAAGAACATCACTTCTATTCAACACTCCAAACCTATCTCGTTCAGCTTATACTGCAAAAGTTGATCCAAAGAACTGCGTTGCTTGTGGATACTGCGTAGAATCATGTCCAGCAGGCGCCGTTAAGCTTGGTCAAAAGCTTTGCAAGAAAGATGGTTCACAACAAGAATATCCAAAGGCAGTTCTACCAGATAAGATTAACTGGGGTAGATATGCTTGGGATGAAAACTATAGAGATACTGCAAGAATGCATAACACATGGCCAACAGGTACTGCTCCATGTAAGACTGCATGTCCTGCTCACGTTCCAGTTCAAGCTTATCTAAAGAAAGCTCATGAAGGTAAGTATCTAGAAGCTCTTGAATTAATCAAGAAGGAAAACCCATTCCCATCTGTTTGTGGACGTGTATGTAACAAGCGTTGTGAAGAAGCTTGTACTCGTGGCTCTATTGATAAGGCTGTATCTATTGATGCAGTTAAGAAGTTCGTTGCTGATTTAGAATTAAAGCAAGATAAGAGATTCATTCCAAAGAAGGTAGTTCCATCTGTTTACGATAAGTTCGATGAAAAGATTGCTATCATCGGTGCTGGTCCAGCAGGTTTATCTGCAGCTTACTACCTAGGCGTAATGGGATATAAAGTAACAGTATTTGAAAAGCATGAACAACCTGGTGGTATGTTAAGATATGGTATCCCAACATACAAACTAGAGAAAGATGTTATCGATGCTGAAATCGATGTAATCAAAGCTCTTGGCGCTGAAATTAAGTGCGGCGTTGAAGTTGGTAAGGATATTACAATCGAAGAATTAAAGAAACAAGGATATAAAGCATTCTATATTGCTATGGGTTGCCAAGGTGGTAGAAGACCAGGTGTTGCTAACGATACAGCAAATGGTACAACTATCGCTGTTGAATACCTAAAGGATGCTTACGAAAATCAATCTAAGAACCAAAGATTTACAGGTAAGGTTGTTGTTGTCGGTGGTGGTAACGTTGCTGTCGATTGTGCAAGAACAGCTCAAAGACTTGGTGCTTTAGAAACTTCTATGTTCAGCTTGGAAAGCAGAGAGGAAATGCCTGCTAGCAAGTTAGAAATCGAAGAAACATTAGATGAAAACATTACAATCAATAACTCTTGGGGTCCAAAAGAAGTTACTGTTGACGCTAAGGGTAATGTTACAGGTATCATCTTCAAGAAGTGCGTTTCTGTATTTGATGAAAATCATAAGTTCGCACCTAAGTATGATGAAAACGACACAATCGAAGTTAAGGCAGATAAGATTATCTTCGCTATTGGTCAAGCTATCGAATGGGGCAAGTTATTAGAGGGTACTCAAGTTAAGTTCTGGCATGGCAACTACCCTGTAGCAGATAAGTTAACATATCAAACAGATGATCCAGATATCTTCGTAGGCGGTG
>JAEEGL013040924.1_pt1 | contig 17474 bp, 16 predicted proteins | sample 9134231 | NCBI WGS metagenome assembly JAEEGL01 (sample SAMN16246548, study PRJNA631951) | gut metagenome | biome: gut microbiome; feature: rumen; material: fiber-attached | host: Bos | place: Iran: Karaj | collected 2018-10 | reverse complement strand
AGGGAGCCAGCCCCGCCGGACGACAAGGGCGGAGAGGACCGAATACGGAAAAAGCAGGGGAACGAGTCGCCGGAGAGCGAGCGTCATGCCGTCGGCCGCGGCTTCGGACACATCTCCCGGAAACCGGAGCAGGCAGACGGCCGCGAGGACGGCGGCGGCGGGCGGGATCCAGCGGGAGAAAGACAGCTTCCCCTTTTCCATGGTTCCGGGTCTCCTTTCGGGGCGGATAAACCGTCCGGGAAACGAATATGCTTGCCTGTACCGACTCTATGCATGGGAGGACGCGGGATTGCGGAAATCGGAACGGAAGGCGGCGCGGAAGCCGGGATGGCAGGCTGCCGCCGAACTGCTCGGAGCGGAGGGGGATCTTCTCGCGCGGATCCCGGTATTCGTCGTGCGCGGGAACCGGGAGATCGAGGTGAAAGGGTGCACGGGGATCCTCGAATACGACGGGGATCGGATCGCCTTGGAGACGGACGGGGAGATCTGCGTCATAACGGGACACGGGCTGACGCTCGGGGATTTCTCGGAGGGATTTCTCTGCGTGCGCGGGGAGATCGGGAGCTTATGCTTTACGGAGGAGGAAGAGGAATGACAGGCGCGTTCTTTGCGGGATGGCGGCGCATGACCTTCCCGGCGGAGCGCCGCACGGAGGTATTCGCTCTCGCGTATGAGGAGGGCATCCGGCTGCGGAGGGAACGGAGGCGGGGAGAGCGCTTTTCGGTCCGGATCGGAGGACGGGACGCGGCGCGGCTGCATTCCCTGCTGGCCGGACGCGGGATCGAGGTCTCTCTTTCGGAGCCGGAAGGCTTTCCGGCGCTTCTGCGGTTTTTGGGGCACAGGCCGGGGATCCCGCTCGGGCTGCTGCTGTTCGCCGCGTGGACGGTCTGGTCCTCGGGGCTCGTGTGGGACGTGCGGATCGAGGGGAACCGGCGCATTCCCTCGGAGATCGTTGCGGCGCAGCTGGAAGAGCTCGGCTTCGGCGTCGGGACGCGCTTCCGGGAGGTGGATTTCGACCAGCTCCACGCGGATTACCGGGCGGCGCACGAGGAGATCGCCTGGCTGTCGGTCTATATGGACGGCACCGTCGCGCGCGTGCAGGTCTGGGAGACAATGGCGGGGAAGAGCGCTGCGGATCGGAGCGGAAAAGGCGCGAACGTCACGGCCGGGACGGACGGAGTGATCGAGGAAATCCATGTATTCGAGGGACAGGCGGCGAAAAAGCCGGGGGACGTGATCCGGGCGGGGGAGATTGCCATCTCCGGCCTGGTGGAAAAAAAGGACGGCGGATTCCGATGGGAGTACGCGGAAGGGGAGGTATTCGCGACGGTGGCGGTCCCCCTCGCCGCGGAGGTCCCCTTCGAGCGGACGGAATACAGGCCGACGGGGCGGGAAAAAAGGAGCCGGACCGTGAAAATCTTCAAAAAAACGGTAAAACTTTTCGAAAAGGGTGGAATTGCGTACGGGAGTTGTGATACAATAGATACAATCGGGCAGGTATGCCTTTTCGGAAGGATCCCCCTCCCCCTCTGGACCGGGACGTCCGTAGTCCGGGAGACGGAACCCGTGACCGTGACCCTTTCCCCCGACGAAGCGCGGGCCCGGGCGCGGGCACGGATGCGGGGGCTGATCCGGGAAGCGGCTTCGGAAGGGCAGCTTGTCGGAAAAATCGTCCGGGAAGAGACGAGGGGCAGCTGCTGCCGCGTGGAAGCGGTCGTGTATGTGACGAAGGACATCGCCCGGACGGCGGAATTCCCGCTCCCGGACCTGCCTGCCGCGCTGCCCTGACGGGATCGATGCGTCAACACTCAGAATACGGAGACAGATAAAAGAATGCCACAGAAAAAAATCAGGACGACCTCCTCGGAGGTGACCGCAAGGCTTTTCGGAAGCTACGACCGCAACGTCAGCCGCCTGGAAAGCGAGTTCGGCGTGCGGATCTCGAACGTGCAGAACCAGAACGACGACGGGGATTCCATCGTCATCGACGGGGAAGAACAGGGAGTCAGCCTGGCTGCCGACGCGCTGACCTATCTGCGCAAGATCGTGACGTTCGGGGAAGAGATCACGGACCAGAGCCTCGACTATGTCGTCGGCATGGTGCGCGAGGGAAGGCTCGAAGAGCTCTCCGGGTTCGACGAAGACTGCTTCTTCGTCACGGCGAAGGGCAAGCCTGTCAAGCCGAAGACCGTCGGCCAGAAAAAATACCTCGACCTCATCCGGAAGAACACCATCGTGCTGGGCGTGGGGCCCGCGGGGACCGGCAAGACCTATCTCGCGGTCGCGGCAGCCGTGAAGGCGCTCCGGGCACACGACGTCTCGCGCATCATCCTGACCCGTCCGGCGGTGGAAGCGGGGGAGAGGCTCGGATTCCTTCCGGGAGACCTGCAGAGCAAGATCGACCCCTACCTGCGTCCCCTGTACGACGCGCTGTACGAAATGCTCGGCGCGGAAAGCTGCGGGAAAATGATCGAGAAGATGACCATCGAGATCGCGCCGCTGGCCTATATGCGCGGCCGCACGCTCGACGACAGCTTCATCATTCTGGACGAGGCGCAGAACACGACGCCCGAGCAGATGAAGATGTTCCTCACGCGCCTCGGCAACGGCTCGAAGGCGGTGGTGACCGGAGACCTGACTCAGACGGACCTGCCGCGCGGGACGAGGAGCGGGCTGTCCGTCGCCGCGCAGATTTTAAAAAACATCGACGATATCGGGATCCATGAGTTCACCGAACGGGACGTGGTGCGCCACCGCCTCGTGCAGAAGATCATCATGGCCTACGACAGATACGATCACGAACGGGCCGTGCGGGCGAACGAGCGCCGTGAAACGAAAAAATACAAGCCCAAAAGAGGCTGACTATGAAGATCACCGTCGACTGGTCGGACGAGCGCGCGAAGGCGGAAAGGGGAAACCTCTTTAAGGAGTTCCTTTTGAAAAGGCTGGTGAAGCGTTCGGTCCGCGCCGCGCTGGAAAACGAGAATTTTACGTATGATCCCGTCCTTGTCTCCGTGACCTTCACGGACAACGAGGGCATCCGGGAGAAGAACCGGGAATTCCGCGGGATCGATACCCCGACGGACGTGCTGTCCTTCCCGATGTACAATTTCAAAAACGGGGAAGGACCTCTGCCCGGCGAGGTCTGCGAGCTCGGGGACATCGTCTTGTCCCTCGAGCGCGCCGAAGAGCAGGCGGAGGATTTCGGCCACAGCTTCAAGCGCGAGGCCGCGTTTCTGACGGTACATTCCGTCCTGCACCTGCTGGGATACGACCATGTGGATTCCGAAGAGGAAGAGCTCGTGATGCGGGAGCATCAGCGGGCCGTGATGAAAAAGCTGGGCCTCGAGGTCCGGCGCGAGGAGTGAAACCATGACGAGAACCGCGTTTATCGCAATCGTAGGCCGCCCCAACGCGGGGAAGAGCACTTTGATGAATCATCTGCTGGGGGAGAAGGTCGCCATCGTGTCCTCCAAGCCCCAGACCACCCGGAACCGGATCGCGGGCATTCTGACAAAGGGGGAGGACCAGTACGTCTTCCTCGACACGCCCGGCGTGCACAAGGCCAGGACGAAGCTCGGCGAATACATGATGAAATCCGTCCGCTCGTCCGTGGGAGCCGCCGACGCCGTGATCCTGATCGGGGAGGCCGGGTATCCCGCCGGGGAGATCGAAAAGGACCTCATCGCGCAGATCAAAAAGGCGGAGCTGCCGTCGATCCTCGTGCTGAACAAGATCGACCTCGTGAACCGGGAGAAGCTCGCGGAGACCATCGCCGATTACGCCGCCCTGCACCGCTTCGACGCCGTGGTGCCCACCTGCGCACAGACCGGGAAGAACGTGGACGAGGTGCTCGAGGAGACGGAGCAGTTTTTGTACGAAGGGGACTGGATGTTCGACGGAGACAGCCTGACGGATCAGCCGGAGCGGCAGATCGCGTCGGAGATCATCCGCGAAAAGATCCTGCGCCTGCTGTCCGACGAGATCCCGCACGGGGTCGCCGTAGTGATCGAGGACTTCAAGGACGAGGAGTCCATCCTGCGGATCCGCGCCGAGATCTGGTGCGAGAAGGCGTCCCACAAGGGCATCATCGTCGGGAAGGACGGCGCGACCCTCAAGCGGATCGGCACCTACGCCCGCGAGGACATGGAGAACTTCTTCGGCACGAAGGTCTATCTCAATCTCTGGGTCAAGGTCCGGGAGAAATGGCGCGACGACGCGGCGGCCGTGAGCAATTTCGGCTACCGGAACGAAGACGTGACCTGACGGGCTTATGGAAGAGATCGAACTGGACGGCCTCGTGATCCGCGAGGTCGAGACCGGGGAAGCGGACAAGATGATCACCCTGCTCACGGGAGAGCGCGGGCGGCTGAACATCAGCGGAAAGGGCCTCTCGTCGATCCGCCACAAGTACGCCGCGTCCTCCCAGCTGTTTTCCTACAGCACCTACCTGCTGAAGCGGAAGACGAAATACTGGTACATCGCCGACGCGTTCTACATCGACAATTTCATGGAACTGCGGTACGACGTGGAAAAGCTCTCGCTGGCGAACTATGTCTGCGACGTCGCGTATGAGTTCGCGCAGGAGGAAATCGAAAACCGGGAGCTGATGAGCCTGACGCTGAACACCCTGTACGCGCTGGCGAAGCGGGACCTTCCGCAGGAGCTCTTGCGCGGGGCGTTCGAATTCCGCCTTGCGGTCCAGGAGGGCTTCATGCCGGATCTGTCGGGCTGCGGGATCTGCGGACGGGATGTGAGCGGGGAAGATTCGACGCTCGACGTGATGAACGGGCGGCTGCTTTGCAGAAAATGCCGCGCGCAGCTTGAAAACGATCCCGACTATCTGGCGGACGAGACGGCGAAGATCCTCATCCGGGTATCTCCCGCGGTGCTCGCCGCGCTGCGGTATATCGAGGCGGCCGAGCCGAAGAAGTTTTTATCCTTCTCGCTCGACAGGACGGAATTGCCGCTGTTCTCCGTGGTCTGCGAGCGGTATCTCTTAAACCACGTGGAGCACGGGTTCTCGTCGCTGGAGTACTACAAGAAGATCATGAGGTAGCTATGGAGATCAGGACGGAACGGCTGACCCTGCGGCCTATCGTAAATTCGGAAAGGTTTTGATATACAGATGAATTCCAAAGCATTAACGACCCTTGAATTTGACAAAATCCTCGAAATGCTGGCGGAGGTCTGCCAGACGGAGGGTGCGGCGGAGAGCGCGAGGAAGCTCACCCCCACCTCCGATTTCGAAAAAGTAAAGCTCCGGCAGCAGCGGACCACCGACGCGAAGACCCTCATCGGACTCAAGGGGCTTCCCTCCTTCGGACGGGTGAAGGACATCCGCGACAGCGTGGAGCGCGCGGAGAAGGACGCGGTCCTCTCGCTGCGGGAACTGCTCGACTGCGCGGGGGTTCTCAAGACCGCGCGGACCCTGCTCGACTACGTGCGGAGCGACCGGACGCCCGAGACCTCGCTGAAGGAGATCTTCGAGCGGCTGACGCCCAATCGCGCGCTGGAGGAAAAGATCACCCGCTCCATCGTGGCGGAGGATTTCGTGGCGGACGAGGCGTCCCCGGCGCTAGGTGAGATCCGGCGGAAGAAGCGGAACACCGACGCGAAGATCAAGGACATCCTGCAGCGGTACACTTCGGGCCAGTCCAAATATTTACAGGAAAACATCGTCACCACCCGCGGCGGACGCTTCGTCGTGCCCGTCAAGGCGGAATACCGGAACGAGGTCAAGGGATTGGTGCACGACACTTCCGCGTCCGGCGCGACGATCTTCATCGAGCCGATGGCGGTCGTGGAGGCCAACAACGAGCTGCGCGAGCTGGAAGCGAAGGAAGCCCGCGAGATCGAGCGCATCCTCAGAGACCTGTCCGCCGGGATCGCCGTGAGCGCCGTGACCATGAACCTCAATTATCTGAACATCACGGAACTGGCGTTCATCTTCGCGTGCGGGGAACTGTCCTTCCAGATGGACGCCTCCGCGCCCCATATCTCGGAGAAGAAGATCGTCGAGCTCTACCGCGCGCGCCATCCCCTGCTCGACAAAAAGACCGTGGTCCCCGTGTCCGTCACGATCGGAAAGGACTACAAGATGGTCGTCATCACCGGACCGAACACGGGCGGCAAGACCGTGACGCTGAAAACGATCGGGCTCTTCGCGCTCATGACGCAGGCCGGTCTGCACATCCCCGCGGACGACACCTCCGTCATGGGCGTGTTCGACGAGGTGTTCTCCGACATCGGGGACGAGCAGTCCATCGAGCAGTCCCTGTCCACCTTCTCCGCCCATATGACGGGCATCGTCGGGATCATGGACAAAATGACCGAGAACTCCCTCGTGCTGTTCGACGAGCTCGGCGCGGGCACGGATCCCGTGGAAGGCGCGGCGCTGGCGATGGCGATCCTCGAGGAGACCCGGATGAACGGGACCCTCTGCGCCGCCACCACCCACTACGCGGAACTGAAAGCCTACGCGCTCGAGACCGAGGGCGTGGTGAACGCCTCCTGCGAATTCGACGTGGAGACGCTCCGGCCGACCTACCGGCTCATCCTCGGCACCCCCGGCAAGTCCAACGCCTTCGCCATCTCCGAAAAGCTCGGCCTGTCCCCCGTGATCGTCAAGCGGGCGGAGCGGTTCGTGGACACGGGCTCGCGCAATTTCGAGAACGTGATCCAGAAGCTCGAGGACACCCGGAAGGAACTGGAGAGGGAAAAGGAAGCGGCCGCGGAGTCCCGGCGTCAGTTCGAGGAATACCGCCAGACCACCGAGGCCGCGCTCAGAGAACGACTGGCCGGGGCGGAAAAGGAAGCGGACCGGATGCGCAAGAAGGCGCAGGAGCTGCTGGACGGCGCGCGGGCAACTTCCGAGTTCGTCATCGCGGAACTGGAAAAAGCGAAAAAGGAAAAGGATTCCGAGCGGTTCGGGGACGCCATTGCCGAGGCGAAGAAAAATGCGCGGCAGCGGGTCCGCGAATTCGACGATCAGATGAATCCCGTCGTGGGAGCGGACGACGACGAGGACTACGTGCTCCCGCGGCCGCTGAAAAAAGGCGACGTCGTGCGGCACCGCAATCTCGGGACGCAGGGCGTCGTGCTGGACGATCCGGACAAGGGCGGAAACATGAACGTCCGGATGGGCGCGGTGAAAATGCGGGTCAACGAAAAGGACCTGCGGCTCGTGGAGGACGCGGACGAGGCGAAGAAGTCCGAGCAGAAGCGCGAGGCGCGCGCCAAGGCGCAGGTGACGAAAAACTTCAAGCTGGAATGCGACGTGCGCGGCATGACCGGCGAGGAAGCCTGGTACGTGGTGGACCGGTATATCGATTCCGCTGTCGTCGCGGGCGTCCATCAGGCGACCGTCATCCACGGAAAAGGGACGGGTGCGCTCCGGAACGCCCTGCACAACCAGTTTAAGCACGACAAAAGGATCAAGTCCTTCCGCGTCGGCGCGTACGGCGAGGGCGACTTCGGCGTGACGGTGCTGGAGCTGTGACGTTTGTCGCCGAATTGTGACAAAAATGTAAATTTTGCCGTTTTTCCGAATTTCAAAGCGGGTTTCCCGGCGGCTCGGCCCCTCTTTTTCCGCCCCGGGTGATTGCAAAATGAGGAAGAAAGTGCTATAATAAACTGATTCCGTCTCTCCTTCGGCGCGGATTCCGCACCGAAAGAGAGCGGGACGCCTCATTGAGAATACAATTTGGAGTGTAACATATGGTCAGATTCAGAATCAGCGCGTTTTCAGACGAGTATTCCCCGGCGCTCGACGAACAGATCGAAGGCCTGCTCGCCAACAAGGTCCGGATGACGGAATTAAGGGGTGTGGACGGAACGAACGTGTCCGACCTGACGCCCGCCGAAGCCGCGGAGGTCAAGAGAAAGCTGGACGCGAACGGCATTTCCGTGTCCGCCGTCGGCTCCCCCATCGGAAAGATCAAGATCACCGATCCCATGGAGCCGCATCTCGACAAGCTGAAGAATACCTGCGAGCTCGCCGCGGTCCTCGGCACCGGGCGGATCCGCATGTTCTCCTTCTATATCCCCGACGGGAAGTACGATGAGTACCGGAACGAGGTCATCGACCGGACGGGCAGGATGCTGGAGGCCGCGGACGAATACAGCGTCACGCTCTGCCATGAAAACGAGAAGGGGATTTACGGCGACAGTCCCGAGCGCTGCCTCGAGCTTCTTGAGGCATTTCCCGGGAAGCTGGGATGCGTGTTCGATCCCGCCAACTTCGTACAGTGCGGCGCGGAACCGTTCAGCCGTGCATACGATCTTTTAAAGCATCACATTACCTATATGCACATCAAGGACGCCTTGAAGGCCGGGACCATCGTTCCCTCCGGTATGGGCGTCGGCGGGATCCCCGAGATCCTCGCGCTCGTGAATTTCGAGCGGAGCGGGGACTTTGTCCTGACCGTGGAGCCCCATCTGCGCGTGTTCGCCGGGCTTGAAAAGCTCGAAGGCGGACCGAGAACCGCGCTGGGCAACGCGTACGAAACGTCCGCGGAGGCCTTCGCGGCGGCAGTGGAGTATCTGCGCCGGTGCCTGCCCAGAAATTCGCAGTCCCTGTAATCTTCGCGTTTCACCATTTCTAGCAAGGGAGAGAATCATATGGCTACGAAGAAAATGCTTGCCGTTGACCTCGGCGCTTCGAGCGGACGCGGGATCATCGGTTCCTTCGACGGGGAAAAGTTCGCGCTGGAAGAGATCCACCGCTTCTCCAACGATCCCGTCATCATGCCCGGCGGCTTCTTCTGGGATACGCTGCGTCTGCTTTTCGAGATCAAGACCGCGATCCTGAAGGCATCCCACGCGGGCGGGATCGATTCCGTCGGCATCGACACCTGGGGCGTGGACTACGGATATCTCGACAGGACGGGCACGCTGCTGTCCAATCCCTACCACTACCGCGACGCGCGGACGGACGGGATCCAGAAGTACGTTTCCGAGACGATGGCGTCCCGCGCGGAAATCTACGGAACGACGGGCATCCAGAACCTGAATTTCAACACCCTGTTCCAGATCGCCGCCGATCTGCGCGACCGTCCGTGGGTGGTCGAGAACGCGGAAACGTTGCTGCACATGCCGGACCTGCTCGGCTATCTGCTGACGGGCGACAGGAGCAGCGAATACACGATCGTCTCCACCGGCGCGGTGCTGGACGCGAAAAAGCGCGACTACGCATGGGATCTTCTAAAAAAGTGCGGGATCCCGGAGCGCCTTTTGAAGCCCGTCGTGCAGCCCGGTTACGATATGGGGCGGATGCTGCCGGGGATCGAGGAAGAGACCGGCAATACGGGAGCGCGCATCCTCAAGGTCGCGGGGCACGATACCGCCTCCGCCGTGCTGTCCGTTCCCGCAGCGGACGACGGCTTCCTCTACATCTCGAGCGGCACGTGGTCCCTCATGGGCATCGAATCTCCGGAACCGGTCCTCACGGATCTGTCCGAGAAATATGACTTTACGAACGAGGGCGGCGTGTTCGGCACGATCCGGGTCTTGAAGAACATCATGGGCCTCTGGATCGAGCAGGAATCCCGCCGTCAGTGGAAGCGCGAGGGCAAGAACTTCACGTTCGACGAGCTGTCCGAAATGGCGCTGGCGTCGAAGCCGCTGCAGTCCCTCATCAACCCCGACGATCCGTCCTTCTCCTCGGCCGGCAATATGCCGAAGCGCATCTGCGAATACTGCGAAAAGACCGGCCAGCATGTGCCCGAGACCATCGGCGAGATCGTCCGCTGCATCTTCGAATCCCTGTCGCTGCGGTACCGCTGGACGGCGGAGAAGCTGGAAGAAATGACGGGGAAGAAGTACCCGGTCATCAACATCGTCGGCGGCGGCACGAAGGAAGTCATGCTCTCCCAGTTTGCCGCGGACGCGTCCCACCGCCACGTTTCGGCGGGTCCCGTGGAAGCGACGACCCTCGGCAACATCGCCATGCAGTGCATCGCGCAGGGCGAGATCTCCGATATGTGGGAAGCGCGGCGCATCATCCGCTCCTCCTTCGAGATCAAAGAGTACGAGCCGGACGCTTCTTCCGCCGGCGCGTGGGACGAAGCTTACGGCAGATTCTGCTCCCTGATCGGGGAGTGACCCGCAGCCGGAAAGAAATCCGAACTATAACGAAACAGAGATAAAGGAGTCAATCATGCTGAACACCGAAAAAGCGCTGGAAATCGCGAGAAATGTATACGGAAAGTACGGTGTGGACGTAGACGCCGCGCTGAAGGCCGCCGCGGAAACACCCGTCTCCATCCACTGCTGGCAGGGCGACGACGTGGCCGGTTTCGAGACGGCGGACGGGGACCTGACCGGCGGCATCCAGTCCACCGGCAATTATCCCGGCAAAGCCCGCACCATCGACGAGCTCCGGAAGGATTTCGTGTTTGCGAAGAGCCTCATCCCCGGGAAGAAGAAGTTCTCCCTCCACGCCATCTATCTGGACGCGGGCGGAAAGAAAGTGGAACGCGACGAGATCGGTCCGGAACACTTTGCTTCGTGGGTCGACTGGGCGAAGGAAAACGGCCTCGGCCTCGACTTCAACCCCACCTTCTTCTCCCATCCCCTGTCCGCGGACGGCTTCACCCTGTCCTCCGACGACGAGGGGATCCGGAAGTTCTGGGTCCGGCACGGCATCCAGTCCCGGAAGATCTCCGAGAGCTTCGGCAAGGCGCTCGGCCAGCCCTCCTGCAACAATTTCTGGATCCCGGACGGCTTCAAGGACACGCCCGTGAACCGCAGACAGAAGAGAGAAAACCTCGCCCGCTCCTACGAAGAGATCTTCGCGGAAGACATTTCGAAGGAATACAACTTAGACTCCGTCGAGTCCAAGCTCTTCGGCATCGGCCTCGAGAGCTGCACGATCGGATCCCATGAATTTTACATGGGCTGCGCCATGAAGCACGGCGTCATGCTCACGCTGGACACCGGCCACTTCCATCCCACCGAAGTCGTCTCCGACAAGCTGTCCGCCGCTCTCCTTTATCTGGACGGCGTGCTGCTGCACGTGTCCCGCCCGGTCCGCTGGGACTCCGACCACGTGGTCGTTCTGGACGACGAGCTGAAGGCCATCGCCTGCGAGATCCGCCGCGGCGGTTTTGAGAAGAGAGTGAAGATCGGCCTCGACTTCTTCGACGGATCGATCAACCGCATCGCCTGCTGGGCCATCGGCGCGCGCAACATGCAGAAAGCGATCCTCTGGGCCGCTCTCGAGCCCGTCGCCATGCTGCAGAAGTTCGAAGCGGAGGGCGACTTTACCTCCCGTCTCGCCTATCTGGAAGAGATCAAGACCCTCCCCTTCGGCCTGGTCTGGAACGCGTACTGCGATCTGCAGGGCGTGCCCGCCGGAGACGCGTGGGTCCCGATGATGAAGAAGTACGAAGCGGACGTTCTTTCCGCACGCTGACCGATGATGAAACAGCGCATGGCAAAACGGATCGCCGCCGCGTTTCTCTGCCTCCTCACCCTTCTGACTGCTCCTTCCTGCGGCTTTCTGGAAATGCGCGAAGCCGATCCCGAAACCGCGCCCGCCTCGGACGGGCTGCTCAGTCAGCCGAAGCGTCCGGCGGAGTAGGAAGGGGCGACGGGCCTTCAGCTCTACACGGTGCCGGAGGATCAGAAGGAGGAGCCGGTCGTGACCTTCGCGTTCGCGGGGGACATCCTGATCGATACCTTCATCATCAGCGACGCGGCGCGCAAGGCCGGAAAAGGACAGTCCTACAGCTTTCTCCGGACGGTGTCCGGCGTTTACCGGAATCTGGAAAACGCCGACGTGACCGTCGGGTTCGATTCGTCGGCCGTTCATCCGAAGGGCGACACCGATCCGACGCACCGGACGCCCGCGGAGGCGCTCGAAACTCTGTCAAACGCCGGATACGACATCCTGAATACGCTCGGGTGGAAGGATGACACGGAAGTGCTCGGTCAGTACGGCATCAGCGGCATCTCCACCGCGGAGGGCGGACAGAACCGCTTCGACATCGCCGAAAAAGGGATCACGGCCGCCGTGCTCGCCGTAGGCGGGGACGCGTATCCGATCGGCTCGGAAGCCGTGAACAGCCGGATCGGCCGGGCGGCGGAAGAGTGCGACATCGTGATCGTCATGGCGGACTGGGGTTCCGGGATGTCCTCGGGCGAACAGTGCGCCGCCGCGTACTACATGGCGGAAGCCGGCGCGGACGTGATCGTCGGGACGGGTTCGACCGTCGGCGCGGTGGACTGGCTCGACAAGCTGGACGGGACGCAGACGCTGGTCGCCTACTCGCTCGGCAATCTGCTCTCCACCTCATCCGATTTTGAAAATCTGACGGGCGGCATCCTGTCCTTCGCCGTGGACAAGAGAACGGGAAGGGCGGGCGTGAAGGACGTCGTCCTGACGCCCACGTTCACGCATATGGAAGAGGGCAGAAGGGAAGTGCAGGTGTTTCCGCTCTCCTCCTACCGGGACGATCTGGCACAGGTCCACTTCATCGGCGGGTTAAGCGCGGAGGGTGTCATCTCCTATGTGCGCTCGATCGTTCCGGCGATCTATCTTCCCGCGGAATACCGGAGATAAAGTCATGAAGACTCACTGTAAAAAACCGGTCCGGCTCCCCTTGCTCTTCCCGGCGCTCCTTCTCGTCTGCTGCTTTCTGTTAGCGGGATGCGGCAGACTGAGCAGAGGCAGCGAGGAAGAGGACAGCGAGGGGACGAAGACCCAGATGGCCGAACTGCCTCCTGCCGCCCCCGCCATGGGGATCGGACGGGTCATGTCCGGCATCGTCACGCAGCGCGAGGAACTGATCCTGATCGACCCCGGTCACGGATTCGGCGATCCCGGCAACGGAGACGCGGAGCAGAGTTACTGGAAGGACATCGGCGTATGCGAGCGCGATATCACGATCGTGGTGGCGCGGATGCTGGATGAAGAGCTTCAGAAGCGGGGCTTCCGCACGGCGATGACGCACGACGGCGAGACCCTGCCCGCCGATTTCAACTACGACTGGAACGACCGCTTCAATCCGGACGAGCGTGCGGCCTGCATCAACTACATCTCCCCCGATTACATGGTTTCTCTGCACGTCAATTCCGCGGAGAACCAGAGCGCGTGCGGGGCGATCGTGTTCTACAACCTCACCAGCCAGATGAAGTGGAACGACTGGTCGAAGCCCGCGGCGGAAGCCATTGCCAGAGCCATCGACGACTACGTCATGATCTCCGCCCCGACGAAAGCGGGCAGCGAAGTGGACTACTGGTTCGCTTCCTACGCCGTCACGCGGGACACGCACGCCGCCGGATGCCTCATCGAGATGGGATACGCCACCAACGAGGTCGACGCGGAAAACATGCTGAACGAGGACTGGCAGCGTTCCATGGCGGAAGGGATCGCGGAAGGGATCAAACGGTTCTTCGACAGCAAAGAAGACTGACACTGAGATCAAACGGACGGAAACGGCACCCGCTTCCCTTCGGAGAACGGAAATACGAGTATTTATGGATCGACTTAGCAAGAAACTCCTCCCGGCGCTGCTCGCCGTGCTTCTGCTCCTGACCTGCCTCGGCGGCGCGGGATGCGGGAAGACGGAAGCACAGCCTCCTGCCGCGGAGGAACCGGAAACAGAGCCTGCCCGCGAAGAAGCGTCGTACGGAGCTGAAATGGTCTCTCTCCCGCCCGCCATGCCCGCGACGGGGATCGGACGGATCATGCCCGAGGTTGTCAAACAGAGGGACATTCTGATCTGCATCGATCCCGGACACGGGTTCGAAGACGGCGGCAGCGGGGACGCGGAAACCAGTTTTTATCCCCCCGGAGTCCTCGAGAAGGATATCACCATCGTCGTGGCGAACATGCTGAACGAGGATCTGCAGAAGCGCGGCTTCCAGACGGTCATGACACACGACGGGGAGACCATCCCCGCATACTACAACTGGGACGGCAATTACAGGTTCAACCCGGACGAGCGCGCCGCGATGATGAACGCGCTGGATCCGGATTACATCGTCTCGATACACACCAATACGGCGGGAAATCCGGACGCGTGCGGCGTTCAGGTATACTATAATCACATCAGCGGGAACAAGATCAACGACTGGAACGAACCTGCGGCCGAAGCCATCGCGCAGGCCATCGACGAACTTGTGGACACTACGTCGAAAACCGATCTGCGCAATCCCGAAAACGCGGACAACGCGTCCCTCGCGGTGACGAGGGAAACGCACGCCGCGGCCGCTTTGATCGAGCTCGGGTTCTGTACGAACGAACAGGACGCCGCGCGGCTGATCGATCCCGAATGGCAGGCGTCGGTCGCCGATGCCATCGCGGAGGGGATCGAGCGCTTCTTCGACAGTCTGGAGAACTGATATGGTCAACAACCTGATCTACAGCGTCAACGCGATCCTGCCGATCGTCCTGCTCGTGGCGCTCGGATGGATCCTGAAGAAGGCGGGAAAGATCACGGACGCGTTCACGGAAGTCGCCGACTGGCTCGTCTTCAAGGTCGGCCTGCCCGTCATGCTTTTTCTCGAGGTCGCCGAGAGCTCTCTGGAGGACAATCAGGACGGGAAGCTGATCCTGTTTCTCGTGATCGCCGTCACGACGAGCTTTACGCTGATGTCGTTCATCAGTCTCTTTATCGTCCGGGATCCGAAGATGCGGGGCGCGTTCATTCAGGGCTCCTGCCGTTCGAATTTTGCCATTCTCGGCGTACCGCTCGCGCAGAACATGTTCGGAGAGGTCGGCGGATCGGTGATCGCGCTGACCATGCCGTTCGTGATCCTCATGTTCAACTCCTACTCCGTCATCGTTCTCTCGGTCTTTTCGGGAAGCCGGGAGCACAAATTCGGCCTGGATACCCTGAAAAACATTCTCAAATCCATCGTGACCAATCCTCTGATCATCGGCGTGGTACTCGGCCTGCCCTTCATGATCTGGAAGATCCCGCTCGTGACGGCGGCCTCCAAGACCCTGCATTATCTGTCCGGACTGACGACGCCGCTGGCGCTCATGTCCCTCGGCGCGAATTTCAGGTCCGAAAGCCTGAAGGGACGCGCGGGATACGCCGTTCTCGGCGCGATGAACCGGACGCTGATCATCCCGGCCGCAGCGGTGACGGCGGCAGCTCTCTGCGGACTGCGCGGTCCGGCGCTCGGTGTGGTGCTGATCTGCTTCGGTGCGCCGACGGCTGTTTCCAGCTACATCATGGCGAAGAAGATGGACAACGACCACGAGCTGGCGGCGCAGATCCTGCTGCTGTCCACGGCGGTCTGCGTGTTTACGATCTTCATCGGGATCTTTATTCTGAAATCTCTCGGACTGATCGAGATATAGAAAAAGGCTTCGCCTTTCCGAAAATCCAGCGATGTCCCTGTGCGGGACAGCAGATTTTTTGGAAAGGCGAAGCCTTTCAGTTCTTTTGCCCTGTGCGGGCGGCGTTTTTTACAAAGGCGCAGCCTTTGTTTCTTTACTCCTCGTATACCTGCGTTTCCTTCGCCAGACGGATCGCCTTGACGCCCAGCCGGAGCGCGCCGTAGGTGGAGAACAGACCGACAGCAGCAGACAAACAGCACGCCGCGAGGGAGAAGCCGTAGTGAAACTGCGTCCAGAGCATGAAGTTGTATAAGGCGATATAGAGATTCGTTCCGGCAATGAAGCCGATGAGGACGATGATGCGGACGAGATGCTCGATCCGGGACTTCCGGTCGGAGAACAGGGTGAACTCCCCGCCGTCCGCCTTTTTCCTCACATAGATCCAGCGCATCCATGAGCCCACCGTTTCGATCCCGGCCTCTTCCAGAAAGCGCAGATACTGCCGGCTCTCAGGATGGGAGGGCTTATGCGGCAGGAGTTCCATCGCAACGCGGTATTCGCCCGGTTCCGTTTCTTCGAAATCGTAGCGGCAGTAACCCGTGGACACAAGGGACAATCCCTTTGCCGCCATTTCGTTGAGCCACTGTTCTTCTTTTTCGAAATCCCACGCCCAGAACAATTTCCTGATTGTCGTTCTCATGTCAGAGTTCCTCCTTTGCAAGAATTCTCAAGCCGTTTTCGTACAATTCTCCGAGCCGCACGATCTCGCCGCGGAGAACGTCCCGCCCCCGCTTTGTGATCCGGTATGCATGCCTTCTCGCTTCCCGTCCGCGCGGCGGCGGCGCTCCGTCCTCATCCGGGACCGATTCGATCCAGCCGCGCTCCACCATGTTAGAGAGCGCGCCGTACAGCGTTCCCGCCGCAAGCCGCACGCGCCCGCCGGAGAGTTCCTCCGTCTTCTGCATGATCCCGTATCCGTGGAGCGGCTCCGTCAGGGACAGAAGAATGTAATACACGCCCTCCGTCAGCGCCGGTTCCGTCATATGCTCGCCTCCCGTTCTATCATCTGCCGTTATAACGGCACGCAATATATCGACTGACGATATTATACTCCGCCGAGCCCCCTTTGTCAAGAGGAGAAACGAAAAAAGTCAAAAAAATCGCGCGGGTCCGCCGTATAACGGGAACCAGCGCGGTTTTCTCGTTTCGGATAAGATCAGTCGTCGAGATGGTAGACCTTGTTGAAGGTCTTCTCCATGCCCTTGTTCATGGCCTTCTGGACGGCCTTGTACTTGGAGGCGATGTTGGGGTTGTTGTCGTTGATGCAGTCGCGGAACATGTAGCAGATTCTCTGGAACACGCTCTCGCCGAACTGGAAGGAGAAGTCGAAGAGACGGCCCGCCATGATGAGCTCGACCATGTCGGCGGTCTCGGCGTCCGTGGAGTACTTGCCCTTCAGAGCCACGTCGTAGTACACCGGATACACGGTCTTGTAGGACTCGGCGCAGAGCGCTTCAAAGATGATGCCGATGTATTCGATCGCATTATAGGAAGGCGTCGGCAGCGCGAAGACAGTGAACTTGTCGTCCGCATTGGTGTAGTACGCCTGCTGTTCTTCGTTCCACTTCGGGTAGGGCAGCATGGTGTAGGAGGCGTCCATATCGCGCAGGGTGGCAAACGCGGCGTAGAAGCGCATGGGAGCAAATACCAGCTTCTGGTCGAGGAACCACTTCTGCTCGTCGTACTGCGTGGTCAGCTTCGCAAAGCCTTTGTTCTCATAGTGGAGCTTCAGCAGGGCTTCCAGCTCGGAAACGGTCTGGTCGGACATGAAGGTGATTTCGATATTGCCGTCATCGTCACGGCCGGTGTAGTGTCCGCCGAAGGCGTTGAACCATACGTCGGCCGGGTTGCAGACATAGTAGCCGAAACCGTACTGGTCGTTGGCGATATCGCTCTTGCCGTTGCCGTTCACGTCGACGTACATGCCCTCAATGATGGAGCAGAAAAAGTCGAAGGTCCACTTGCCCTCGTTCACGATGCCGTACAGGTCGCTTGCGGAATATCCGTAATCGGCAGCCAGATTGAGGTTGGTGAAGAACGCGTGCGTGTAGGTCATGGATGTGGTGGCAAGGTCGGAGCAGATGGTGTAGAGGATGCCGTTGACCGTCGCGTCGTCGTT
>JAEEGL011297183.1_pt1 | contig 17474 bp, 30 predicted proteins | sample 9134231 | NCBI WGS metagenome assembly JAEEGL01 (sample SAMN16246548, study PRJNA631951) | gut metagenome | biome: gut microbiome; feature: rumen; material: fiber-attached | host: Bos | place: Iran: Karaj | collected 2018-10 | reverse complement strand
CAGATTGACGAGAAAACAGCAAAGTGGGATGCGAAACTCGTGGAGGAGTTGAACAAGATTCAATATGTCGGGCAGCCGCCGAAACTCCTTGTCGCAGGGGATTGGCGCCCGCTCGCCTCAGAAGACCTGTATTGATTATGAAAGCAAAATTCTGGCACACGAACAACGAACGCCCGGTAGATGGCTGCGGCCCTTGGCTGATACTCTACGCACCCGGGAAGATAGGTACCTCCGAGATATATGATTGGGACGAGGAACGGGGAGAGTTCTACGGCAACATCCACCACCACATCCCGCTTGAAGAAACCTGCGGATGGATATCTTTGGAGGAATTAGAGGACATTATGGAGTACGGTGACTGAAAATTTTGTATATTAGTAAAAAAATCATGAACATATGAATGAAATTTATTTGATAATAAAACAGGAATGGATTGACGATGTAAGCCTTACGCCCGTTGACGAAATTGTAGGAATATACGAAACAGAAGAAGAGGCAAGGGCGGACGTGGATAGAATTGTAAGAGAAACGCTTGGTGATTTCACGGAAGAACAAGCGAGGGAATATAAAATCATTACAGATATCGAAGAACTGAATGGGGAGGATGATTTTTACCTGCATGAGGATGATGGCGTTTTTAGAGTTGCTGAAATAATGTCAGAACATCATGGGTTCGATTTTCCTTTGTTCAGATTCAATATTCCTTTCAGGGGAAGTTTTGATCTGCTTCGGTTTGAAGTTAAATGGCGATAATTCATTTGGACTAATATAACAAGAGCATCATGACGCAAGGAAAAAGACATCCACGAGAAGTACCGTGAAATGTCTAAGAAAGATGATGAACCGTGTCAGTGATGATGCGGTTTTTTATTTGTATATTGGTAATATTAATATTATGCAGAAAAAAACGACAGAAGAATTTATAAATGAAGCCAGAACGGTGCATGGGAATAAATATGACTACTCTAAGTCAGATTATACCGGCGTTTTTAATAAATTAATCATTATATGTCCCGTTCATGGGGAATTTGAGCAAACGCCTCACAATCATTTAAAGTGTGGTTGTATTAAATGCGCTCGTGAGAATTTGGGATTACTTAAAAATAAAAAGGCGAAAGATGCTTTTATAGAAAAAGCAAAAGAAAAAACAAATGGAAAATATGATTTTTCGGAAGCACACTACGTCAATGCCAAAACTAAAGTAAAGGTTATATGCCATAATAAAGATCGGTGCGGAAATGAGCATGGCCCCTTTTATATTACGCCCTCAAACTTATTTTCTTTATATGGCTGCCCAAAATGCGGGTGCGAATCATTGTCTTTACAAGGAAGGCTATCCCTTGAAGAATATCAGAAATCCATAGATGAAAAATACGGCGAGGGGCTTTATACTGTCGATGAAGAATCTTATAATAGTAACCCATATGAAGTAAAAATATATTGTAACGCGCACAATAAATATTTTTTAGTCAGTACGCGAAACTTTCCACGTGCCACGGTTTACAGGTGTCCTGATTGTAGAAATGATGCCAAATTGGCGGCTAAAGAAATGTCTCTTTTGAGACGTAAAGAACTGTACCATAAAAACAGGGTTGTAACCACGAATAAACTGCAGCAGCCGGAACTTGACGAAAAAATTAAAATGCGTATCCTTAATGGAGAAGAAGTATGGGTTCCTGTGCGTGGGCATAATAATTATATGGTGTCTTCAATAGGACGCATCAAAAAAATCAACAGGTATTCAAGGACAGGAAAACCTTTACCGGATTATATCTGCAACTTGTCAAATGATAGAGGGAGAAGGATATGGCTTCAAATAGACGGTAAATCAAAAGCGGTCCATAAAATAGTTTTTGAAAGTTTCTATAACGTGGATATCCCAAAAGGATGCGAGTTAACTATTGATCATATTGATACTAATCCTCTCAATAATTCGTTGTTCAATTTAAGGCTTTGCAGGGGAATAAGAGATAACATGGTAAACAATCCCCTAACGATGATACATATGCGAAGAGAAAGTAAAAGCAAGGACGTTTCGCCAATTTTTGACATAGATGAAATTGAGGGCGAAACATGGAAACCTTGTCTTGGGTATGAAGGGCTCTATTCAGTATCGAATTTAGGCAGAGTTAAAGCCGAAAAGCGCGTTTTGACTGAGAAAAACACAGGAATAGTACGAACCAAGAAGCCTCATTTAATGAGGCTACACCTAAAGGATGAGAGAAGTTATACGGTTGGTTTGATAGACAGTAACGGAAAGCATAAAAATCATTTTGTACATAGACTTGAATACGAAGCATTCGTCGGAAAAATACCCGAAGGGTATGAGATTGATCACATAGATAGTAATTCTAAAAATAATGTTCTTAGTAATTTGAGAGCCTGTACGCATGAAGAAAACGCCCGTAATCCAAACTCTATAAAGAAACGAACACCACCTAAACATTCGAGAGGGGTTGGAATTGTGCTAAAAGATGAAGAAGGAAATACAATAAAAGAATTTTCTTCTATGCGAAACTGTGCTGAATATTTTGGGGTGCGTAGTGATTCCATTAGGCGTATTGTAAATGGTGCTGTATCTCGAAGTAAAGTGTTAAAAAATAATAATAAACTTGTAAGAAAATTCGATAATTAATTGGGGTGTTGTTTTGGGGGATTTTTGGGATTCCAACTGCCCCGTGCGTGAATTGTACCCCAAAAAAATAATAAATTTACCAATTTTTCCCGAATTTTCCAAATTTTTTTTCACACCCTATTTTACCTAAACAAATACTTCAAATAAAATAAATCAACTAATTAACGCTCAAACAATTATCTCACTTTACTTAATTCATTACTTTAAGTGCGGCGAGCCGCCGACTGTCCATTTAATTAAACCATTAATTTAGGTAAAATAATTTAACGAATTACTATTCAGCACATTATTTTGTTTCACTTAATGTATTTGTTTAAATATTTACCTAATGTTTTTGTTTAAGTGGCAGCACGCCGCTACCTAAAAAACAGGAACTTAAATAACTTAACTTAAAGTAATACTTTAATTATTTACTTAATGTTTTAATTTAGGTAAAATAATATAAACAACTAAAAATGAAACAATTAAAACAATTCACTTAAAGTTGTTCTTTAACTATTTAATTAAATAATTACTTTAACTGAATTAGTTCATTTTGTTTTTATTCAGATATTTATTTATCGCAACTTAAAGTTGTGGTTTAGATATTAAGAAATTTCTTAATAACCGGCGGTTATTAAGTTTTTCCTTAATAGGATTTTTTGGATCACAAGTGTTGAGGTTCTTTGATTTTTTTGTATATTTGGCATGAACACTGGGGTATGGTGTAATGGTTAGCACCGCAGATTTTGGTTCTGCTAGTTACCGTTCGAATCGGTATACCCCAACTATGAAAACAAAAAAGCAATTCTTCGTCCTCAATTGGGACTTCAACTCCGACAGGATATACGAGTACGACGTTCTGCCGTACCTGAGGAATTGCATTGAGGAGCGCAAGGAGAAAGCCAAGAGGGCTGAGAAGAGCAAGAGAATGCAGAAGATGAAGGACGAATATCCCGAGGACTTTGAGAAGTACTACGCGTTCCCTGCAGACTTTGAGAGGTTCAGGAGGTTCGTAGACGCCGCGGCGCGCTACCAGTTCTGGGGCAGATGCGAATATGAGATGATTTGCCACGGCTGGCCGGCGGGGAAGAATGACTACAAAATAGACATATACGAACAGATCAAAATGAACCTCAGCATAATTGCCGAAATTCTTTGGGAAGAAATAAAAAAATAGTATATTTGTTTTACTGAATTTGTCATAGACACAACCCCGGGCTGAGTTTCCTGGCAGGACGCTGATTTCAAGCCCGTAACCCGAAAAGCCATGGCTGAAAAAATGGGACAAGGAAACTGACGGCTTTTCACCTCCTCCTTTCTGGCATCCCCTCCACTCCGGAGGGGATGTTTTTTTATTGTATCTTGTTGAAGATAAATTTGGAAATGTCGGAAATTTTTTTATTTTATACAATCATAGGATGATATTATAATACCGGATTTCGTATGTTTTTGATATTATGATATTAGTGCGCCGGCCGGGTTTGTTTTTTTTTAGGGTGTGTTGGAGTCTACTCTCCCGCTTGCTCGGCCCGTGACGGAGTATACGCTCCAGCCCGCGGTTCTGCAACCAGCCCTTGGTGGGTACCTTTAAACCCGTTACCTATGTCCTTCTAAGGAGGACTTCTCATAGCGTTGCGGCTGCAGGAGAGTGGTTTGCTCCTTCCAACCACAATACAAAGATAAGCAAAAAAATCGACAATTCCAAACATTTTTAACAAAATGTTGCTTTCAGCAAATAAAACAGTCAAAATTTGCATAGAAAAGGAAGAAAAACTTCATTATCTGTGCGAGAATTGGCTATTTCACCCATAGGGTACTCAATCGAGTACTATAGGAAAAGAAACGGCGGGTTTTCGCCCGCCGAATCAAAAGAAGTATGTAGTTGAACCATTATGAAGATTTTTTCCTGTATTTTTCCCTGATTTCTTCTGTCAGTATTGTGTTGTTGCTTCCTATGTGCCATTGCCCACATTTGATACACTTGTAGGCAACCATCTTATGGATCACGTTGTCCTTGGTGTTCAGGAACCTCGCCATTGCGAGTGCTTCCTTCTCGGTGGGGAAAGTCTTCTTCGGGACCAGGTTCCCGTTGATTACCTTCCAGTGGCTGCGGACAGTTCTCAGTCCATTAGCATGAATCCCCTGTTCTTCTGCACGCATGGGTTTCCTTTTATTTTATAGTGTTTTGAAACATACCCTCTTATGTCCTGTGACTTCAAGGCTTCCTTCAACACCTTCACGAATTTCTCGTTCGAATTCTTGATCTGTTTTTCGCTTGCGGGGCAGTGGTATTGGAACGCCTCATTGCTTTCCGATATGAACATCCCGGTGCAGAATCCCTTGATTCCCTCTTCGCGGAAGAATGTGCTCGCGTTGCACCATATGCCTATGCATTCCTTCTTCCTGAGGAACTTAGCGAACCATTTGTCGATTACCACGGCACCCTTCTCCATGTCCCACAGCCCGTTCGTGGCGCCGTGCCCGAGGAGGATTACGGTGTCGGAACCCATTATCGCCGTCGCAATGTCCCATGACTTCCAGTCTGCGGGGTTGTCTATCACCGTCGCCTCCATGTCCTCGTACACCGGTTTCAGGAAGTCAGTGGATTTGTCCTTGGGGTGAATCACCAGCACCTTCCCGAGGCTGCGTGCGTTCTGAGGTTCTATGATATTGTCGTTCTTTTTCATTGCATTACATATACGGATAAACGTTCTTTTCAAGCCATTCATCATTCTCGTAGTTCTTTTTCATTTGGTTTATTTCAAGCCAGAGTTGCTCTTCGTTGTCGGCGTCAACGAGTTGACTTGCGGGGCACCTTGTGTTGGCATACGCTTCGAGCGCCGCGGTGCCGTTGGTATATATTATGTTCTGCGTATTCACCCACCGGCCGGGAGTCTCGGAACGTCCGAGTTCCATTTCGGTGAAGAAGAGCATCAGAGCCCACCACCTGTGCTTCCGCTCCTGCGTCTCTGTCTTGGACGCCTTATCGCACATACTTTGCATAGATGTCCTCCGGCTTGTCGTATGTCTCGGCGTGGCCAACCACTGTCAGCCTCTCTGTCTCGACTGTTTCCACGGTATCCATCCCCTCTTCATTCAGGTGAGTGACTTCCGTGTAGATTCCCATGCCGCCAGTGGCGAGCATAACGTCTTCCTTCTCATATACGTCTGAGGGGTTTCTCCACTTCACGACGTCGTAATATTTAATCTGTTCCATATTGTCTATCGATATTTTTCCTAATCAAATATACATATATTTCCATTAACAGCAAAATAAATTTGCACAATTCATTTATTTTTTTATACTCTTCCAGCCGGCAAAGGTAATAAAAAAATTTGACATATCAAAAAAATTTGCATGTTTGAAGAATTTTTTTATATTATGCAATATAAGAAACAGAAAACAGGTGAATGGGCTTCACCGAGGCAAAAAAAAAAACACCGACATTTCTGCCGGTGTCAAAAAACGTAAAGTAAAGAGTTAGAGTATTGTAATCAGCATAGCGGTAATCATAAGCGAAACCGCTAACAGGAGTTCCCACGGGTGATAGAACTTTTTCACTATCTCATCCCGCCTTATTGCCGGGTACTGGCTGCCCGCCCACCTGCGGATATACAGGAAGGCGAGTTCGTAGCCCAGTAGCGCTGAGGGGATTGCTATTATGAAGAAAAACGTCAGAACCATATGTCAAGTCTTTTTAGGGTACTCAGCCACGCCTGCGGCATGGCGAGGGTACTCAATCGAGTATTATGCGGCTTCGAGATACTCCGTGGCTGCGAGGAACAGCCCCTGATTGACTTCGATGTCCTTGGCTGCGCCGGTAATGGGACGCGCCTTGCGCTGCTTGCCGGTCTTTGTCTTGCCGAGGGTGAAGATACCTTTGGTTACCTTTTCCTGCAGGACATTGAACACGCTCCACAGGTCGTCGCCCTCATCCTCGTCACGCACCGGCGTGAGGATGTCATTGACCTCGTTGTCGGACATCTTGATCTTCACAACCTCAACGCCCTTGCGGATTGCCACTGCCTTCAAGGCGAACTCCTTCTTCTGCTCGGCGGAAAGCCTGACGCGGCGCATGTCGTTGATGACTGTGAGTTTTCTCTTGACTGTCTCGATAGCCTGGGCCACAATCTTCTCGAGTTCCTCGAAGTCGTAGTTGATATGCCGAATCGAGAACGAACTGAATTCCGCATCGGCCAAAATGCATCCGTTGCTACATACTAGTCTGTAGACCCCGCACATAAACTTGAAACTGTGGAAGCCGTCATGGGAGTTGGATACGATAATCGTCGGGTATGCCTCCACCTGTCCGTCGGCGCCGAGGATATAGATATCGGGGTTCTGGAATGCCACGGTGTGATAGGAGCGTATATTGCTGCGCTTGTTGGCGCGCTGCTGCTTGCAGTCGGTGACACCCCAGCCGAGCCTGGCCATGTCGTTGATTAGCGTTTCGGTGTTTGCGAGGACGTACCTGTCGGAGGTACCGGGGTTCGTCTTCTCTGTGAGGAAAGCAAACGGTACCCGCTTCGCCATTTCCTCTTTGCTGATAAAATTGTTGATTCCCTTGTTGTTGAAAGTAAGCATTACATCTTCCATAGTTTTTTTTTCTCCTTATTTTTTGTTTAATGGGTTAATATTTTTTTTTATTAATGGGCAAACTGCTGCATCTGCATCCAACGATTTTTTGCGTTCTCAACGAACTTCGGGTCAGTGAAGTCGCCTTTATAGAACGGATATGTCGCCGTGTAGAGTGTGAAACCTGCGTAGGGATAATTATTCTCCTGAAAGAATCCGATTGCCACGGCGGACTTGGTTCCTGTTTTCTGTACAATGAATCCTGACCAATCACCTGCCGATGATGTCTGATCCATAAAGATGGCTCCCTGTATCGAGGGATAAAGTGCTTGGAACTCGCTGCTTGGCGCATACCAATTGTTGGTGCTTGTCGCGTAAACTTTGTCTGTGAGTAGTTTCATAGTTTTTCTGTTTGGGTACTCAAACGAGTACTAATGTGACACAAATTTAGGAATTTATTTTTTAATTTCCAAATTTATTTTCTGTGTTTTTTTACGTAGTCCTCGGCGATTTTGCAGCCGCGCTCGAAGATATAATCCCAACCTGCGAATTTGCCATCTCTGAACTCAGGGTCATAGCAACCGCTCGCTTCCCATGTACCGACGATGATGCCGTAGTTCTCCTCAATAAACCTGTCGGCTTCCTCCCTCTCTTCCTCTGTAAGGACACAAACATCGCTGTCGTCCTTGCAAGGGAAATCCTCGGGGTCATCCTCGTCATAACTTTCATTCCACGCATCATCGAACCAATCGTCGAATGACTGCTCCGTGGCGTCTGCGGCTACTGCCTGTTTCCACATATCCTTGTACTCTTCACGCCTGTAATCAGGGTTGCGATAGTCCTCGAGACTGTCCTCATCTACGAGGCGGATAACGTCAAAGTGGGTGATTTTCCCATCAAATTCGTGGGCAATGAAAACTTCTTTGTTGTAGATTCCTACGGGTGTTTGTTTTTCCATAATCGATTCGTTTTTGAAGTTATTTTGTGCAAAGGTAAGTAATTTTTTTCTAATTTGCAAATTTATTTTTAGTAGGTACTCAAACGAGTATATTAGTCGTCCCACTCGTCCTCATAATCCTCATCGTCCTCGTAGTCGTCATCGTATGTCATATACGGGGCGTTTGCTATACAGTCCTCGGAGTTCTCCACCTGAAAGAGTGCCTCGTTTCTCATAAGATACTCCACTATGTGATTGAAATTCTTACAGAGGGCTTCTTCGAAACGCTCATCGTCGCGGTCAATGTCTTTCATTGATTCGTAGCCCGGTACTTTCCAGTAGAGGAACTCATCGCAAGCCCACGAACTGTTGTAGTCGCTGCCGTAGTATCTTGCCACGGTGTCGCCATCGTTGTAGAACCTGTAGCATATACGATTGATAGCGCGGACTATTTCACCGCCGAGAGTGTTGGCGTGTCCGCTCCACGGAACGAAACGCTCGTATTTGTCATCGAAAAAGGCTTTGTTTTCGGGGGTTAACCCACCCCAGTTGTTGCAATACTTTAACATAATATCTTGTTTTATTTGGTTTATTTATTGTTCCTACCTGTTGCAGTATCCCAAAGGTGCTGTATAGTCCAATATTCTACATTTGCGCACTTGCACGATAATTCGAGTTCGTGGATTGCTTCCGCAATCATAACGGGGATAAGCCCCGCGTTGTTGTCCGCTACCATCTCATTGAGTAGTTCGGTAAATCTTTCCTTATAGTCCATAGTGTTTGTTGTTTTATTAGGTTTGTTTTTCTGAATACAAAGGTAGTAATTTTTTCTTAATTTCCAAATTTATTTTCAGTGGTTTATATTTTTATAGATTTATAGAAAAATATTTTTATACAAATTTGGAAATGTGGAAAAAATTTTTATATTATGCAATCATCTTGCTGTTAATACCCCAGGCGGAGTACGCCGTCGGACCAGGTGAGGCGAGCGTTTACATTGTATAATATAAAAAAATTTCTGAATTATGCAAAAAAATGGCTCGATTTCTCGAGCCACTTTAATTATTTGTGAATGTGAGTGTTAAGCCGCCTTTTCGAAAGTATGGATTGAACTATAATTGTCGCTTCCGTCCTCCTCGGTAACAACTTCGTCTTGCAGTTTGTAACCGATTGCCTTCATAAAGGAGTCGAGCCTGCCGTGTTCGTGCTTCCAATCGCCCCGATCGATGCTGATTGAAATCGTCAAGCCGTCCGTGCAGATGTCGTCATAATAGACATCGTTGTCGCTGAGATACTTCTGCACCCTCTCGCACTCGTCCTTTTTCTTCTTGTCGGGAACTACCACGCACCGCCAACTCTCTGCGGTATAGGTTTTTCCGTCCTTTGATTCGATTTCGTACAATGTTTCGAAATCTTTAGGCTCTCCTTTCATCGCTTTTACCTTGTAGGTTGCATCGGTAAGGATGTTACCTTTCTTGTCTATCAAATAGACTGTCTTGTTTACTTTTGTTTTCATATTAAGCCGCTTTTACGAAATTGTCGTGATAAGAAAATTCGGTTGCTCCGTCATAAAGGCAGTTTTCAACCATTAAGTCAATGAAGAAGTCAAGGGACGCAGGGAGATAAGTCGTTTTTCCGCCATAAACATAGGGTACGCTCATACCGCGCAGTTCGATTTCGAATTTTTTGAGGAATGGTTCCACATTATCGTTCTCGCACTCGATAACTGACTCCCCACCCCAACCATCGTTGTAAGCATAGCCAACATACTCTGCCCTCTTCTTTCCGTTGAGGTAAACATAAATGTCAGCATTGAAAGGGATTGAGTCATCATGTCCGCGCACTTCGATTACATTACGGAGTTCGATTGTGAGATTGTCATCGATTTTGCAGGAAATTTTTTTCATATTTTCGTTTTTAGTCGTTATCTTCAAGATATGAACTCAGCCCACCGAGAATTGAGATAGCCGTTTGACTGCGGACGATATAGTCCTCATCGATGGGGATATAGTAAGCCAAGTCGTTAATCATCTTCCCTGCCTCGTCAGCATCTTCACCTACCATATCATAGGTGTATTCGAAACTGTAGTCGTTGTCGTACTCATAGTTGTCGAGCATAGTCCGTGTGCAGAGATAGAGTTGGTTGTCCTCCCAATTATAGCGGAGCGCATAAATGTCCTCATACTCCGCACTGTCATCTTGACATCCGTAGCCGTTGTCGATGCAAGCCACGAGCCGAGGTTTGTTGGAAACAGGCATAGTGACGATAAGTCCACCTGCGTTCTTTACGATTTCCTTTATGGATTCGATTGCCTTGTCCCTTGCAAGCATAAACTCGTTGAAAGCCGCTTGCGTTTGTTCTCTTAATGCTTTGTTGTTCATAATAATTGTTTTTAGGTTTACGGTACAAAGGTAATCATTTTTTTCTAATTTGCAAATTTATTTTAAGGTTTTTGCATTGTTTTAATACCTCGTTAAAATGTGCAAAAAAATTTGGAAATGTCATGAAAATTTTTATATTACGCAATACTGAAGTGGATCTGCAGCGCTGCAGACCGGCGATCTGCAGCGGTCGGCCAATACAAAAAAAATCCGCGCATTTCTGCACGGATTCTTAAAAACAAATACTATGAACTATATTGCCCTTATGAACATAAGTTCGCCTTGGATAACATTCTCAAAGTTCTTTACATCCTTGGGCTTTCTGCCTGAGTAGATATTGTATTGGGATTTTTCCTTCTCGAGCAACTGCATCATAACGAGCCTTGCAAAGGTGTTGCGGTCGCCGAAGTGATTGAAGTCCCATTCCTGCGCATTGAGAAGTTTTTCTGCGATTTTCTTCATCGCGGCAGCCGATTCATCAATGCTTTGATTGATTATTTGAAGTGTTTCTTCCTTTGTCATAATATAACTATCTGTGATTGGTTCGAATAAAGAAGTCGTAAAGTGCATCCATAAAGAGTTCGGATTCCTGCAAGTCAATGAAGTCTTGGATGTCGGTGTCATTCTTGAACCCCGATTCAACCCATTGGATGTCGCTAATGTCATCCTCGTTTGTGCGGTCAAGTTCCCCTTTGAGATACTTGTTGCAAATGTCGATTTGGAGTACGGCATCGTTTTGGTAGTAGCCGAAAAGGTAACAAGAGATAAACTCCCAATAGTCGCCAACCTCCTGCACATTCATTTGTTGGAAAGCGGTGATGAGATCCTCACGGAACTGCGTAAAGTTCTTCCACTCGATTTTCCCACCCTCGTTTGAAAGGTAGTCGGCTATTTGAACCGATTTGGATTCGGTGAGGCGGATATAAGCCACACCCATAGCCACGAGGTCGTAAGTCTGCCTGTCTGTGTAGAATTTCTTTGCCATAGTCTTTCTTTTTGTTGGTACAAAGGTAAGTAAAAAATTCCGAATTTACAAATTTATTTTTTAGCAAATGTAGAATTTGTCCTTACCGATTTTTGAAACTTTCAGTTGCTTGTCCTCTCTAAGGCTCTCCAATACAAAGTTGAGGTCCTGTGGGAAAAGCTCTACCTTGTAATATACATTGTCGTCAGGGTGCAACCGCCTTGCGGATTCCTCTGCCTTGTCTACCGAATAGTGGGTAGAGAGTAAGGTATATCGTTTCGGCATAGGGTTGTCGGTGATGAACATCTCATAGTAACCTGCATAGAGATAGATTTTCTTTCTCGGCAGTTTTTTGAAGAATTTCCCACCTCTCAAGAGTTCGGGGGCGATGTTTACATGTTCGATGTTGCCGTTTTTCCATATACGGCTGCAGCGTGCCATTCTACCGATTTTTTCATCCTTGTAGAAACCGCACACCACGATTGTGTAGTCAAAGGGTTCGCCATTCGGCATAAGCTCTAAATATTTTTCTCCTATAATCATAGTTGTTTGTTTTTGTTACTGCAAAGGTAGTAATTTTTTCTTAATTTCCAAATTTATTTCAGCATTTTGTTTTGATCTTCACAAAAATTTGGAATTGTGGGAAAAATTTTTATATTATACAATCATCCACCCGCGTCGCTGCGATCCGTGGCGAGCGAGGTACTCAACCGAGTACATATAAAAAAAGCACCCACCTTTCGGTGGGCGCACATTGGAGAGTTGACTCTGCCCCATTAACGCAAGGGGCGGCATTTATTTAGAGGGGAAGTACCTCAACATCGGTGGCTTCTACCGAGAGGATTGCGGGGTCCTGAATGTCGGAGCAGAACTCCAACTCGGCTTTCATACGAGCATCGGCCTCGTTCTTCGCCTTGACGATTACACTCTCGGTGTGGACTACCTCCAAGTCTACCTTAAAGGTGCGGTCCTTGCGGTGGAGGGTGGCATAGCCGACTACCTTGTTGCCGTTGATAAGGATGAAGTCGCGCTTTTTACCCTTGCGGACTGCGTAGTGGCTTGCTGAGGTGGGCACTTCTTCCGAGTTGAAAAACTCGTTGTCGAATGATTCGACTACCTGCGCCTTGATGTACTTGTTGTCGGGGATTCGGCTGACACTTTCCAAAAGTCCGCTACGGACATTGAGTGCCTTGACACCGAGTTCGTTCCAAATGACTTGTTTTCCGTTGTAGTAAGTTTTCTTCATAATGCTTTGTTTTTTGTGGTTAGTATTTTGTTTTTTTGTTCAACGATACAAAGGTAAGTATAATTTTCGAATTTTCCAAATTTATTTTTAGTATTCGATGTTTTCCATTTTGCAGATTCGTGAGATTGCGCGAGAGAGTGAACCGCAGCAGATTCTTTCGGTGCGCCTTCCCAAAATATCCAAATCCCACCAGCCATTGATTGACTTCATTAATTTATAGGAGTGGGCATTACCCACGATTGTGTCGCTTTCGCCTGACTTCCAAAGGTGTTCTTCGGCAGCGATTCTAAAAAGTTGATCTTTTATGCTCATAGTTCTTTCGTTTTGTTGTCACAAAGGTAAGCATAATTTTTCAATTTTCCAAATTTATTTTTCAAGCATATATTTTTATATAAAACTATAAAAATTTGCAAATGTCGATTTTTTTGTTATATTATGCAATAAAATCGGTGAAGCCCGCCCGTCACGACGCTCGCTTCCGCCCTCGTCGGATCGCGGGCATGTATTGTCTAATATAAAAATTTTTTTGAATTATGCAAAAAAAACGCACGATTTCTCGTGCGTTCCTTAAAGAAACTATGACTAAAAACTACTCCACTAATTCGAGTTCGTGTTCGTATGCTTCTACTTCCGTGGGCCCGTCAATCTCGTACAGGGTTACTACTCTGTCATCTTCCTCTGCGTTGGTATCCACCTTGCCGACTACGAAGATTCGATTCTCCACATATTCCCTATCTTCAGGCTCATAGTCGCCTATCGCGGGGTCGTGCCACTTAACCTTGTCGCCATATTTGACTACGGGGTAACTTGCCATAACTCCCCACCCATCAAGGTTGTGGATTGCGTTGCTCTCGGCCTGTTCGCAGGTGGTTGCAAATTCTTTCCTCCACTCGGTTTCGTCAATGTTGTACTTATTGAATATCTGTACCCACCACATACGGGGTTTCTTTTCCTCTTTCTTGGAGGGGAGTTCGGCTTTGGTGATTTTCCACTTGTATTCGTTACTGCCGAACATAAGTCCTGCCGATTCGGCTTCCACTCCGTTGAAATAGTCATCATCAACATCGTATCCGCTTTCCTCTGCATCGCGTTTTTCGCGCTTGTAACTTTCTTTCATCGCTTTGTGCGCCTTACGGTAGGTGTCGAAAAGTTCTACCGAAACGACTTCGCCATCCTCGTTCACGCAGGTAAGTACAAAAATTTCCTTGTTCATAGTGTTATTCGTTTGTGATTTTGTTTTTAATGATTCGTGCGACTGCTATGTCAATGTCGCTGAGATTTATTTCATCATCGTTGAGGTCGCTCCAATCGGCACAGCAATCCACATCCTCTATAACATCGTCTATGATTGCATCAACCACTTCGGAGCGGTCGCGCATATCGGTAAAAATCTCTTGAAAGAGATAGTTCACCCGGACTTTGGTAAAGATTTCTTGTTTCTTAGTCATAGTTGTTTGTTTTTGTTTCTACAAAGATAAGTCAAAAATTTGAATTATACAAATTTAATTTTCGGCATCCACAAATTCCACACCCTCAATGGATATGCGTATCATATCCCATTCGCGGTCGTACCATATATGCTTCATGTGTTCGATTCTGCCGTTCTCATCTTCAACCACTACCGGCGTACCCTTGTTGACTGCAAACGCGTTAAGCGTGGCGATTACATCGTGCAGTTCATTGGAGGGCAAGTCGAAATCTGTATTGGTTTCGTGGTACCCGATCCGTGCAACCTCAAGATTAAAGAGATTTTCATTAAGGTAAGGTGAGTAATAGGGATAAAAAAGTTCATCCTCTTCGTGCTCATCTTCTGCATCCCATCCGATTTCCGTGTTGTGCTCATAGCACACCGGCTGCTCAGTTCTCGTGTCCACGATACCCTCCGCAAACTGATAAACATCCTGCTCTGGACTATCGGTTTCATAGTCGCTCTCCTCCAACTCGCAGTCAAACATCTTCAAGTTCTCTGCGATATCATCGTCAGTCATAGAAAGATAGACTATATCGCGGTCGGTGTCAATGGCGGTAATGTGATAGACATACATCATATTCACATCATAGACTTTCTCGCCAACTGTAAGGGGGTGATGTCTTTTAATCATAGTTCTTTGTTTTTATTTGTTACTGCAAAGGTAGCAAAATTTTTTTAATTTACAAATTTATTTTACTCCAAAACCTCTGCGCTGATTTCAACAAGAAATCCCGAAACCCCTGACTGATACTTGTAGGAGCAACAGAAATACTTGTTGGCTCTCTGACCGCCTTTGTTGACACTATAATTTTCCTTGTCAGCCAGCATATCGGCATTGTCCTCTTTCATCTGCCGTAGGGTTTCATTGTAAATTTGGATGGCTTTCTCCTTGTCTTTCACATAGCGGGTCCTGCTATTAAAAATCGTTCCGTGTGCGATGTATTCGGAGTGAACAATGTAAATTTTTTCGTTCATAGTGTTATTATTTATTTTACCTTGTAACCGCCCCACCTCAAGGTTTCCCTTGAAAATACGATTTCAGTCCAACCGCCCGTGAAATGCACCATACGGATTTCGGGGTATTTGTTCAATATCCTTACTGCAATATAAGGCATAGGATGGGGAGCGAAATCAGTCAGTATAGTAAGGTATGAACCCGAATCGGATAGTTCGATATTCCTAACCTTGACACTTTTGTAATTCTTCTCGATAAGGTTTTTGATTTCTTGTGCGTTCATAGTCCGTTTGTTTTGTTACTGCAAAGGTAGCAATTTTTCTGACAATTCCAAACAATTTGCGAAAATATTTTCATCTCGAATCGGATCCGCCGAATCTGTCGTCGGATCGGGACTCTATATTGCATAAAATAAAAAAATTTTCGACATTTCCAAACAAAAAGCAAACTTTTTGTCGGTTTCACCAAATGAAATTTATTTGCATAATTCAATTTTTTTGTTATATTAGACAATAATGGCAACAGAGCCCGCTGTCGTCCCCGCCTGCGGACTAAAGACAAAAAAAGGTAAAGTCGGTTGACTTTACCCTTGATTGCGTAGAATCGCCTAAAAATGGGCTTATTTTCGATTTCGGTTTGGATAGGGGATTTTGCCTGCGTTGTAGGTGTCGGTTACATCCGTGCAGTCGGTGTTCTCATAATCTTCGGGACTTTCCTCATAGTCACCATCGTCATAGCGGTTGGTGGCAAGTATGTAGGCTTCTTCCTGACTTTCGGCTTCTACAGTTATGTCCACCCACTGGCGCCAATAGAAACGGATAACATACGGTCTCTTTTTACCTGGCCCGTTCTCATCCCTATTCTCCTCTGCCCACTCCTCTATGTCCTCGGCATAGGTGTCAAGCCAATCGTTGATGTCAAGAAGCACCTCAACACCGATTTCCCTATCGCGCAGGGTAATGTCGTCCCACGCTGAAGATGCGTCAAAGAGCAAGTTTGCTCCGCTGAGTTCGATTGAATCGAGTGTAAAAGTGCGTTCGCAGTCATCCGAGTTCTCCAATACTATGGGGCAGTCGGTGGTGTCGGAAACTTCTGCAAGACGGAGTTTGGAAATGTTGTTCCTTTTAAGGCAGTCCTTAATTCTGCCAAGCGCATCCTCACGGATGTCATTTACTGTTGTTCTGTTCGGGTTCATAGTTTCGTTTTTTGTTTACAGTGCAAAGGTAGTAAAAAATTCGTAATTTGCAAATTTATTTTAGAGATTTTCGTAATTGGTGTCGAGCCAATCGGCTACCTTTTCCTTTTTCACATCGTCGAAATCCTCATCCTCGGCTTCCTTGCACCAGTCGTAGGTTTCATAGGCGATGCGTTCAAGTGTCTTACACTGAAGTTCATCGATAGGTATTTCCACTCCCCAAAGTTCGGGGTTTTTGCGCCTGTTTTTCGCTTTCACGAGCATAGGGATAACCCCCTTTTCGAAGTCGGGTTTCTCTATCGCGTAGAGCACGCACCTTTCACCGCCCCAAGTGAAGTGTACCATGTCTTTCTCATAAGCATAGGTACGGCGGTCAAAGTAGAGGCGTTTTACATTTCTCTTTAAGATTGAGTGCGCGATAATGTCGCACATAGCACTGCGGAAGCAGATATTTTCTTTTTGTTTCTTATTCATGGTTGTATCGTTTTTTAGGTACTCATTCGAGTATATGGTTTAGAATAGATAGCCACGGATTAGTTTGAACCACCACCGCTTGGGGTCATAATCTTTTTCCCACTGATAGATAGGACGGGCCACCTCGGTTTTTCCCCTTTCGGAGAGAAGCCAAATCTCGTAGCAGTTGGTCCCGTCATGGTGGTGTACGGTAATGTCAATATGCCCCTCGTTGAGGTCTATGTCAAACTCCTTGTCGTAGTTGCCGCTCACGCACTTTTCGATTGCACCCCAAATGGTGTCGCAGAGAACCGGTATGATTTCGTGCCGTCCGTCCCAAAGTCCGGCAGAGCCGATAATCATACAAGGCTGGGCGTTTGCCCCGCTGCACTCAAGGTTCGCTTCCAAATCGCCCCAATCGTTCTCAGTCTGCCTTTGCAGGAACTCCCAATATTCGTGCGAATCTTCGGGGACGGGTTCGATTTCCATCTCCTCGCAATAGTCGAGATAATCTTCATACTCCCAAGACGGGTCGGTGGTGAAGAGTTGCATTTGTTTTAATACTTTGGTCATAGTCGTATTTGTTTTAGGTTTCTGTGACAAAGGTATGTAATTAATTTGAATTATGCAAATTTTTCTGCGGTTATGAAAATAAATTTGTTTTTCTCGCGGAAAATT
>JAEEGL016068365.1_pt1 | contig 17475 bp, 20 predicted proteins | sample 9134231 | NCBI WGS metagenome assembly JAEEGL01 (sample SAMN16246548, study PRJNA631951) | gut metagenome | biome: gut microbiome; feature: rumen; material: fiber-attached | host: Bos | place: Iran: Karaj | collected 2018-10 | reverse complement strand
TAACCATTTTGCTTCTTTTTCTTGTGCATTATATTTCTTATCTAACATTGTACATTTACCTCTTTTCTAAAAAATAATTGATGAATTATTGTCTTGATTCCCTCTTTAATCCCCATAATTACAGGGTTTGCACCAAATGGAGTAATTTTAACACAACCAGTACCTTTTTCCATATCTGCATGAGGATCTGTTATTACTGGTATTGGTTTATTCATAAGTGGTAAAATAACATTCTTACCTACAAACTTCTTATATCTTTCATCTTTTTCATTAACAGCTACCGCAGTATCTCCAAATAATGTTTCAGGACGTGTAGTAGCTACATCTAAATATTCATTAGAATCTTCTAATTTATATTTTAAATGATAAAAAGCTGATTTTTCTTCTTTATAAATAACTTCTTCATTAGAAAGGGCTGTCTTTGCAACTGGGTCCCAGTTAATTATTTTTTCCCCCCTATAGATTAATCCTTTGTTGTAATAATCTACAAATACTTTTTTTACTGCTTTACTTAATCCTTCATCTAGAGTAAATCTTTCTTTAGAATAATCTAGACTAACTCCTAAAGTAGCCCATTGTTTTCTAATAATATCTCCGTGTTCTTTTGTCCAATCCCAACAAGCTTCAATAAATTTATCTCTACCATATTCATACTTATCTATACCTTTATCTTTTAGTCTTTTTACAACTTTTGCTTCTGTAGCTATTGCTGCATGATCCATTCCAGGTAACCAAAAAGTATCATAACCTTCCATCTTTTTATATCTAATAATAATATCTTGTAAACTAACATCCCATGCATGTCCTAAGTGTAATACTCCTGTTACATTAGGAGGTGGAAGTACTATACAAAATGGAGCTTTATCACTATTTTCATCACATTTAAAATAATCTTTTTTTAACCATTCTTCATATTTGCCTTTTTCAACATCTTTATGATTATATTTCTTATCTAACATATATTCACCTCTATATAATTACTAATTACTTTTCTAATTTCTTCTAATTCTTCTTTCAATTCAGAATTATTAGTTTTCTTTTTATAATAATCTATAATAGAATCATAATAATTCTTACTTTTTAATATTTTAAAACTTTCTTTATAATTCATATCGAAAATAAATCCTAAAGAAATACTTAATCTATCAGTTTTGTTTTTAATACTTTTTCTATCTATTAATTTTCTATTAATTAAACTATTATATATAGAATCATTAAAAGCATTATCATCAAGACTAACTTCTAATTCTTTAATTTTATATAAATATAAGATATCTATTTTATCTGCATCTCTTATTAATTTAGAAAACATTTTAGTTTTCTCATCTAAATTACTAGGAATAGTATATTTATTATGATATTTAATACTTTTTAAAATAATATTATCATACTTAGTATCTTCAATATATTTTCTTAAATAATCATTTTCTCTTAGTATTTCTACTCCTAAATCGGCATGATCAACACTCTTTATATCACTAAAAGTATTATAATTCTTCCGTTGTTCAAAACGTCCAATATCATGAAGTAATCCTATTAATTTAGCTAATTCAATTTCTTTTCTAGAAAGTTTTAAACTCTTAGCTATTTTTTCACATAAAGAAACGACTCGAAGAGTATGTTTTATCTTTAATTCAATCTTTTCTCCATATTCTAAATAATTACTAGTATAGTTTTTAAATTCTTCTATAGCCTTATCTATCATAATGAAACCTCCCTAAAAACAAAAAAGATGATACCAAAAGGACGAAAAGCTCGTGGTACCACCTTTATTCATTACAATAAGTAATCTTAATATTTGTAACGGAAATTACCCGGAATTATTTACTCTATTTCAATAATTATGCTCCTCTGCTACCTTCATTATACTTCTTTGTTTATTTTCACCTAACATAAACTCTCTATAAAAAAAGTTATAATTACTCCTCAGATTCCTCGCATCTACTGGTAATTATAACTTATTTTTTATTTTTTTTCAACTATTTTATTGCATATCGCTTAATTCTGAATTACTTCTTGATTCGTATTTTTCTACTTCAGGTTCTTGATATGCATAATCATCACTTAAACCATTATCATTATTTACATATAATTCATTATTAGAAGATGCTTTATATTTATCATCATCATCCTCTAATTCTTCATTCCATTCACTAGCTTCTATATCTGTGGTAGTATTATCAGTATTCTTCTTTCTATCCATATATGCTTTAGCACCAATTCCTGCTGCTGCAGCTGCACTTACTCCCGCAAGGATTGGAATTACTGATGAATTACCACTATCATTTGAAGCAGTTACTTTTTCAATTGTAGAAGAAGGTATCTTAGTATATCTATTACCTTTTTCTATAGTATCCATTACTTCAGGTGTTATTGTAACATCTTCTTCTTTAGGAGTTAATACTTCAACATCATCATTTCCACTACTACTATAACCGCCACTATAATTATTATATGATTGACTAGGCGTATAATTTGTATTTGATGCTGGTTGTGGGGTTACTGGCGTTGGTTCAGCCTGTGGTTGTGATGGCGTATCATTATTAGCAGGTTGTGGTGTTACTGGATTATCATTTGTTGGTCCTACCATTGGGTTATCTGATGGCTTATCTAATATTGGATCTGTTGGAGTATCAGTTGGTGTATTATCATCTCCATCAAATTTAAATGGATGAAAAATCCTACCACTATCATCTTGTTGTTGGAATCTTTTATCATTATCCTTCGAGTTTTGAACTTGTTGATCACGTAATGTTTGTTCATAATCGTCATCATCATTTTGATTATCTTTATTACCTGTTGAACCACCATCGGATGTACTTTTCTTTTTAGGTTTTGAAGGATTATCAGTTGCTTTAGTTTTAGTATACGCCTTTAATGTATCTTTGTACTTTTGAATTAGTTTTCTATAACTATCTGCACTACCATCTTGTGTTACTGAACTATTTATAGATGTAATAATAGCAGTTATAGCAGAATCAGGCATTCCTTGTCTCCTTAATTGATCTATTAATGCCTGCCTTGTACCCTTCAATTCTTCATTTAATGCAGTAGACTCTCCCGGATTAATTTGTACTGAAGAAGTATCATTTTCAATATCTTCCTTTTTACTCCATCTATCAACTAAGTCTGCTCCATTACTTAGAGATATAATTAATGTATCAATTAATCCTTTTATATATTCTATATCTTTATATAAATCTTTAAATGATTGATCAGTAGTTCTTTTAACCACTTCTTCATCAGCTAAAATATTATTAATTTTTTTATGAGTATCTTCAATTTCATTATTGTATTCTCCATCCATGAATTCTCGTACATTTGCTAATTCATCAAGGGTTTTTTCAACTTTAGCTTTATCTTTTTCAATTATTCTTCCTTCCATTATAAATCACCCTCTTTTAAATATCTGTATATCCCGTAAGTTTAACAACGTATGTAACATCACCTTTTGCCATTCCTTGGGCAATTGTATTTGCAGCCCTACGAGCAGATTCATTTGCCTGACTTTGTTTTTGATTATATGAATATATTAATTCACCATCTTGTGGATGAAACTTTTCCATCCTACTTATATCATTATCAGTCCACCAAAAACTTCTTCCGTCTCCACCTTTTCCAGTACTAACACTTGGATAACCACTTATTTGTTTTTCTAATTCCTCAAAAATCTTTTTGGCAGATCCGCAGTTTTTTACTAATTGTCCATCAGCAAAAGTAAAATCGCACTCTTCTAATATCCTATTTACTTCTTCATATGTTTTTTTAAACATTCTATTAATTTGTTGTTCTAAAACAGAGTATTTAAGTTTTTGACATTCTAAAACATTATATGTATCTAATACTTTTCTAGCTGTTTTCTTTGCTTCTGGCATATTGTAATTCGGATCATTTCTAAAAACATGATATATAGCTGGCTTATCTAGTCTTTTCTTTAACGCATCAAAATCTTTTGCCCATGTTTCATGTCCATCAAGTATATTACTCATATTATATTCACTTCCTTTTTAATTAATATGCAATGCATAGTAAAAAGAAATAATTTATCTCCCTTTACTATACATTGCATTTGCAATGTATAATTATACTTCTCCTTGACTAAATGTAGCTGCTTCTTCGCTTGCAGTTACTAATTTGTCTGCTTGTTTTTTAATATCAGCTATTGCTTCTGCTACTTTTACTGTTTGAAATTGACGTAATTGATCTTTTAAAGCCATAGCCCATTCTGTTTGAATTCCTCTTTCAATACATCTAGCTGCTGTTTCAATTAATTCACTTGAACTAATTTCAACATCACTAGCTAATTTTTTAATATTATCTATCTCTTGTTTAACCTCAACACCAGTTAATTTAATTTCTGCCATTTAAAGTCACTCCTTTCACTATCTATTCATTTCTGCATCTAAATCTGCATTTAATTTATTAAATGCGATTAATTGATCTTGCATATATCCTAATATTTTACTAGTTTCACTTCTTACACTTTCTAGATTTGGTTTTACAGTTCCATTAAATTTAGTCATTAATGTTTCAGCAGCATCTCCAGTAAATCCTTTAGATGTTAATCCTACTAATCCTGTTTCTAATGCTTTAAAATTTCCATTAAATCTTTCTAGTGCGTTTTCAAGTTCTCCTATTAAAGCTCTTAATTGTTCTTCTGTTACATGAATTGTATCCATATTCTTATTTCACCTCCTATATTGTCTTCAAGAATAAGTTCAATTCCACCGAACCCTATCCTATAATTTAATTTTATATTGTTTGTCTAGATTTTACAATAATTTATAGTTCTTTTTAGACATTTTTTTACATTTATATACATATTTTTAAATATAGGTATTTATAAACACCTATTTATTAATATTACATATTTTATATTAGGAATAAGATTAGAGGTGAATTTATGAATAATACTTGTATTACTAATCTATTGAAGTATATTTGTCTTTTACAAGATAATTCAACTAATACTTGTATAAATGAAGGTTGTATTAAACCATATCTTGGCAATGTTTCTATAGATTGTTTTAATACTAGAGTTATTTCACTATATAAAAAAGATGGTTCACTATATGAAGTAAATTACGATAGTTCTAATACTAGTTCTCTATTCCGAATAATGAGTATAAATAATAATAGTACTACATTACTAATATTAACCAATAATGGGGATACTTATACTTCTACTAAAGTTTATACAACTATTGATACTAGCTGTATTTGTGCAGTTAGATGTATTACTGATACTTTAATAAATTTATAGAAAGGAGGGGGAATATGAACTGTTCTGATAATAATTGTTCTTCATGCATTTCAGACGTATTAGAAACAATTATAAAATTACAAAGACAAGATACTACATGTGAAAACTTTTCTGGTTGTGACAAGCCTTTCTTAGGACCAATTATCCCTAGCACATGTTATAACACTAGACCTATTCTTTTATATATTTGTTGTAATGGTACTCCATGGACATTTGATTATACTTTAGCAGATGGTACAACTGGATCTAGTAATGTACTTAGGGCTGAATCTTTAGATGAATGTTGTTGTACATGTAGAATTTTATATCCTAATACTGAAGTTGCTGGAGAATACTTAAGTACTAATCAATTTGTTACAATAGATTTAAAATGTTGTGGAGCTATACGTTGTTTAACTGATACATTTGTAGATTTATGTAATTAAAAAAGACTTAAGTCTTTTTTATTTTATTTCTAAATATGTAATATCTTTTATTGGTATTACTTCATTATCTAAAGTAGTTATACTATCTTTAGATTTATATATAATATATGTTTCTTTACTTGTATTATTAGTTTTTAATAATACTTTTGTATTATATGGATTTTTTATACTATTAAATATTTTATTTAATTCTTCCTCTATATTTATATTATTTTCTTTTATATATACTTGTTTTTTATTATGATTAATTGGATTTATACTTGTATTTTTAAATAATTTAGGTAATTTATTCATAAAAATCTCCTTTATATATTTTATGAATTTATATAATAAAAATACTATCTTTTTGATATAATAAGAAAAGGAGGTATATATGAAATATAAAATTAATTATAAAATATTAGTTCCAATTATTTTATTATCTATAATTAGTGTAATAACTATATATAGTGCATTAACATATACCTCACCTAGTCAAGGTAATTTAGCTTTAAAACAAGGAATATGGTATATAGTTGGATGGTTACTTGTATACATTCTTTATAAATTAAAAAATGAATATTTATATAGACATACATGGGTTTTATATATAGTTGGAAATGTATTATTGCTTTTATTATTATTCTTTGGAACACCTATTAATAATAGTAGATGTTGGTTCATACTTCCTGGTATTGGATCTATTCAACCTAGTGAGTTTATGAAAATATTTATTATGCTTACACTAGCTTCTATGATTCATAATTTTAGAAGTGATTATAAAAATCCTGATTGTAAGGATGAGTTTATTTTTATATTAAAGACTTTAGGAGTTTTATTTATTCCTTCTTTATTAACCTTTTTACAACCTGATACTGGGGCTGTACTTATATATTTTGTTATTTATTTTTCAATGATGTTTATTAGTGGTATTAGACTACGTTGGTTTATAATAGCTTTTTTAGGAATTCTTAGTATTGTAGGATTAATATTATATTTATATTTTTATAAAGAAAATTTATTTATAAAACTTTTTGGAACTAGTTTTTATTATCGATTAGAGCGTATATTTAATTGGAGTGAAGGAAGTGGATTACAACTGGAGAATGCGATGGCAGCAATTGGTTCCGCCGGAATATTTGGGCATGGTTTTAATAATACACCAATATATTTTCCAGAATCTTCTACTGATTTTATATTTGCAGTATTTGCTTCTAATTTTGGTTTGATTGGAGTAATTATTTTAATCGGAATAATAGTTTATTTTGATATTAATGTATATTTACTTACTAAGAAGAAAATTGATGATACTGATAAATTCATAATATCCGGAATACTAGGAATGCTTGTGTTTCAACAAATACAAAATATAGGTATGACTATCGGGATACTTCCAATTACTGGTATTACTCTTCCTTTTGTATCATATGGAGGAAGTAGTTTATTATCCTATATGTTATTAATTGGAATACTTGTTAATATTTCATTACAAAGAAATAGAACTTATAGTTATAAATAAGTTCTATTTTTTTAATACTTCTTGATATACTTCTTTTAATTGTTTACCAATATTATTTAAATCTCTTTCTTCTACTACTTGTCTATAGTTATCTGTAACATCAGGTAATTCTTTATTAAGAATCTTTTTTATTTTATCTTCAAAAGCATCTACGTCTTTTGCTTTATACATATTTTTTCCATCTATTAACCATTCATCAAATATTTTAATATCTCTTACAATAGCAGGTGTCTTACAAGCCATCGCTTCTATTATTGGGATACCTTCTGTTTCTTCTAACGTTGGGAACATATATAAGTCACATCCATTTAATGCCGCCCTTATCATTTCTTTTTCTACATAACCTGCAAATACTAGATTAGGAAGTTTTGTATTAACTGCTTTTTTTACTGGAGCTGTAGCTGCAGCAAGTGGAGAATATCCAAACCAAATAAATTTATATTGAGGTAATCTTTTAGCTAGTTCTACAAAGTCTACTATACCTTTTCTTTCAATATAAAGACCAATTCCAACTATTACTTTATCATCTTTAGAATAGTTATATTTTTTTCTAAAGTCTTCTCCATATTTTTTATTTGCTTCAAAGAAACTTAGATCTATTCCATTAGATATGGCATATATCTTTTTATTTTCTAATCCTTTGTATCCTTCTAGTAATCTTTTAGAATAGATTGTAGGAGTTACTATAACATCTCCTAGAGAGTAACATTTTATTAGCCACCATTTAATTAATTTAGATGTTTGTTTTGCAAGAATAAATCCATTTCTATAATCTTCTTCTGTGGAATGAGCATGGTATACTATTTTCTTTCCTTTTTTCTTTGCTTTTTTAGCAACAAAGTATGATTTTAAAAACCATGTATTAATATGCATAATATCATAGTCATCTTTAGGATTTAAAGTATACTCGATATTTTCATTAGTTAATGCCGTCATTTGATGTTCTATAGCTCTACCTAACCCACTATTTTTAACTCTTTCAAAATTTTCCGTATATAAAAGTACTTTCATATTATCACCTAGTTTAATTATAACATATATATTTTAATTATCCTATTTCTTTTTTATTATCAATATACTGATAATCTAATGCATTTTCTTTTGAGATGATTTTACTGCCTGTTTCTTCTTCAAAAAAGTCTTTTGTTTTTTTAGCAACCATTCCACCTCTTTTAGCTTTTTGCCTATTTTCTTTTAGCCCTATAGGTTTTTCATTTTTAGCAATTTCTCTAGCTGCTAATTCACCTATACTTGAGATAGCTACTTCTAAATCAGTCATATTGTCTCTTAAAGATTCTTTTCTTAATCCCTTATACTCTTTATATTCTTTTGCAGTCATTCCAGACCATTCTTTATATATATCATTGGTTAGAATAGCGTATTCAACTTCTTTAGTAATTCCTCCATCATTCCAAACATCTGTTAAACTTTTTCTACTTTGAATACCTTTAATACGTTCATTAATCCATTTTTCATCATAACCCTTTGCTCTATATAAATCTATTGAACGCTCTACTGCAATAGATGGGTCAAACACTTCATCTATTCTTTCACTACCTAATTTAGCTAACCATCTTTTTATAGGCTCTGCATTTTTAGATGGAACTGATTCTATAATTCTAAATATTTCTTCTATATCGCATACATCAGTTAAATAGTATTTTCCATCTGAAGATTTTAATTTCAGTTGTCCGATTTTTTCGGACAACTCATTATGCCCTTCTTCATTTAGTTTTTTCTTCAAATCACTCCAATACTTTCTTGGTCTTACACTTTCAGTTAATGATTCTATAACGTCAACTATACTTATATAATACTTTTCTTCATCAGAATTCCATACTGTTCTTATTTGTTTGTTTTTAAATAATTTATTAATTAAAAACATTTTATCTTTATCCATTAAACCCTCCTTTTAGTAAATAACTTACAATATTATTATATCAAACATTTGTTTTTTATTACACATAAAAAAAGAACCAATTATTGGTTCTTATTTTTAAAAATGGTGTCCGCGAGGCGACTCGAACGCCTGACCGATCGCTTAGAAGGCGATTGCTCTATCCAGCTGAGCTACGCAGACATATTTCAACTGACAACTAAGATTATACAACAAAAACATTTTTAATTCAATACAAAAAAAGAAAAACTTATCTTTTTATATATTTATAAGTTTCTCCTTCTATTTTAAACATAACCATATTTACATCATAATTATCAAATACTGAATAACTTATTGTATTTAGTATTTTATCTTCCGAAACAGTATTATCATCTTTTAATTCTTTAGAAAAGTTTAATACAAATATATTATTATCTTCTTTATAATCTATTAACTTAGTATTATAGTTTATATAACTAATTAGATTTTTCTTAGTATTTTTTAACTCTTCTATTATTACTTCTATTTTATCTTTATTATTATTTAAATACTTAGTAACAGGAACATAATAGTTATCTGTCTTATCTAAGTAATATATAACTATCTTATCTATATCTTTTCTATTTGTATAAAGTATATCTTTATTTATACCTATTTTTTTATTTAAATTATTATATTCTTTATATGGTTTATTATTTATTAAAAAACTTACTTCATTTACTTCATCTAACTCTAACATTGAATAAACTATTCCCGTAACTATTAATTCTTCATTAGAATTAAATTCATGAGAAAAGTTTAATACTAAAGAATTAGCTTCTATATTGTAATCTAATAATTTAATACTTTTGGGAATATAACCATTTAATCCTATAGGTACTTTATCATTATTTATAGTTAAATAATCTATTATCTTTTTTATTTTTTTATCTAACTTATTACTATCTATAAATATATCTGTTTTTACTAAGTAATTATCTTTATTAAGTAAATATATACTATCAGTATTTAGATTAGTAATATCCTCTATTTCTAAATTAGTTCTAAGTACTTTTTCTTTATTAGTATTAGGAATAGTATATATAGTTAGAATAATAAACATAGAAAGTGTCGTTATAAATATTTTTCTTAAAGCTTTTTTCTTTAACATAATATCACCATTAAATTATATGAAAAAACGTACTAAATTAGCACGTTATATAGATAATTCTTTTAGTTTTATTAATTCTACTACAGCACTCGCTCTACCATTTACTCCTAGTTTTTGCATTACATTAGAAATATGATTTCTCACAGTCTTTTCACTTATACCTAGTTTATAAGCTATATCTTTAGTACTTTTATTATCTATTAATAAATTAAATATTTCTTTTTCTCGTTGAGTAAGAATATTTCCCATTAATATCACCTAAAATATTGTATGAATGTATTTATATTTGTTGTGGGAAAATACCTATTATTTTTTTTGAAATTTTACGGTAATATTCATTTTATTTTCATAATTAGATTGAACTAAACGCATAATTTTATTTGCTAGTTTTTCATCATGTTCATTAGAGACACAAACTACTTCAGAATAATTTTTATCTATCTTAGTAAAACAATCTAATTTTAATTCTTTCTTTATACTTTTTTCTATTCTTTCTTCTAAGCCTTGTATTTCATTTAAATATTTTAATTGTTCATAAACATTATTTCTCTCTTCTGTAGATAAGCTTTCATCCACTAGTTTTTCTTGTAGTACAGTTATAGCATCTTGCCTTTCTTCTTCTAGATTTACTCTCATAGTAGTTAATACTGATTCTTCTTTTATTTCTTTTACGACAGGAGTCTCTTCTTCTTTTATTTCTATTTTTTCAAGTAAGTCTTTAGGCATTGTGACATAGTATACTCCTAATATTAATATTAAACTAAATAGTGTTAAAAACCATAGATTTTGTTTTTTGATCATATTGGCCTCCATTCACTATAATATATGAAAAAAAAGATTAGAATATTCTAATCTTTTATTAATTATTAATTAATATTAATTAATACTTCTTTTCTTACTTCTTTTTGAAGATAATATCGTTCATTGGTTTAGCGCCTTCATATTTAGCTTTACCAAATCCTAAGATACAATAGAAAATTGGTGATAAGAAATATAATCCTACAGCAAATCCTGTATCTTTACCAAATGCGTTAGCAGTTGATTTAGCTAATAAGATTCCGAAGTAAATAGTAGCAGCCATGTAAGCTAACCAACCAATAACTGGAATAATACATACTAATCCACCAACGAATACGATTAAGATCCACCATGGACTAACACCAACGATTTCACATAATGTGTATAGGTTATATACTGGAATAAGTGATTTCCATCCTTCTTTACCAGCTTTAGTAAATACCTTCCACATACCGATAATTGCTACTACAGCAATTGCGATACATACTAGCATGTAAATGATCATACCAGCACCGAAGATTGCTAAACCTGCACCATCAACTGAACTTGTTGTTCCATAATCATATGTATACATCTAATTACCTCCTTTCATAATTTTTTGGAGAGCAGTCATAAGACCAAGCTTTCCATATGGATATGTTAGAGAGCCTTGCATATATGCAATGTATGGTTCTCTAATCGGTCCATCACACGATAATTCTATCGAAGAACCTTGAGTAAATGATCCACTAGCCATTACGACTTTATCACTATACCCAGGCATATCCCATGCTTCAACCCTTGCATTTGAGTCTATTGCCGAACCTTCTTGTATTCCTCTTACAAACTCAATTAATTTATCAGGATTATTAAATGTAATATTTTGAACAATATCAACTCTTTCATCATTATATTTAGGTTCTACAGAGTATCCTAATTTTTCAAGTACTCTACTTGTTAGTACTGCAGTCTTTAGTGATGCAGCTACTACACTAGGTGCCATATAGATACCTTGAAGGATTTGTTTATTAATTCCTAGAGATGGCCCTACCTCTCTTCCTTCACCCGGAAGAGTTAATCTTTCCGCACATAATTCAACTAAATCATGTCTTCCAGCAATATAGGCACCATTAGGAGCAATTCCTCCACCTAAATTTTTAATTAATGAGCCAACCATTATATCTGCACCTATTTCTGTAGGTTCTATTGTATTAACAAATTCACAATAACAGTTGTCTATCATTATTATAACATCTTTATCTATTTTTTTTACAAAATTTATTAATTTTTTTAATTTTTCTATTGAAATACTTTTTCTGGTAGAATATCCTTTACTTCTTTGTACTTCTATTACTTTAACTTTATTGTTTTTTAAGTACTTTTCAATAGTTTCATAATCAAAATCATCATTTATTAAATCTATTTGATCATACTTTATTCCAAATGATTTTAATGAACTAGAATTATCTTTAATACCTATTACTTCATCTAACGTATCATATGGTTTTCCTGTTACACTTAAAAGTAAATCATTTGGTCTTAGTAATGCAAAGAAACATACATTTAAGGCATGACTTCCTGAGATAAATTGACTTCTTACTAAACAATCTTCACTACCTAATGAATCCTTGAATACTTTTTCTATTGTGTCTCTTCCTAAATCATTATAACCATATCCTGTTGTTTCATTAAAACAGGATTCTGTTACTTCATTATTTTGAAAAGCCTTTAGTACTTTCATACTATTATATTCACAAATTTCATCTATTTTTCTGAATTCTTCTAAACATTCTTTTTCTTCTACATTTACAAGTTCTATTATTTCTTTACTTATTTCCATATAAATCCCTCGCAAGTATTATACACCTTAACCATTATATTTTCCACCATCTACTCTAATTACTGCATCATTTATGTAGTTTGCTTTAGAACTTGATAAGAAAAGTACTACATTAGCAATATCTTCTACTTCGGCAAATCTCCCTAGTAGTATATTTCTTTTTTCTTCGTTTATTTGATCTAGGCTTAAATCTTTATTCATTTTAGTTTTAACCCAACCTGGGCATACACAATTGACATTTATAAATGGAGCAAACTCACGTGCCAAATTATGAGTTAGGCTTATTACTCCAGCTTTAGATGCATCATAATCACAACTTTCAGGATAGAATGTATCAATAGCATTAGTACTACTAATATTAATTATTTTACCTTTCTTTTGATTAAGCATAACACGTCCTACATATTTAGAACATAAATAAGTTCCTAATAAATTAACATCTAATACTCTTCTAAATTCTTTTACTGTTTTATCAAGTAATAAACTATCTCTTGATACCCCTGCGTTATTTACTAATATATCAATTCCCCCAAAATGATCAACTATCTCATTAACCATACTTTCTACTTCTTCTTCATTTGATACATCACATTTAATAACTAATGCTTCTACATCATATTCACTTTCTATTTCTCTTTTTAATTCTAAAGCTTCTTCTTCATGATGACAATAATTAATTACAACATTAGCATTAACTTTTGCGAATTCTTTTATACAAGCCGCACCTATTCCTCTATTGCTTCCTGTAACTAATACAACTTTTCTATCCATATTACCACCCCAATTTATCTAACTATTCTATTTTCTTGTTTATTCTCTATTATTTTTCTAAATTTATCTTCACTATAATAGAAAACTTTATTAAATTTACCATCTTCTATAAAACGTTCATTTATTGAATGAATATATGTTTCTCTTTCAGATATTTCTCTAATATCTAATTTTAATATTGTAGCATCTTGTTTTAAATAAGGTAATCTTCTATTATTTAAATAAGAAAATACTCTATTTAAATGTTCACTATCATAAATAATTATTTGTGGAATTAAATAATTATTATAACTATCATTTTCAGGATATTTAGAATAACCCTTAATAAAATTAATTGATTTTTCTAATTCTTCTTTTTTCTTTCTAAATATTAATTCATTTACTTCTATATTATCATTCATTAACAATCTAATTATCTCTTCTACCTCTCTATGGCTTTTAGTAAAACTACTACTAAATGGTTTTTTCCCTAATAAAATATTAAATATCTTATTAATTTCTTCTACCTCTCTAGGGCTTCTCATATATACGTCACTAGTAACTGGTATATTTAATTCTTCACATTTATCAATGATTTCTTTAGTTGATTCTTCATTTTTAACAAAAGTATTATTAGTAATTTCAATATGTTTATTTTGACAATAATCTATAATTTCACTTACCTCATTAGGATTTCTTCTATACATGTAATCTAATACTTTTATATCTTTATCATTACATAAGTCTATTATATCTTCTATTTCTTCTTTAGATCTAAATAACATATGTGAATTAATATTTAAATCATTTTCCTTACAATAATCAATTATATCTTCTAATTCAACTGCGGGAATTTTAAAGAAGTTAGGATTTCTCTTAATATTATTTTTTTCTAATAATTTAATTATTGTATCTACGTCATATGGAATTAATCTAAATATATCTGGGATTACTTCTACTTCTCGTTCTTCACATATTCTTAATATTCTTTCTATTTCTGTCGGTGTGCGCAAGAAAACCAATGGAGATAGAGGGATCTCTTTCTTATGCAGTTTTCTTCTTTTAGCATTTTCTCTTTTTATAATTGTAACTATTTTACCTAGATTAATGTGATCTGTTAAAAATACTTCTCTACATAATGCAATATTCTTTTTTTGACAAGATTTAATAATTAGTTCTATTTCATTTACTGTATGATTAAACATCGTGTATTCTAATTTATAATTATTCTCTTTACAAAAATCTATTATTTCTTTTATTTCTTTAGAATTACGATAGAAGACTTCTTTTTCTTTTCTTATATTTAATTCTTCACATGTTTTATATACTTCTTCTAACTCTTTTCTATTTCTTCTAAAATAATGTCCTGTGATATCTTTAATATTCTTTTCTTTACAAAACATTATATTATCTAATATTTCTTCTTTTGTTTTTCCAAACATTTCTTTACATAATCTAACGTGATTACTATTACATATTTTAAGAATTTCTAATAAAGAATCTACATCTGTCTTCATTATATTTAAATCTACACTAATATCATATTTTTCACAAATACGTAGTATTTTCTTTGCATTTTTCTCATTACGATTAAATATATCACTAATAAAGAAAGGACTTTTCCCTTTACATGAATCTATTAATCTATCAAAATACTTAATTGGGCATGCGAACATACTATTTTCTATTTCAATGTTTTGTTCTTTACAAATCTCTATCATTTTGTTAATAGATTTTGCATTTTTATAAAACACACTATCTCTTACTTCAATATTATTATTTCTACATATTTCATATATTTTTTCTATTTCATTAGCACTTTGATTAAACACTATTTTATCTATATTAATATTTAATCTTTTACATACATTGATAATATCTTTTATTTCTTCTATAGTAAATTTAGTAGATGCTGCGGCAAGAATTGATTCACTATCTAATATATTTTTAAATGTATAATATATATTTATAATTCTTTGACTATTGGTAGTTAAAATCTTAGGAGAATTTCTTATTATATCTTCATTATAGTTATCTTTAATATATTTATATGTATTTAATAATTCTTTATTAGAAGAGGCTAATATATTAATATATAGTTCTAAATTAAATACTATTACTCCATTTTCTTTTAAAAGATTATAATTATCTTTAACATTTTCAATTGTTGAGTATAAAATAGATGGATGTCTTTTTATAATATTAATAGGAATATTCAATTTATCCACAACGAAAGAAAGAATTTGGCTTAATTCTTCATAGTTGGCATTATTCTTTAAGTATTCTCTTCTTTTTTTAGTAATTTTTAAATTATACTTATCGAGTAATTTTTTTAAATCTAATTCATCAATCATATATTTCACCCCATAAAGAAATATCATTGTCTAATTTTTCAATATACTCTACACCTAATTTTTGTATTAAATTATTTATCTTTTCTTTAAATCTATTATTATCATATAAAAACATATAGGGATTAGTTTCTAAAATACTATAAACATTATTAAATTTTAATGATACTAAGTAATTCATATTATTTACTATTATATCTAGATGATCTTCTATTTCATAAATGGAACTATTTCCATATATCTCTTGTATCTTTTTTAAGTTTAATTTCATATGATAATCACCTAATTATATTTTATCAAATATAATTGTTTATATATATCAAAAAATGTAAACTTACAAAAGTTTACATTTTATTTACAAGTTATATTCTTTCTACTTTTATATATGCTTCTTCGTCATTAAGATCTGTTTTTTCTGTTAGAGTAGAATCTTTAATAAGTTCATCCCCTAATACTTCATTCATTACATAATCTTTATACATATCTAACATCTTATCTAACTTATCAGTTCCATTATAGTAAACTTTAATGTGGTCTGTGATTACGAAGTCAGCATCTTTTCTTAGAGATTGAACTTTTCTTACAAATTCACGAGCAAGTCCTTCTAATATTAATTCTTCTGTTAATTCTGTATCTATTACTACAATTGTTTTATTATTAGAAGTTGATGCATACCCTTCTTTTTGTTTAATAGAAATTAATGTGTTGGTATTATTAAGTACAAAGTCTTCTCCATCTAGTTTTACAGTTAATCCTTCTTCATTAATCTTAGAAATTTCTTGAGAAGTTAATTTAGAAAGAATAGTTTGTAATTCTTTGATTTTAGGTCCTAGTGCTTTACCTAATACTTGGAAATTTGGTTTAACAATATATTCTAAGTATTCAGTCATATCTTCTTTAAACATAACTTCTTTTACATTTAATTCTTCTTTAATTACTGGAAGTAAATCCCCAATAATTAATTCATCTGACTTAGGTAAAATTAAGTTACTAATAGGTTGTCTAACCTTTATATTAACTTCTTCTCTAGCAAATCTACCTAAACTACATACATCTCTTACTAAATCCATTCTCTCTTCTACTGCTTCATCTATTAAATTTGTATTTTCTTGTGGGAAGTCTGCTAAATGAACGGAAGTTTCTCCAGTTAATTTTTGATAGATTTCTTCTGTTAAGAATGGTGTTAATGGAGCACATAATTTACATAGAGTAACGAGTGCTTCATACATAGTTAAATATACACATTTTTTTGATTCAGTTAATTCAGAATCCCAGAATCTTCTTCTATTACTTCTAATATACCAATTAGATAGATCATCATTTAAAAATGGTACTACAAGTTTTGCTACTTTATTTAAATCGTATTCACTAAAAGCTAAATTAACATCTCTTATTAATTTATTTAATTTAGAAATTAGCCATCTATCTATTAGATCTCTTTTTTCTACTGGGATATTATAGTCTCTTGGGTCAATATGATCTGCGTTAGCATACATTTCAAAGAATGAATATGCATTTTTGAATGTAGAAATATATTTAGAG
>JAEEGL010703375.1_pt1 | contig 17475 bp, 17 predicted proteins | sample 9134231 | NCBI WGS metagenome assembly JAEEGL01 (sample SAMN16246548, study PRJNA631951) | gut metagenome | biome: gut microbiome; feature: rumen; material: fiber-attached | host: Bos | place: Iran: Karaj | collected 2018-10 | reverse complement strand
CGCCTTCCTTGATGCCGGTGCCCGGCTTGTCGGAGATCTGTCCGTCGACGAAGACCAGTCCCGCCATTATGGCGGCCCTGGCTTTCTCCCTCGTGGGGAAATAACCCTGTTCGGTTAAGAGCACATCAAGCCTTGTCTTCAAGGAACCTCACCGTTTTGAGGGCGATGCCCGCGGCGTCCAGGCCGTATATCTTGCGCAGCTGGGACACGCTGCCCTGCTCTATGAAGGCGTCCGGCCAGCCTATGTTCAGCACTCTGCAGTCCTTCTGCCTCGCCGCGATCCTGGCGCCGACGCCGTTGGCGACGCTGCCGTCCTCCACCGTGACAACCGCGTGCCAGTGGCTGAAGCAGTACGAGAGGAAGTGCTCCGGCAGGGGCTTGAGCTGCTTGAGATCCCAGACCGCGCAGGAGACGCGCCTGCTCTCGAGCAGGGAGGCGGCGTCGAGGACCTGGGGAAGGCTGCCGCCGTCGCTCAAGAAGACCACGTCCATGCCGTCCCTGAAGCACTGGGGAGCGGGCACGTAGGACTTGGAGTTCTCGTTCCTGACGCCCCTGGGCGCCCTTCCCCGGGGATATCTGATGGCGCAGGGCCCGTCGAGGGCGAGAGCGTAATCGAGCATGCTCGCCAGCTCCTGATCGTCCCTGGGCGAGAGTATGGTCATGTTGGGCATCCCCGAGAGGAAGCCTATATCGTATATGCCCTGATGGGTCTCTCCGTCGGCTCCCACGACCCCCGCCCTGTCGACGGCGAAGACGACGGGAAGCTTCTGCAGGCAGACCTCGGTCAGGACCTGATCGTAGGCCCGCTGCAGGAAGGTCGAATAGACCGCGACCACGGGCCTGAGGCCCGAAAGGGCCAGTCCTGCCGCGAACGAGACCGCGTGCTGCTCGGCGATGCCGGCGTCGAACACTCTGTCCGGCAGCTGCTGCTTCATGGAGGAAAGGCCCGTTCCTTCTATCATGGAGGGCGTGACGGCGCATATCCTCTTGTCGGCGAAGGCTCTTTCGAGTATCAGCTTTCCGAAGACCTCGGACCAGGTCTGGGGGTCTCTGACGGTCACGTCGTCGGCGGTCTTAGGGTCGAAGGGCCCCACGCCGTGATATTTCTCGGGATTGGCTTCCGCCGGGGCGAAGCCCTTGCCTTTTTTGGTGATGCAGTGGATGAGCACGGGCCTGTCGAGCTTTTTGACAGACTCGAAGATGGCGCACAGCGCCTCCAGATCGTGGCCGTCCACGGGGCCGAAATACTTGAAGCCGAGCTCCTCGAAGACCGCGCCGGGAAGCAGGGCGTATTTGAGAGCGTCTCTGGCCGAGCTCAGCTTCTTCAGGAACTTCGGCGATTCCTTCAGTGCCTTCTTGACCCCGCTCTTGAACTTGAGGTAGCCGCCCGCCCTCCTCACTCGCTGAAGGTGCCTGGCCAGTCCGCCCACGTTGGGCGAGATCGACATCGCGTTGTCGTTGAGCACGACTATGAGGGAGGTGTGCGAGCTGCCGGCCGCGTTGAGGGCCTCGAAAGCGACTCCTCCCGTCATGGCGCCGTCTCCGATCACCGCGATGACCTCGTTGTCTTCGCCCTTGATGTCTCTGGCCGCGGCGTAGCCCAGGGCCGCCGAGATGGAGGTGCCGCTGTGGCCGCTGTCGTAGGCGTCGTGCTCCGACTCCCTGCGCTTGGGAAAGCCGCTCAAGCCTCCCAGCTGCCTCAGGCTGCCCATCTGCTCCCTTCTGCCGGTGATCATCTTGTGGATATAGGCCTGATGGCCCACGTCCCAGATTATCTTGTCTTTCGGGCTGTCAAAAACGCGGTGCAGGGCTACGGTGAGCTCGACGGTGCCGAGGTTGGAGGCCAGATGGCCGCCGGTCTTCGCCACGTCGTCTATGAGCTCGTCCCTGAGCTCTTCCGCCAGCAGCTCGAGCTCGCTCATGCCGCAGGTCTTTATCTTTTCGTATAAAGTGATATCTTCGGGAATATCGTTCATCATCCTAAGCTTTCTTCGACATAGTCGAGGATATCGTTGAACACTTCCGCCTCATCGTAGTAACGGGCCATGATATCTCTGGCCCTTTTTATGAGCTGCAGGCACTTTTCCTTCGAGGCTTCGAGCCCGTAGATCGAAGGATAGGTGTTCTTGTTGTCGCGGGCGTCTTTTCCGGTCGATTTGCCCATCTTGGCGGCGTCGCCGATCACGTCCTGCACGTCGTCCATGATCTGGAAGGCGAGGCCCAGGTCGTTCCCGTAGCTGCGCAGGGCTTCCATGCGTTCCCTGCCGCCTCCGGCGAAATAGCCTCCGGCCAGCACGCAGGCCCTTATAAAGGCCGCGGTCTTGTTGTCGTGTATGTAGTCGAGCATCTCGGCGGAGCAGAGCTTGTCCTCGTTCTCGACGTCGGCCACCTGGCCCGCCACCATGCCTCTCACGCCTGTCCCCTTGCTGACGGCGTAGGCTGCCCTCACCCTTCTCTTGAGCTCCTCCTCGTTGTCGAGGTAATGGAGCATGTTCTTGGTCATGACCTCATACGCCGAGGACAGGAGGCCGTCGCCGGCCAGTATCGCCATCGCTTCGCCGAAGACCTTGTGATTCGTCGGGCGGCCGCGCCTCAGATCGTCGTCGTCCATGGCGGGCAGATCGTCGTGTATGAGCGAATAGGTCTGGATGTATTCGATGGCGCAGGCGAACGGGAGCCCGCTCTCGACGCTCTGCGCTCCGCAGAACTCCATCGCGTAGAGGAAGAGCACGGGACGCAGGCGCTTGCCGCCGGCGGTGAGGCTGTAGCTCATGGCGTCGCGCAGGGTCTTGCTCTTGGGATCGATCTCGGGAAGGTAGTCAAGGATGTGGTGATCGACCATCTTTTTCAGTCTGTCAAATTCAGCGCTTTTCATCTCCGCTCTCCTCTGTTAAAACTCCTCGGTCTTCTCGGTCAGGGGATCGAATATCATAATCTTCTGCTTTGCTTCGCTGAGGATCTTCTCACAGATCTTATAATACATAATACTGTTATCGTAAACTTGTATGGATTCTTCGAGCCCGAGCTTGCCGCTGCGCAGCTTTTCCGCCGCTTCCTCAAGGGCCTTGAAGGCCTCCTCGAAGCTCATCCCCTCGGGGATCTTCTCCTCATTCATGATATTCCCTCCCTTCCACGAGGCAGTCGAGGCTGCCGTCCGAGAGCAGGACCCTGATCCTCTCTCCCTCGCGGGCGGCCCTGGCGCTTCCTATCCATCTGCCGTTCTCGTCTTTCACGGCGGCGTATCCTCTTTTGAGTATGCCGAGCGGGTCTGAAGCGTCCAGCTCGGACTTCATGAGCTTAAGATCGAGGGTCTTCCGCGAGAGCAGCTCCGCGGCCGCGCTCCTGGAGGCTTCGAGGCTCCTCTCCATGCGGTGCTCCCTGTCCTGGGCCAGGGCCTGCAGGCTCCTTCCGGCCAGCCTCATGGCGGAGACCATCCTCGCCTCGTAGGAGCTCACCGAGGCCCTCAGCAGCGCGCCCAGCTTCTCGGGCGAGGCCATGCGCAGCCCGTCCCTGAACGTGTCTATGTGCGGGACGGCCAGCTCCGCCGCGGCGGTGGGAGTCGCGCCCCTGACGTCGGCGGCGAGATCGCAGATGCTCAGGTCGACCTCATGGCCCACGGCCGAGATGACCGGTATCTTCGACGCTCTCACGGCTCTGGCGACGCTCTCCTCGTTGAAGGTCCAAAGATCCTCCTTCGAGCCCCCGCCCCTTCCCACTATGAGAAGGTCGAGATCGGGGAAGAGCCTGTTCATGCCCTTGATGCCCTCGCAGACCGAGGCGGCGGCGCCCGCTCCCTGCACCAGGCAGGGCCAGATCAGCACGTCGACCAGCGGATCCCTGCGCTTCACGGTGCTCACTATGTCGTGCACGGCGGCTCCGGTGGGCGAAGTCACGACGCCTATGCGGCGGGGAAACGCCGGCAGAGGCCTCTTGAGAGCCTCGTCGAACAGTCCCTCCGCGGCCAGCTTCGCCTTGAGCTTCTCAAAGGCGGCAGCCAGAGCTCCTTCCCCCGCGGCTTCGATCGAGCGTATGTTAAGGGAGTAATAACCGCCCCTCTCGTAGACCGAGACGCTGCCCTCGGCAAGTATCTCCATGCCCTCGTCGAGCTCGAACCTGAGGCCGCTCACCCGGTCGGAGGCGAGGAAGCAGTTCAGCCTGCTGTTCTCGTCCTTGAGCGTGAAGTATACGTGACCGCTGCTGTGAAAGGTCAGCTTCGAGATCTCTCCCCTCACGGTCACGGCCGAGAGTATGGGGTCCGAAGCCAGGGTCCTCTTTATGTAGCTGTTGAGCTGCGATACGCTTACCGGTCTCATATCATTCCCCAAGGGCTCTGGCGCCTATGAGGGCGCAGCCCACGGCGTTGTCCGAGCAGAGGGCCCTCTCGCCGAAGACCCAGTCCCTGCCCTTGTCTTTACAGTATCTTCTCAGGAAGGCGCTGGAGGCGACTCCCCCGGTCACGAGGACCTGCTCAATGCCGGTGCGCTTTATTGTGCGGTCCGTGAGCCTTACGAAGCTCTCGCTCACGCGGTCCATGAGCCAGTAGGCGAGCTCGTCGAGCTCAAAGCCCTTCATCTTCGTTTTGAGCTGCGTTTCCAGTCCCGAAAGGTTGAGACCCGCCTCGCCCATGAAGATGCGGCAGAAGGGATTCTCGCGCCTTTGAGGCGCAAAGCGCATGGCGGCCTCGTCTATATACTTCCCGGCCGGGAAGGGAAAGCCCAGCTCGACGCCCGCTCTGTCCAGGAGCTGGCCGTAGGAGATGTCCGCGGTCGCGGCTTCGACCTTTATATTTCCGTCCGCGGAGCTGACGAGCTCAAGGGTGCCGCCCGAAAGATGAGCGCAGAGCAAAGGCTTCGCGGTATCGACCGCGCTCTTCCTCGCCGCCGCGGCGATATGGCCCTCCTGATGGCTGGTCTCGATAAACGGGACGCCCAGGGAAGCCGCGATGATCCCGCCCAGGGCGCTCCCCGCCCTGAACACGGGCATGTAGGAGCCCTCGGCGGGCCTGGGCTTCACCGAGGCGCAGACCCCGGCGATCTCTTCTCTGTGTTCTTTGAGCAGCGGAGCCAGCAGTTCGGGCAGGTTCTCCCAATGCTGGAAGAGGGCGTCCGACTGGCGGAGGCCCTTCTCCCCCTCCTTCACCCTGAGCAGCCTCCTGCTGTCGCAGACGATGTTCTGCTCAGCGTCGACGAGGGCGCAGGAGCTGGTATAATTGCTGCTGTCAAGGCCAAGATACAGGGGCATCATCTGCTCCTTGCGATCTTGCCCAGCACGCCGTTGACGAACTTTCCGGAGTCCTCGGAGCCGAACTTCTTGGCGAGGTTCACGGCCTCGTTGATGGCGGCGCCGGCGGGAGCCCTGAGGCTCTCCTTCTCGCCCTCCATGAAGCAGATCTCGGTCACGGCCAGCCTTAAGACCGCGAGGTCCACCCTGGCCATGCGGCCGAGATGCCAGCCGCTGGACCCGTTCTCTATGATCTCGTCGATCTCCTTTGAGTTCTCGAGGTATCTTTTGAGCACGGCGTCGAAATATTCGACCTGGTCCTGATCCTCCATGTAAAAGCTCTTGAAGGTCCCGATGGCCTCCTCAGAGCGGTCCTGCTGGGCCTCCATCTGGAATATCAGCAGCATGAGCTTCTCTCTGGCAACTGTCCTGCGCATTTTTTCTCCGATCACCTGGTCACACCGGCTATGTGCACGTCGACCTTCACTACCGGTGTGTCCGCGAAGGCTTCTATCCTGTTCCTGACGTTCTCCTGTATGTTCCACGCGGTCTGGGGGATGGGAGTGCCGAACTTCACGTTCAGGGCCACGTCCACCTCCAGCCCCTCGCCCGCTTTTTGTATCTTTATGCCCTTCAGCAGGCCGCTCTCCAGCCCCAGGAGCTTGCTGAAGCTCATGGTATCACCGGTATCGACCATCTCGGATACCCCCTCGGTGGAGAGCACCGCCTTCATGGCCGCCAGCGCGATTATCTGGTCGGATATGTCTTTTCTCTTTTTCTCAGCCAAATCCGGACCCCCTATTTTTTCTGACGATCACAGCCGGCAGATCCTGCCGCCGGTCCGTCGCGATAAGGACATGCGTCTGCATGCCATATTCTCCCGACCGCGTTTTTTCGCAGACACCTCATCGCGCGGGTCTGCGGGGCTTGTAAGCATACGGTCTCTTCTTCACTTGCTCGGGCACGCCCCGTGCCTCGCCGGGTGCCTACAGCCGGCACCCGTCTCGAACAGGACGCGGCTAAGGCGGACCGTCCCGCCTTACCCTCGCTTCGCTCGCAGATACCTTGCTTACAGACGCCCCTCCGACATGCGCTCTTCGGAGCCATGCGAAGAAACGAGTGACATCACCCGCACATAGGACTTGTCCATGCGCCTGCCGCTAACTGCGTAATCAGTGATGTCCGATCAGCACAGTACGGACTGGTCACAGATCGCGGTCAGTCTCCGGGACATCGTAATGCCAACAAAATGACTATTTTAAGTTCGTTGTGTTGGTAATTATCGGGTGAGTCGGAAGTCATAGCCTCTTAGACACACCCACACGCCGGTCAGACTGACTGTATTCGCAGAAGATCGATGCTTATGCTGATGTTTTATTATATCATTCCGGCTGCCAGGCTTTATCTCTGCAACGCCGACGATCAATTACCAACTATCTCGATGAAATTTCGTCAAAATGTTGGTGATCGCCTGTCCCATTGAAACAAGCAACCTTTATCTGCGGCAATGACCGTTCTGCGGATTAAGATCGCTCAAAGGCCGATCCGGCTCTTTTTACGATCTGCTTGAGCTCCTATTGTCCGAGCCGGCATACGCTGCCTGAAGGGACCATCGCGGGTCGCGGCACTTAGTGATTGGCGAGCCGCAGGCGAAGACAGAGCTTAGTGTCCGCTCGGGGCACCCGCGCTGAGCGGGAGCGTGTCCCTGAAGGCATGCGTATGACGGCGAAGAACATGCTGCTACGAGGCTTTTAAGATCCGCGCGATGAGGCGCCTGCAGAAAGCCGCTGTGTCAGTCAGCTGACCTCACATACACCCACTATGTATTATACCAAAAAACAAAGGACTGTTCAAACCGAACAGCCCTTTTATCTCCTGCCCGAAGGACGGCCGCGGAGCCGCCCCCCGGGGGACGCTTTGAACCATATCGATCTGTCAAGCTGCAGTTACGGAGTCGCCTTATACTGATCCTTGTACTTGAGGAACTCTTTATAAGTCTCCGCGAAATTGTGAGTCACCGCGCTCTGCGATTTGAGCACGTAGTAGAGGTACTTCGTATCCTCCGGGAAGAGAGCCGCCTTTATGCTGGCAAGGCCGGGGCTGGCTATGGGCCCGGGAGGGAGCCCCTTGTTCTGGTAGACGTTGTAGGGACTTTCGATCTCCAGATCCGAATACGTGAGCCCAACCTTGGGATCGCCCAGGATGTACTGTATCGCGCAGTCGAGCTCAAGGTTCATGTCCTGCTCGAGGCGGTTGTAGATGACGCTGGCGACCAGAGGCCTTTCCGCGTCGTCCCTGCACTCGCGTTCGATCAGGCTGGCGATGGTCACGACCTCCTGGACAGTCAGGCCCCTCTCGTCCATGGCGTCCTTCATCTCGTCCGTGAAGATCTGCTCGAAACGGTCGAAGAACTTGCCGATGATGATCTTGGGGCCGCTGCCCTTATAGATCTCATAGGTGTCCGGGAAGAGGAAGCCCTCGTATTTATTGACGACGGCCGAGATCTTTTTCTGCGGATCCTGATACTGTTCCTCAAGATCGAGCAGGAACCAGTGGAAGTCGCTGTTGTAGTTCTCCAGAGCGTCGTAGAAGCTCTCGGGGCTGGAGATGAAGCCGTCGGCCGCGAGCTTTTCCGCCGTCTGCACTATGGTGTAGCCCTCGGGGATGGTGAAGCGCACGGTCTCCCTGTGGGCGTCCTGCAGCTGGGCCATTATCTCCTCCATGGTCATGGAGGGAGACAGCACGAAATCGCCCGCCTGATAGCTGGGTCCCAGGCCGAGGAGCTTGGTCTTCATGATGAAGATGTCCTTATCCTCGATGACGCCCTCGACCATCAGCCTCTCGGCGAAGCTGTTGTAAGACTCTCCCCTCTTGATCGTGAACTCGATCTGGGTATCGTCGCCCGGCTTGTATGCCTCGTTGAAGTTCTTGTAATAGTTGACCTTGTTGATCCCCTTCATTATAAGGGAACCGATCCCTATCACGACCGCGAGGAAGATGACAAGGGCGATTATGCCGCCTATGCTCCTTCCGCGGTCGACCTGATCTTCGTCTCTGTTTTTTTTCTTTCTGCTCACGGCTTATGCCCTGCCGATGTACTTTCCGCCCTCGCGGGTATCGATGCGGATCTTCTCTCCGGCCTCGATGAAGATGGGTACCTGTACGACGGCGCCGGTCTCGACGGTGGCGGCCTTGGTCACGTTGGTGGCGGTGTTGCCCTTGACGCCCGGCTCGCAGTCGACGACCTCAAGATCCACGAAATCCTCAGCGGCGACGGAGAAGGCGTTGCCCTGGAAGAACCTGACGGTGGCCATGTCGTTCTCGCGCATCCACTTGATGGCGTCCTCGACCTGCTCGGCGGCCAGGGGGATCTGGTCGTAGTTCTCGGGATCCATGAAATAATACAGTTCTCCGTCACTGTAGAGATACTGCATCTTCTTGGTCTCGATGATGGCGTCCTCGAACTTGTCGTTGGGGCTGAAGGCCTCTTCTCTGGTGGCTCCGGTCAGGATGTTCCTGTACTTGGTGCGCACGAAAGCGGCGCCCTTGCCGGGCTTTACGTGCTGGAACTCCACGACGACACAGGGATCGCCGTTCATGATGAAGGTCTTGCCGTTTCTGAAATCACTTGCGTATACCATATTTATCCTCCGTAGATGATTTGATCTTTGCTGCGGACGGGACCCCCTTCGGGCTGCCGCGTCGTCCTTTCGCGTTCGTTTTCAGGCGCTTGCGATGCGCCACACTAAAGCATTATAAGCCCTTTCGGCGAACACGCAAGATTTATTATACCATCCGCCTTGATTATTGCCAAGTCCTCAATTCTTACTCCGAATCTGCCGGGAAGATAGACGCCGGGCTCTATCGAGACCACGCTGTCCTCGGGGATCACCTTGTCCCAGACCGTCGAGAAGCGGGGCTCCTCGTGGACCTGCAGGCCCAGGCCGTGGCCGAGGCTGTGGCCGAAGTACGGGCCGTAGCCGGCTTCCTCGATGACGTCTCTGGCGAAGGCGTCGCACTGTATGCCGGTGAGACCGGCGCGGATCTTTTCGCAGGCGTTGAGCTGGGCCCTGAGGACGGTGTCGTAGACCTTCCTCATCTCGTCTGAGGGCTGGCCGATGGCGACCGTCCTGGTCATATCCGAGCAGTAGCCGTTCAGGACACAGCCGAAGTCGAGAGTGAGAAAATCACCGTTCTGAAGCTTCCTGAGGCCCGGCACTCCGTGCGGATAGGAGCTGTTGGGACCTGATACCGCGATGGTGCTGAACGAGAGCCCCGAGGCGCCGTGGGATCTCAGGTAATGCTCGAGCTCCGCCGCGACCTCGGCCTCGGTGAGCCCGCCCTTTATGAAGCCCAGCATGTGAGAGAAGGCCTCGTCCCCCAGCCTTTCGGCGGCGGCGATCCTCCGCTGCTCGTCCTCATCCTTGACGGTCCTCAGGGCTTCCACTATGCCGCTGACGGCGACGAGCTTCCTGTCCGGAAGAGCGTCTTTTGCGGCGAGGAAGCGTCCCAGGGTGATGTTGTCCTTCTCTACTCCCAGGGTGGTGAAAGGAACTTCTTTGAGGAGCTCGGTGAAGGGCTTTTTGGCGTTGGTCTCGAAGTACTCCAGCCAGGTGAGGGCCTGCGCCATCTCCCTGTAGCGGAAGTCGGTGATGACGAAAGCGCGGTCTTTGGTGATCAGTATATTGAGATCGTCGCCCCTCGTTCCTGTTATATAACTGATGTTATATATGCCGGTGAGCAGGAGAGCGTCTATCTCCAGCTTGTCGAAGGCCTGCCTTACGGCCTCTATCCTCTTCTTATAGACATCAGACATTCAGGGCCTCCCCGATGATCTGGTAGATGTCTCCCACGATCTGCGAGAGCGTCATCTGCGACTGCAGATAAGAGGACGCGAGAGGATCTGACATCACGATGCCGTAGAGAGACTGCAGCTGGCCCGCCAGCTCGGCGTCCTGCTCTCCCGCCATCATCTTGGCCTGGATCTCCATGCTCTTGGCCTGGAAGTCGTCTATCATCTTCTTCAGCTGCTCGTTGGCGTCGACCTGCTTCTTGTACGAGACGAAGTCCTTGTACTGATCCGTCTCCTTCAGCGACCGCGCCAGATCATGCGCGATATCATATACGTTCTGCATCTTGACCTCCTATATCTCCATTACCACCGGCAGAATGACCGGATTCCTGTTCAGCTTGTCGTAGAAATAGTTGCGGAGCACGTCCCTCATGATCTTCCTCAGGGCCTCGACGTCGCGGTACTGCTCATCGGAAGCGTTCATCAGAGCCTTCGTGACCGCGTCAGTCGCCTCCTGAAGTATGGTGCCGTACTCCTGCACGTAGATGAAACCTCTCGTGTGCAGCTCGGGGCCCGCCAGTATCTCGCCCATAGCCCTGTCGTAGACCACCGTGGCCACGACCAGTCCCGCCACGGAGAGATTCTTCCTCTCCGAGAGGACCACGCTGCCCACGTCGCCTATGCCCAGGCCGTCCACCATGATGCCTTCGCAGGTCACGGTCTCGCCCGTCCCGCGCACACGGTCGGGCGAAGCCTCGACCACATGGCCGTTGCGTCCGATGATGATGTTCTCTTCCGGAACGCCCATCTGCGTGGCGAGCTCCGCGTGATAATGCAGATGCCTCTCCTCGCCGTGGACCGGCATGAAGAAGCGGGGCCTGAGGAGCGCCTGCATGAGCTTGAGCTCCTCCTGGTTGGCGTGGCCCGAAGCGTGGACGTCGGCGATCTCGTTATAGATGACCCTGGCGCCCTTCTCCATCAGGGCGTTGACTATGCCGGCGACGGTCTTCTCGTTGCCCGGCACCGGCGATGACGAGAGCACCACCGTGTCGGAGGCCTTGATGCGGACCTGCTTGTGCTCGCCCTGCGCCATCCTCGCCAGAGCGCTCATGGTCTCTCCCTGGCTGCCCGTGGTTATGATGAGCACCTCGTCGTCGTTGAACTGCTTGATATACTTGATATCTATGAGCGAATCGGCCGGTATTGTCATGTAGCCGAGCTCGCTGGCGATCCGGACCATGTTCTCCATGCTGCGCCCGCAGACCGCGATCTTTCTGCCGTGCTCCGCCGCCAGATCCATGATCTTCTGCACCCGGTGCACGTTGGAGGAGAAGCTGGCGATGATGATGCGGCCCGAGGTCTCCTTGAATATGTTGCCCAAAGAGACGCCGACCGAGCTCTCGGAGAGCGAATGTCCCTTCTTGCCCGCGTTGGTGCTGTCCGCCATCAGCAGCAGCACTCCCTCGTCCCCGATCTGGGACAGCCTTGAGAAATCAACGATCTCGCCGTCTATGGGCGTGAGGTCGATCTTGAAATCGCCGGTGTGGAATATCCTTCCCGCCGGGGTATCGATGCAAAAGGCCAGCGCGTCGGCCACGGAGTGGGTCGTATGCAGCACCTCGGCCACGAAGCTCCCCAGCCTCACGTAGTCTCCCGCGCTGATCTCCCTGAGCCTGCCCTTTATGCCGTGCTCTTTGAGCTTGTTCTCTATGAAGGCGATGGTGAGCCTGCTGGCGTAGACGGGGATATCGAATTCCTGCAGCAGATAAGGGATGGCGCCGATATGATCCTCGTGGGCGTGAGTGACCAGAAGGCCTCTTATCTTGTCCGCCCTCTCCCTCAGATATGTGAAGTCCGGGATGACTATGTCCACTCCCAGCATGTCCGAGTCGGGGAAGGCCATGCCGCAGTCTATTATTATGATGTCATCCTCATCCTCGAGGACGGTCAGGTTCTTTCCTATCTCCTGAAGTCCCCCCAGGGGGATGATCCTTACTTTGTTCTTTTTCTTATCAGTCATGTATCCTTTCCTGATCTGTCAAGATCATTCTGTATCTTTCATCAGGGCTTCGGCGGCTCTGGCCGCGAGCCCCAGGTTGATGTCGTCCAGTTCGATGTAGGAGGCCAGCTCTTCCGCCAGCCGCTCCTCTGCCGTTTCGTCCGGCCTTTGCGAATACATCATAAGCGCCGCCTCGAGCCTCCTGTCTTCGGCGGTCGAGGCGGTGTAGAGCTTGGGGAAGTCTTTTATCCCTCCCAGCCCTGTCTCTTTCAATATCTCATCGACGCTGCCGATGAGGGCCTCATGTCTCATGAGAAAGGCGCCCCCTATCCTTTTTCCGGGAAGTCTATGTCCAGACGCACGCAGTCGTTCCAGACCCTCTCGATCTGGTAGTGCTCTCTCTGTTCGGCGGTGAGGATGTTGACGATGATATCGCCGTAATCCATCAGTATCCAGCCGGAACCGTTCTTTCCCTCCACGTGGTGGACCAGTACGCCCTCCTCCGCCAGCTTGTCCTCAAGCTCGCCGGCAAGGGAGCCCAGCTGCCTGACGTTCCTGGCCGTGGAGATGATGAGATAGTCAGCGAAGCCCGATTTCTCGGCGATGTCGATGACGTCTATGTCCTCGGCCTTCTTCTCGTCGAGTATCAGGGCGATGCGCACCGCTGTCTCTTTGTTGTTCATTTTTTCCTCCTGCCGGCGCAGCGGCCGGCTGCATCGGGCCTCAGGCCTTCTTCGCGGCCTTTTGTCTATAATGATCTATCGCCTGCTGCGAGAGCTCGTCGTAGGTCTGCCCTTTGGCAAGCACGTATTCCTTCGTATGCTCGAGTATGGCGAGCAGCGCCTCGTCTATGTCGTCCGAGAGGGCCGCCCTGAGCTCCTCGACCCCGGGGTAGCTGCGGGAAGGCTCCAGGTAGTCGGCCAGCTTGATGACCTTCTCGAGAAGGCTCATATCCGGTCTTCCCGTCGTATGATACCTTAATGCGTTGAGTATATCGGGATCGGAGATGCCGAAGCGCTTCTTTATCTCCTCGGCGGCGGCGCAGCCGTGCTCAAGAGCGCCCGCGTCCTTGAAATTATCGTGGAACCAGGCGCAGACCATGGCTTTGAAGGGATCCGCCCCGTATCTCAGGGCGAAGTCCCTCGCGCATTCCACGACCCCGCGCGTGTGCCTGAGCCTCTTTTCGCTCTGACGCTCCGCGGCGAAATCCTCAAGCGCCTTCAGGAGCCCGCTGTAAAGGCCCTTTTCGTCCATATAATCTATGACGGCCCGCGGGACCTGGTACTTCAAAGACCTGCCGGCCTGATGCCTGAGCCTCAAGTCGCTCGAGGATATCTCGAGCTCCGGGATATCGAAGCACCTTACGTCGCAGCCGCAGCGCTCTTTAAGGTCCTCCGCGACAGCGTCCAGCTCCTCGTCGCTGTAGCCCTTGCGCCTGCCGACGATAAAGGAATAGGTCGTCAGGAGCTCTTCGCTCTCGTGCCAGCCCTCTATCCCCAGGAAGGCGTCGGTCCCCATGATGAAATAGAGCCTGTCTTCGGGATACAGAGCCTGCAGGGCCCTCAGGGTATCGGAGGTATAGGAGGCTCCGCCCCTTTTGAGCTCGATGTCCGAGACCTCAAAATAAGGGTTCCCTTCAAAGGCGAGCTCGAGCATCCTCAGCCTGTCTTCCCCGTCCGCCGCCTTTGCCGTGAGCTTGAAGGGCGAGATGAAGGTCGGGATGAATATGACCCTGTCCAGCCCCGCCTCTTCTCTCAGCTGCTCGGCCAGTATCAGATGTCCGTAATGGACGGGGTCGAAGCTGCCGCCAAAGACTCCCGTCTTCATTCTTCGTCTGCCTTTTTGACCGCGATGGAGAGCAGGTCGAGATCCTTCTTCTCCACCGTGGTCGGAGCGTCCGACATGACGCACTGGGCGTTCTGATTTTTGGGGAAGGCTATGACCTGCCTGATGTCGTCGGTGCCGCAGATCAGCATGCAGAGACGGTCGAGGCCGTAGGCCAGTCCTCCGTGGGGAGGAGCGCCGTACTTGAAGGCGTCGATGAAGAAGCCGAAGCGGTTCTGTATGTCCTCTTCTGTGAGCTGCAGTACCTCGAAGATCTTCTTCTGCAGGGCGCTGTCGTGTATCCTGATGGAGCCGCCGCCTGCCTCGTATCCGTTGATGACGATGTCGTAGGCGTCGGCGTAGATCTTGTCGAGCTCTCCGCTCTCAAGATAATGCAGGTGCTCCTTCTTGGGCGAGGTGAAGGGATGGTGCATGGCCATGTACCTGTTCTCTTCGTCGGACCACTCGAACATGGGGAAGTCCACCACCCAGAGCAGCTTGTAGACGTTGGGATCGAGCAGGCCGAGCTTTCCGGCGATATCTCTTCTGAGGAAGCCGAGCGAGCTCCAGACGGTCTCTTTGGCGCCGGAGACGATGAGTATGAGGTCGTCCTCCCTGGCGCCGAAGACGTCCGCGATCCTCCGCAGCTCCTCCTGGCTGAAGAACTTGCCGACAGAGGACTTGATCTCGTCCTTTTCGACCCTCATCCATACCATGCCCTTAGCGCCGAAGACCTTGATCGACTCGGTCATCTTGTCGATGTCTTTCCTGCTGAACTTGGGCGAGCAGCCGTCCAGGTCTATGCCCATGACCCTGCCGCCGGCCTTGAGAGCGTCGGTGAAGACGCCGAAGGCGCAGTCCTTCACGGTCTCGGCCAGATCGTGCAGCTCGAAGCCGAAGCGAAGATCGGGCTTGTCGGAGCCGAAGCGGTTCATGGCCTCGTCCCAGGAGAGCCTGGGCAGCGGCAGCTCGATGTCTATGCCCTTCATCTCCTTGAAGAGGGTCTTGAGGAACTGCTCCTGCACGGCCAGTATGTCCTCCTGGTCGACGTAGCTCATCTCGATGTCGATCTGTGTGAACTCAGGCTGGCGGTCGGCCCTGAGATCTTCGTCTCTCAGGCACTTGGCGATCTGGATATACCTGTCGAAGCCCGCTATCATCAGCAGCTGCTTGAACTGCTGGGGGCTCTGCGGCAGGGCGTAGAAGCGGCCGGGATTGACCCTGCTGGGCACCAGGAAGTCTCTCGCGCCCTCCGGGGTCGGCTTGGCCAGGAGCGGCGTCTCGATCTCGACGAAGCCGTTGTCGTAGAAGAAGTTGCGGATCACGTGATACATCTTGCTCCTGACGGCCAGGGTGTTCTGCATCACGGGCTTTCTCAGATCGAGGTACCTGTACTTGAGCCTCAGATCACCGCTGACGTTGTCGTCGTCCCTGATGTAGATGGGAGGAGTCTCGGACTCAGAGTAGACGCTGAGCTCCTCGGCCACTATCTCGATGTCTCCGGTGGGGAGCTTGGGATTCTTGGATTCCCTCTCGCGCACCGTTCCCTTTACGCCGATGGAGTACTCGGATCTTAAGGCCGCGGCCTTGGCCACGACGTCTTCGGGAGAACCGTCTCCGAATACCACCTGCACGATGCCGCTGCGGTCGCGGACGTCGGTAAAGACCAGGCCCTGTCCCAGGCTCCTGCTCTTGGCGACCCAGCCGTTGACGGTGACCGTCTCGCCTATGTTGGCCTCTCTCAGGTCTCCGCAGTAATGTGTTCTTTTAAGCAGCTTATCCATTTCCATATATATCGACCTCTATTTCAAATTGCTCATGAGCGCATCCATGGGGATCTCGCTCTGCGAGGAGCTCCTCATGTCCCTTAAGACGCAGACGCCCTTCTCCAGTTCGTTGTCACCTATGACCACGCACCAGCGGGCCTCGAGGCGGTCGGCGTATTTCATCTGGGCCTTGAGACCGCGGCCCATCAGATCAATGTCGGCCCTGTACCCCTCTTTCCGAAGCTCCTTAACGAGCGCGAGGGCCCTCTTCTGGGCGGCCGCGCCCAAAGCGGCGACGAAGACGTCGCAGCCGGAGGGCTTTGGTATCTCGACCCCGCCGGCGTCCATCATCAGCAGCAGGCGTTCTATGCCCAGACCGAAGCCAACGCCGGGAGTCGCGGGACCGCCGATCTCCTCTACCAGGTGATCGTAGCGCCCTCCTCCGCAGACGGTGGACTGGGCCCCGAGCTTGTCGGAGACGAACTCGAAGGCGGTCTTGGTATAATAATCGAGGCCTCTCACGATGCCCGGATCTATCTCGTAGGCGATGCCCATGGCGTCAAGATCGCTCTTCACCTCTTCGAAGGCGTCTTTGCAGTCGTCGCAGAGGAAATCGAGCATCCTGGGGGCTCCGGCGCAGTAGCTCTGGCAGATGGGCGACTTGCAGTCAAGTATCCTCATGGGGTTCTTCTCGAAGCGCTCCTGACAGGTATCGCAGAGCTTGTCGAGATTGGGCCTGAGGAAATCCTGCAGGGCCTTCCTGTACTTCGTTCTGCAGTTGGGGCAGCCTATGCTGTTGATGCGCAGAGACGCCTCCACGCCGCAGGCCTTGAGGAAGGTGTCGGCCAGGGCGATGACCTCGGCGTCAGCCATCATATTGTCGGTGCCGAAGATCTCGATGCCGAACTGATGGAACTCCCTCTGCCTGCCCTTCTGCATCTTCTCGTAGCGGAAGCACGGCGTGATGTAGTAATACTTGGCCGGCATGGGGCCGGTGTAGAGCTTGTTCTCGATGAAGGAGCGCACCACGCCGGCGGTGCCTTCGGGCTTTAAGGTCAGGCTCCGGTCGGAGATCGTAAAGGTGTACATCTCCTTTTGTACCACGTCGGTGGTGTCGCCTATGCCCCTGGCGAAGAGCTCGGTGTGCTCGAACACGGGAGTCCTTATCTCGCTGAAGCCGAACGAGGCGCAGATGTCGCGGAACTTCTGCTCCACCCACTGCCACTTGTACGAATCGGCGGGCAGTATGTCTTTAGTTCCCTTAGGTATGTTTATGCTCATAAGATCCCATCCTTCTTTCTTTGGATCATTTCCTCTATGCGTTCGATGTATATCTCGTAGTTCGATACGTTCGGTATCCTCTCGAGCCTGTTCTCGGCCGGATAATATATCTTGCTCATGGCCCCGGCGCCCATGGCGACGATGCTCTGGTCCTCTTCCATGATGCGCACGTTGTAGAGGCTCGCGCAGCCGGGCTTCGTCCAGCCCACGTTCTCGAAATTGCCCGCCATGTGCTTCTGCCTGTAGAGGTAGTAAGGCTCGTAGCCGGCCGCGGTGAGGGCCTGCTGCGCGTAGGCGAGCATCTCCCTTACGACTCCGGCGTAGCGGTAATTGTATTCGGCGTCGCCCTCGATGAGGCGGGAGCCCTTCTTGACCGCGAGAGTGTGGACGGTTATGTTCTCGGGACCCAGGCCGATGATGGTGTCGAGACTGTTCTTGAAGTCTTCGGGCTCCTCCTCCGGCAGGCCGGTGATGAGATCGGCGTTTATGACGGGGATCTCAAGGCTTTTGGCGAGCGCGAAGGCCTCAAGTATCTCTTCGGGAGTATGGCTGCGGCCTATCAGGTCCAGAGTGCGCTGCTTCATGGACTGGGG
>JAEEGL011288863.1_pt1 | contig 17476 bp, 9 predicted proteins | sample 9134231 | NCBI WGS metagenome assembly JAEEGL01 (sample SAMN16246548, study PRJNA631951) | gut metagenome | biome: gut microbiome; feature: rumen; material: fiber-attached | host: Bos | place: Iran: Karaj | collected 2018-10 | reverse complement strand
CCAAGCCTGCAGTAGGATCGCCTTCAGCAGCGCTCGTTTACCAAAGGATCAGTGCGGTCGGCGTCCCGAACGGCGGCCAGGTTCTGAAGCGAACGCCTGGAAGCCGAATGCGCGATTGGACATTCGCTCGGCTACTCCGTCCTCGAATCCGGCGTTGTAGGCTTCTTCAATGTCTCCGTACCGCTTGTCTGAAACCCCATTCTGGCGCGATGGCTTCGCGGTTCCCTTGGGCATGCCAGTGAAGCCGTCCGCGTGGCCTGCGCTATAGGCGCTCTCGCACAACTCGTCCGGCGCGGCGGCGACGTGGACACCATCCTTCGCCGCCTTCACCGGCTCCCAGTCCACAACTGATCCGCCTGTATGCGCGAAATATGGACTGACCAGCAACACGTAGTCGCCCTGCTGGATGACCTTGAAATCCCTGATCACGAACTCCTTGTGCTCGTGAATGTCCATCCACGTCGCTCCCATGGGAGGAGGCTCGCCGAACGGGAACAGTTTCTTGAGGACCTTCTCCTTCTGTCCTTCGGGAATCAGGTACTCGATCGTCTCGCCGTACAGAGTTTTCAACGGTTGCGTCGAATACGGCAACGTCTTAGGCGCAGGATGGGTTCCACCTGGACCGAATATCGAATCCTCGAAACTGCTTTGCGGGTTGTTCAGTGCCATAGTTGTCCTTTCATTCTCCGAAACGAATTATACCATAAACTCGCTGTCGGTTAAGGTCGCGATCCGTTATGCCCTCGTTTTGAACTGTCGCAAATTTTGCGACAGTTGGAGCGGCACGTCATATCTTCGCCAGAATGTCTGGGATATTGGACGTGTCAAGCGACGAGAAAGCAAAGCACTTCTTGCCGAGGTGGTTCAGGGACGCGCCCACGTGGATGAGCGTCGCCTTATCGATGATGAGGAAGCGGTCGTGGAACTTGTCGGATGCCATGACCGTGAGCGAGTTGGCGTACTGCGCGTTGAACCTTGCCACATCGACGGCATGAAGCAGCTTGTTCCGCGTGTTCTTCACCACGAGAACCGACACGCCCAGACGCTTTTGCGCGATGAGCGGCAGTACAGAGTCGTCGAAGTACGGATCGATGACGATCAGTTCGGTCTTCGCCATTCGCACGAACTTCTTCATCTGGTCGAATGCGTCGTATATCTGCCCGTCGAAGAACACCTTCTGCGGAGGAAACTTCTTGTCCTGCATCGCGTCGAGAATCAGCCTGAAGCGTTCCTCGTTGCGGACCTGGTTTGCGTCGTTTTTCACCTGATCAGCGATTTGCCGCCGGTCTGTCGCCTCGATTCGTGCAAGAAGCGGCGCGATGGACGCGAGCGTCTTGCGCATGGCGACAAAAGCGTTGGTGATTCGTATGCTGACAAGTGCCGCAATTTCGCTTTTCAGAACACTTGCAAGCATGAGAATTCCATGCTCGGTAAATGCGTATGGGCGGTATTTGATGTTATGTCCACGCCCTTTGTTCAAGGTCGCAATTTGCGACCTTGAACGATTGCCTACATCATACCCGCCCGCAAAAATCTCCTGAACCTCTTCATCGTTCAACGCGAACATGAAGTTCGGGGGAAAGCGAATCATGTTGCGTTTCACTTGCTCGTTCAAGCGTTTAGTCGGAACTCCATAGAGTTCCGCCAAGTCACGGTCGAGCATGACTTGGACACCGCGAATCGTGAAGATGCGCGAGCGTATGACGCCGGCACTTGCCGATTCAATGGCTGTCAGATCGGACATTGGCATTTCCTTTGTGGCTGCGAGACCATTCGCTTGTAACGAGATTGTGCTTTTCTTCATGCATCCTTCGTTTCCGACGGCTTTGTGCCGACGCGCAACAGGATATCAGTTCCCCGAAGCCGAATTGTCTCAAAGATGTCTCAAATTTGTCTCAAAATTATCTCGCGTAAAACAGAACGTCCCGACGGCATTCTGACTGGTACAGCCGCCATCTTGGCGGCGCTTCCAACCTCCCGCCGACTACCACCGCATTTCGCAAAGTCCGGTGGTAGAGGCAAGCGTCCCCCGTGACAGTGAATGAGATTACGGCACGTATGAAATCTAATGGCTGATAGGTGTGTAAAGCCTTGCCTGGGGAACCGGCATCTTGCTTCTCATCTGCAGTGCCAACGGAACACCATGCCGACACTTGGTGCGGTTGAATTTTAAGTTTTATAAAACTTGATTTTATTTTTAACGTTTTATAAAACGTTGAAAATAAACTTCACGCAAAGTCTCCGGGTACGCCCCACGAACTATCGCACTTTATGAAATGTGATAGTTGCCCGGTGCCATGACCGGATACAGTGGTGACATACATGGGGGATGGAGAAGTTACCACCGGATTTATATAAATGCGGAGGTGATCCGTTTCACATCCTCAACCGTGTTCTCGCACCCGAGCGAGATGCGGATCACGCCCTTCGCCAGCCGCGCCGGCAGCCGGATCGCCTTCAGCACGTGCGACACTTGCGTGTTCCAAGAATCGCACGCTGCGCCGGCGGAAACGGCTATCCCCTTCAAATCGAGGATATGGACAAGGCCCTCCCCTGACCGCCCCGGCAACGCGACACTCACGAACCCCGGTAATTGTCTCGGCGCATCCGCGCCCGGAAAGACGGCATCTGGGAATGCCGCGACCAACTCCGCCCGCAGACGCTCGGCCAACCCGTCAAGCCGTTTAGCCACTCGTGCCATCCGCACACAGTTCGTCTTGAGCGCCACCGCCATCCCGACTATCGCCGCCACGTTCTCTGTTCCGGCTCTCTTGCCGTCCTCCTGCTGACCACCGTCCAGAAGCGATGCAAGCTTCAATCCCTTACGAACAAAAAGGAAACCAATACCTTTCGGTCCGTTGAACTTGTGTGCGCTCGCCGAAAGAAAATCGAGGTCCATTCTCCTCACGTCAATCGGAATGTGTCCGACGGCTTGAACCGCATCCGTATGAAACAATGCCCCTCGCGAATGGACCTCTGCCGCAAGCGCACCCACGTCATTGATGGTTCCAATCTCGTTGTTGGCCGTCATGACCGAAACCAACCCAATCCCCTTCCGCCACGCGGCGGCAATCTGCCGTACACCAATCACGCCGTCCCGCGTCGGCCGCGCATACGCCACCATCCGTCCCCTTCTCGCCTCGTGCGCGGCGGCATTCAGCACGGCATGGTGCTCGTACGCCGAGACCAGCAAACCTCCCGCCGAACCTTTGATCACCCAGTTGTCCGCTTCCGTCCCACCGCTCGTGAAGAATATCTCCTCCGGCTCCGCCCCGATGCATTCGGCGATTGTCGCCCGCGCCGCGCGCACGGCCTCGCGCGGCTTCCTCGCCCACGAATGGATGCTCGACGGATTCCCAAAATCGCCCTTCATGAACGGCAACATCGCCTCCAGCGCCTCCGGCATCAAAGGCGTCGTCGCGGCATGGTCGGCGTATATCAACTTTCTTTTCATCCGAATAACTTGCACCCCTGCGCCTTGAACTCCTCAATTTTGGCGAACAGATCTTCTACTTCAACTCCAAGATGCTCTGCCAAACAAGATATGCAGAAGAACTTAGAAACCTTTTCCCCAAGCAATTTCTTATTGAGCCCGACGGCATTACGGTCGGCCAAACCACCACAGAGATGACATTTTGTACTGGCGCGAGGCATGTATCACATCTCCTTGCGAAATCGCAGCGCAGGAAGATCCTTGCCACGATACTGTTCGTTCATTAGTCCCATTTGGTACTTGATAGTATAGCGCATTTTCATCGCCGGACGCAGACAGTAACGATTAAAGTCCATCTCCGAAATATCCTCTTGCGTTCGAACATGCGGGAACAGCAACTTAAGCAAGGCTGTCGCGATGCGCTTTACGGCCTCTGTATCACGCTCATCTGACCCAGAGGGCACCTCTATACTCTCATCCACAACATGGCGGTATGAAATGTCATCGCGCAACTGGTGCAATATCGCAGTGAAATATTCTGAGTTAAGTGCCCAACCGTCGATCTTAAGAGTACTGTTCATTCGAGGAATGTACCACCCCTTGATAAATCCATGGAAACGGTCAATCAGTGCCGCGTCCTGGAACACCTTCGGGAGGTTTGCAAACATGTAGGCATAACCATCCTGCTTCATTGTCTCAGGTGGGATATTGCCGCAAAGTACAAAACCCGAATCTGCCGCATTCGAATAATTACCAACGGTAAAGGTGCCTTGCTCAAGGTAACCCTGTAGAACACTTCCCATACCATCTTCGAAGACGGTCTTCTGAATTTCGTCAAGGACTATAAAATCGTTCTGACCTACCAAACCCTGTTCCCGCCGCCCGACATCATAGAACAGCTTTGCACGTGTCATCTTATCGCTTGTGGAAAGCCAACCATATCGACTCACCTGTCCAAAAAGGTACGATTTTCCTGTTCCCATTGGAGCAAGCTCCATCAGATTTAGTCTTTTTTCAACGAATGGCAAAATGCGGGTAAGCACGGTGAAACGCATTACGTCCGCATCAGGCAAGGAACCGTCCTTGTCGTTTGCCTTGGCAATATCATAACCTTCAGTCTTGTAGTCTACTGCGCCCAGTACCACATCTATCCATTCCTGAACGGAAAACTCCTTGCGTACATCCTTGTAGTAGTCAAGGTCGATAGTGTAAGGGCAGAAGTCACGGAAATCGAGCAAGCGTATTTTACCAGGGATCTTCGGACGTGCCGTATCGTCAGGCGGGCGATACCCCAGTTCGAGCATCCCCCACGTTTCGTGTCCCGAAACAAGTTTGTCTTTGCATTTGTCCCAGACATCAGGATCAATCATCGTCTCCTTATTTCGCAACCCAAAGTCTGGTAGCGAAAAAGAAACCTCGCCCGTCACTACATCAATGTTAACTGTTATCTTCGCCAATATCTTTACTCTCTCAAACTCCACAACAATACGATCCTTGATGCCAGTCCAGTCATCGTGTTTAGGAATGAATGTGTGGACGAAATCTTGCAGCTGTCCAGCATCAAAGACCCCGTCCCCGTTCTCGAAGCGTTGTAAAAGCCAGTCACGCATGAATGACGGCAATCCCAGCGTCTTGAAAAGATTTGACTGGGTAAGGTCCTTGAACACCGCCATGGATTCAAAGCATCGACGAAGTTTGTCTGTCGTTTCTTGTTTCATTGTTAGAAATCCTTTCCAAAGAAGTCGTCAACTTTATTAATCTTGGCTCCTCCGCTAGTGACATTGAATGCGATGGAACCTACTTTCGTATCACCATCGAACACATCCGCCTCATGATGTCCTGCAGTCGGCTTAGGTATTCGTGCTTCCCAATGCCCCTTCACCCCAGTTACAGGCATAATCGCAAATCGCTTGCCCGTTATCTCCACCGTCGGCGAAGAAAGCGGTGCAGAACAGAAGATAGGCAACACAAGTTCAACATCTCGGAACGTTACATTGAACTCGTTCTTTGTCAATTGAATGTGCAAATTCCGATCCAGAAGTTCCAGTTCAACAACCGGCACAACCATCTCCTCCAATGTCGCGCCGCCATGTACTTCGACATCTCCCTTGCGCCCTCCGCTGAATCTGTCATATCCCGCAAGTACGTGCCATCTCTCGTCATCACTTTCAGTCACACACCTTGGCAATTCGCCATCAAACTCGCTCTTCTTACAACAACGGCCTCCGTGCTTGCCCTTCTCGGGCATTTCCCAGACCGACTCCTTCCCAGAAATGACAGCAAGTCGGGTGGCACCATGATCGCTTGTGAGCACCACTTTTGACGCATCATGTCGCCTCAGCAATGAGGCAATCTTCTGCATCGTCTCTCCCAAAACATCCAGTTCGTGCGGCAAATGTTCTGCAACAGAACCGTCCCCAGAACCTAGCCGATCAAAATTTCCATGCTTGATCTTGTCGAGATTCATTACAGGGGGCATCTTGTTGCCTGTCCAATTATCATAAAAGCCGCGATTAACTGAGGTGATTGTGGGAAGTCTTGCACGAGTTGCCGTCACCTTGATCTTCAGACCGAACCTTTCCGCCTCCGCCTGAACAAATCCAAGAAACTCGCATCCCAGAGCATCTATCCAGCACAGCGTCGGCTTGCTGGCTACAAGGCCTTCTAGAATCGCTTCACGTGTCTGAAGAACAAATTGCGGACGATCTTCTGCTAAGTCTGCCACTACATCCGAGAACACCGGAGATACGCGATTCAGTATTTTCTCCCGTTTATAATCTTGAAAGTATTTCGTAAGGACATCACCAAGTCCATCTGCCGAAAAATGAAAAGGCCGGATATAATCCATAAGCGCCGGCCAGACGCCAAGGGCACCATATGGCACATCACCGATCTCAGAGATTACCTTGAGAATCTCGACTCTCTCGGCAAGTGTAACATCAGTGAGATAACGTAACCGCAACATGGGATTGGCGATTACCAAAGATTCGCGAATGAAACCCCAAATATCTTCTATGCTAAAGTTTTCTAGCAGCTTCTTGCGTGATTCATAGAATTTCTCAAATCGCGAATCTTCTATTCCAACATCAAGTATCGAACATAGAAGATTATGCTTCCAATCAGAGTACCGTTCTGTCTTAGAAATGACAAATGCCAGATAAGGATCATCAACTCCATTTTCCTGGAGGTCTAGTAATACGTCTGCACTTGTTATTTCTTGTGACTTCGTCCTGTCCACATTAAGAAACAAAGACCATTCTTGTTCAGTGAACATTGCCTTCGGAACCGTACTCTGCGGATGCCGTTCATGATATGCGTCATAAGCCGTAGTAATCCTACGACACCAATCTGTATCGAGCGGAACGACCATGGTGACAGCGTTGACGCTATACTCGCAACCGTCTTCTAATCGCTTAAGCAGATTCTGGAAACCTTTGGCGTCAGGATTCGCAACTAGCCCTTCTCCAAATACCTTTACTGTCCAATGCTTGCCCGTCTCAGGAAATTCTGCCGAACGCCTCCCCAATACGCGAGGGTCACTCTTTATGGTAGTCTGCAGAAATGCGAACCCCTTCCAGATAGGTACTACCACCCTCGTCATCAAGCTTTCCATGCCGAATATTCTACGGACAAAACCGACGTCCCCAGTAAGCGCGGCATATTCACCCACACCCAATAACAAAACTTTACCACCAACTGTCGCAAGTCGATTGACCAATGCATCTAGGTCTGGCAAGACGTCAGGTGATGTACAATAATCGCTCGTTCTCATCGTCTTGCATGAGGCAAGAGCGTTTTGAAGCGCGTGTAAGTCATCAGCTGCGTCAAACGCAACGAAAAGTGGTGTTCTCGGTTCAGACCGTGCAAGGTAATCGCTTGCGATTCGTATTGCATCCATTCCATCACCCCCTTGAGAGGATTGAAAGACCGACATCTAGTGAGTTCACAACCAGTTCCACCAGATATCTTTTTGCTTCATCTGCCCCCATCGCTTTGATCCTATCACGGACACGTTCGGCGCAATTAAGGTTGTATTCGCTTTCAGCCATTTTTCGTAGAACGTCTTCGCGTCGAGGATCGGTCAACCAGTCACAAACCTCGATTCCAAGATTCTTCTCTAGCCTAGAACGCACTTTGTCGAAATCAGTCAGTACGGATGCATACCGGCCCAGAACGTGTGCGCGGAATGCTTCATCGGCCTTTGTTCCGTCAAACCATTTGAACACTTCGGAATGAAGCGTCAGAAACTCCAGTGCGTTTTCAATTCTTGAGGGTGAAGCATTCTTATCGTTGATAGCGTCAATCGCCTTGCGGACATTCTCCAAATAAGGACTTTCATTGGGTACCATTGCAAGAATAGGCGTCTTGAAACGCTTTGACCAATCAGAGGGCGTTTCAGTCCCAGTTTTTTCAAGCCAAAGCGCAAGCAATTTTGTGCGCCCCTGGTGGCTCTTGATCTCCGTAACCTTTTGAACGAGCATCTGCTCGTATGTGGGCTTGTCCTGTAGGAATGATGACTTGTCTAATCCCGTAAGATAGAGATTCTCGATTTCTTGCTCGTCAAGTCCAGACAACTGTTCGGCATATGTCGCCTTGAAAAGGGCCTTGCAACCATCCAGCAAGTCTCGGTTCAGGTCGCCATTATCAGTGATTTCCCTATAGAACGCCTCACGTCGGTCATTCTGCTCCAACCGTCCACCTCCGGCAATCTCCTTAAGAAGGGCGAGAAAGGATTTTGCCTGTGGACGCAACGTAACGAGGGTCGCAAATGGGATGCGAATATTACGTGTTTTGTCCCGCCATGCTTCCATACAGTCCCAAAGAGAATTCGTGGGGGTGGTAAATCCACGTCTGGCAGATTCTGCCACGATGCAATAATCTCGAAGCAGATTTCTTATCTCCTTCTCGCCTGTTTCCGGATGCCAGAGCCACAATCCCGCATCCCCGCTACTTTCTCCAAAGCACCGTCGGACGTCACCCAGGGGATCGGTTGCGTTTATTTCCTGCGCGACTTTCCGAAATGCGCCGTTCTCAAACTCGTCCAGCCACATGTTCATGGCTTCAGCAGCCTTCTCCTTTGTGAAGAGCGCCGAAAGCATGGTTTCAGCATCGGGATCTTCTTCCGCCATGCGTCCTATCTCTGTCGCAATCCCTGAAAGTGTCGCACCCTTCTGATTTGCCGGATTCATGAGAAGCGTAAACTGGTCGATGTAACGCTCTACGCCAATCGCCTCAGGCAACGCTTTGAAACTCCAAAGTGGATATTGGAACTCCTTGATCCGTACCGCAAGTTGCTGCGCCACAATGTCGATTGAAGCGTTCTCACCCAGTTTGAATACTCTCTTGGCAAGTTCGGCGAAATGCCGTTGCTCCTTCGTCAGGACTTCAATGTAAGCCTCGTGATAGCGATTCCCTCCAGTCCCCAACACCTGTTTGAAATATGCAAGTATGCCCTCACACATGTTCACCACGGTGAGAGGAACACTCTGGCCGTCTCGACTGAAACGGTAATCCCCTCCAACGTACTCTTTAAGCAGGAACCCCGTCAGGTATCCATGTAGCGCAGTCGGCATAAAACCGTTTCCGAAAAGCGTTTCCACGATTTCCGAAAACGGAACGCGCCCCTCTCCTCCCGATTTGAACGCGGCATGGAACTTCTGTTCGATTTTCGCCTTTACCTTTGAAATTGCCAGCCCCGGAGAATCCTTCCAGTAGTTCGGAATGTCTTTAACCGTGCCCAGTATCGCCTTTTCTGCATTGACGCTCATCTTTCCGCCCCTCTCCCCTGTGGGCAGCTTGTCGATCCCTCCCCATGCACCAGCAGAAACCTCCGCCTTTGTCGCGGCATTGAAGAGCGTATCAACAATGCCTGGCATGAACTCCATGGCGTTCGGATATTTTTCGAGCACGGAGAGTCGCATTTCCTCGCCCACCTCGGAAGCACCGTGGCAGACCGTTCCAATTTCATTGCGCTTTGTGCGCACAGTGAACGCCCCCTCTGAAATTCTATCTCGCCAAGCGGCAAGAATCTTTTCTGCTTCACCAAGGGCGTTGTTGGACTGTTGTGTGTCCTTTCGCGCATACCAACTCGCTCTCGCCTTGTATTCTGCCCATTTTGAGAAATCCCCATCGTTCAACTCTTCTGCAGTTGCATCGATAAACACGACATAGGCACTTCGCGGATCGGCCAGGGCCTTGTCTATCGCCTGGCGAGCAGCGACAGAATCCACGTCATTACGACCGATCAATATGACCGCTCGCATCCTGTAGTTTTTTGAATCAAGCGCCAGTATCTGTCCCAGAACGAGCGAGAAAGAATCGGGTGTTGCAAGTCTAACGTCGAATCGTTCTTCAAGTGCCCGAGAGAGGCGAAGCACGTCTTCACGATTCCAGTCCTTAAGCAATTCCTTCGTTTTAGTCGTCTCAAGATAGTTCTGCTTGAGTTTCTCAATCTCTTGGAGATCTCGACCACCTGTTGCCATCGGCGCTTGATAGACTCGCTTGCCGCCGATTTCGTCAACGAAAAGAATCTTGTCGGTATTTACAAGCTTATTCGCTATTGTGATTCCTGCGCCCGTCTCCAAGCCGTCCACGCCCTCGAATACGAGACGGAGATTCTCATCCGTTGCGAGGAACTCTGAAGGATTATTGAGTTTCTTTGCAAGTGCCTGAAACATCAGGATAGTCTTGAGTACGCGTTTTTCGTTTGAATCAAGTCTCTCACACTTGTCCGGATAGACCTCCATGATGGCCCTAACTTGCGCATCTAGATTACTTTTACCGGTCTCCCCTGTACCTCGCATATTCTTGCCTGTGCGATAGAAGTATTCCCAAAGCATGTCAACGCTGAGCACATCCGCATTCTCCGGAGAGTGGTTATTGATGAACCACTTAAATGCCATCGCATCCTCGTCGTCAGAAATGAATGTGAACATGCTTCGTTGATTGGAGTCAAAGAGTGCTGCGATATTCTTAAGCACAAGCGCAGCGTAGGGATGAAAGGGAAGCATCGCTCGAAAGACTTCCTCCGGCACATCCTTCAGCATCCTTGCGACCTTTCGCCGCGGTTCTTCCATGCGCTGATTGAGGTCGTCTGCTAGAGCGTTCCATTCCTTGCCAAAAGTCGGATTAATCTGAAGCGCGTGACCGATAAGTTCAAATGCAATATTCTCTGGGAGCTTAATCTCCACGTCAGGCCTGAAGCGATCGACAATGATCCGCGCCGAATTGTCGTTCTCCGGGAGGAACGATGTTGTGAAGTGCGTGACGATGACAAGGTTGAAGCGAGTCTCGCTTGAAAGCTCCGCCAATGCCTGCAACGTATCCAACCTCGTCTTGTTGTTCTTAAAGAACGCCGAGAATTCATCCCAGACAAGAAGCAGATGAAGGTTGTTCTTCTCAACTGTTTCCTTGATCCATGCCGCAAGATCCTCCTTTGAAAAGCGTAACGCGGTAATGCCCTTATCTTTGGCAATACGGCGTATCTCCTTCAAAAGCGCCTCGGCGGCACCTTCGCCTTTCAGTGCAGCAAGAATGTCGTCCGAGGTCTTTCCCGCAAAACATCCCTTGTGGCAATACGGCTCCTCCTTCATCAACGCCCCGAAGTAGGCACGTTCCGTATTCCCCTCAAGCCACTTTGCTATTCCACCACGTAATGTCGCACCAGCGTCATAGGATACCCCCGCCGCGTCAAGAGACGCCACGACACTCTCGAAGACAGCTTCGATCAGATCTTCAGGACCAGAGATTGCATCGGATCCATGTCGTGCCGCCACAACGATCTTCCGTGCCTTACGGTGTCCCGCAATTTTCTTTCTCAGGTCAGTCTCGGCCCTAAGCGGGTCATAATCATCAAAGAATGCATCGAAGTCGTCATCCGAACATGTGAGCAGACTCCTCAAGGCCCATGTAACCTGGCTCTTTCCCGTTCCGTACGCACCATGAATCCAGATGGAATGCTTGTCCATCTCGCTCCCACGAGCGAGCATCTTCTCCGTCCGCTTCAAGAGTTCAACGAACGTCTTGTGCGGATAGGTCCTCTTCCACCAGTCCGGGTGCTCATGGAAGGTTGCCTGCGAGATCTCCGGAGGGTTGTACTTGAGTTGGAAGTAATCGCTGTAGGTAGACATGATGGCACTCCGTTAATCAGAAAAGTTTCAAGACATCCGCTGCGGTCTTGTCGTCCGCCAGATGTATTAGTTCAAGATCATGCGTCGTCGTGAAGGAGATGAAATCACCATTCGTACGAGCAAGACCATTCAGAATCGGTTCTATTTCATCCCTTGAAAGAGCGAATATCTGCGCAGGGCTCACACCATCAGCCTCCACCGTGAAATCAAGAAGACGTGAAAGGGAGAATTCGTAATACCCTCCGCATCCTTCCGCAAATCGATAAAGCGCATAAAGGAAGACAAGTGGTGTCGGCCTTACCGGCTTTATACGGGTGATTGATGCCAATGCATGTCCTTCATCAGTATATGTCCCGAAGTGAAGCCGGCGTCCCAGAGGGGTCTCGCACAGTCGTTTGAACGCTTTGAGAATTGACCGAGCATCCTTTTCCTTCACTTGTGAAACAGAAAGCACATCAATAATTTCTTTACTGGAATATGTCCGGTCAATTTCCATATTCCGTACATACCATGACATCTGCGGGTTGCCGTTGACAATGGCGGCATAGATTAATCCCCAAGCATCTTCGGCACTCGTCCCTAGCCCCTTCACCTTCTCAAAAAAAGGGGTTGTTTTGTTTTTTGCAATCAATCCGGCATCCGACAGAAAGCGTTTAAAAAAGGCTATCTGCATCCTACCAAGATTGTTGTTGGTAAGATATTCTGCCCCAGAGCGAAAGAAATCAGAAAACCATTCTGACTTGGGGGCATGATCAGCAAAAGTGTTTAGACTCTTCATAAGGTGTCCGTCATTTTGAGGTTTGTTAAGAGAATGGAAAACTAAGCAGCCTTTGTCAATGTTATGACATTGGCCACAATGGATGCAGTTTTCAATGTGAATCCCGTTCTTAAACGAGAGTGCTCCGGCTCTGCAATTCGTCTCACAGGCACCACATTCTACGCAATATGCTGCCTTGATAAAGCACTGCTTAAGTTTCTTACCTATCGCAGTCTTCACAAGATCGGCAGGGAAGGACACCGTCAAGTCTCCGTCTTGTTCTTCGACCTGCAATTCAACCACTTCGCCTAATGTCTTCACCCATTCGCGCCAGTCCGTGTTGGGGCGAGACACATGGAGTGTGGTACGTCCTCCTTTGGTCTCTTCTGAGACCTTGACTTCGTTGTTCTTGATGTCACGGCCATTACGTCGTTCCAACCACCCACCTCCAGAAATATAGGTGTCAATATTTTGATCATCCACACATTCTTTGATCAACCGCTCAAAGACACCTACTTCTGATGGATAATTCACTCGACGGAACCAGTCGGCCTTACCAGCGGAATGGGGACAGAACAGGCATCCAGCTCTTGAATTCCCTTTCTTATAGGCAGCGTTGATGACAAGCCCACGTACAAATATGTATAGCCACACCTCTGCGCTCGTCCATTCCAACAGGGGATTAAACGAGTATTGTCCCTTTTGTTTCTTGCCGTAGTTTTCGTAATCGTATTCGGCTCGGGCAGTGCTCTCATGCCCCCGAACACCAACGAAATCCATCCCCGTATAGTTGCGTTTGCCGAGAATCTCGCGGATCTTGAGTGTTTGCGGAACCGACTTGTGGACCGAGCAACACCAGCGAAGCACTCTTGATGGCGGACCGAACATCTTCCATGAGTCTTCGGGGGCGAACCGTGATTTTGCGTGGTAGAACGCGATTCCTTCTTCTTTACATTTCGCCTCAACCGCTTCAACCGCCTTGTACGTATCAGGAAACTCCATTCCGGTATCGCCAAAGACAACCATAAATGCCGTACGTGGTAAAGCGCGACGAACAAGTTCAAGCAATACGATAGAGTCCTTCCCTCCAGAGAATGCAACATGGAAACAATCAAGCTTCTTCTCGTACTTGCGGAAAACGTCGTAGATCTTCTTAACCGTTAGATGCTCTAACGTCTCGATACGAAGGATGTTTTTCTCCACCATTCGTTGGACATCAACCGGCTCAAGCCCTGTACCTTCGGGCAATACTGCATTTCCCTCCGCATCCCTCTCTAGTTCTATGGCAGGCTTTTCATAAAGTGATCCGCCTACTGTCTTAGCGACACGACGGCCACGATACCAGTAGAAATTAGCCTCTGCCCAAAGGAATGGAGCATCACAGCTTTCGTCGTAACTCCAAATCTTGTCAAAGCCAAGAAGCGTTAGCTCCGTCGCCCACACAGGACGCGGCTCCTTAGAGAACTGCGCAAGCTCGTCTTTAAGCAACAGCCCGCCGGTCTCTTCATCATGTTCATAGGCGTACATTACTACTTCATATTCCTTAATAACTCATTCATTTTCGAAACGATTTCATTCAACATCGGCGTTCTCCTACGCAATATGCATCTGTTTGTAATAAGAAAATCACCGACTAACTCCACCTCTGGCTTTATGCCCGCATCAATTGCTGTCCATGCAAAGACATCGGCCCAATCCTTGACGTCGGCATCGCGCCGAACTATTACACCAGACACATCTTTTGTGGCCACAGATGCCGTTCGCAACTCGAACTCTGAACTTTCGCGCCTCAAGAAAGATTCAAGAAGATATGAATTCCATGAATAGCCCGTTACAGCAGGGAAGTCAGAGAAATCATTTATCATGCCCATGGGGATCACCTTCATGATGCACTGTCTAGATATGGACAAGTCTATAGCATCACGGTCGAAATCCACAAAGTCCGGTCGTACAAACCTCTCCTCATCGACCCTAACCATTTCTTCATGAAGTGTTGCTATAGTTCGCCACACAGTAAGGTTATTGGCTTTTGCCGCTTCCTCCGCTTGGCGAATCGACACTTCGACATTGTTCCGGCACAGATTTCTTATCGGAACATATGCGTCAACATCTGTTCCCTTGCGTGAAACGATCTGTCCATGTAGATCAAAATCGTCGGAAAGGAACCGCACAAAGAATACCTGCCGCATCACCGACATTTGCAAAGCGGAAGGATTGAGAGCCTTACTCACAGAGAGATCAAGTTGCGCCAAAGAGAAGACATCCTCCTTACGTACCATTTGACGACAAGATCGGATCCCTTCCGTAATCTCTCCCTCTTCAAAATCAATCAGATCAACATTTACGTACGAATCAACAGAGTTCCAACAGTATTGCGGTGACCTCTTCAGAAAATCAGTGATGTCGGATTTCTCAAGATAAGGTAGGCTCTTTGACAACCTTTCAACCACAATGACCGTTACATTCGATGGAACACTTGAAGCAATGACGACGTCTGGGACTACCGGGAAGCCTTTCGGAGCAAAGAAATCGCCATAGACGGAAAATGCTTCTGACGCCGTTTGAAAGACTGTCTCGCGCAACATCTCTGTCGATGTAATACCACAATCCATCAGTTCGGCACCATGCGTTCGCATTACCAATGAGAAGCGGAATATATGGTTACCCTCAGCCACAAGCCTGTCTATAAGCGCTCGCCACTTTGCATGCTCATGGCTAGGTTTAGGAAATACCTTTCCATTCAAAGAGATTCCTATGCGCGACAATGTTCTCTTGAAATCAAAACCTTCTGGTAATTCTGTCCCGAACTGTTCAGAGCAAAGCCGACTCATTTTCTTCTGGTCGATAAAAGAATCAGGCCGCATCCCATTCGTGAAACCGATCTCAAGTACCTTGGCTATTATTTCATCGTAAGGTGTTGGTTCCACAATAGTTTCATTCCCCCCTTTATCTTCAGCATCTGTCTCGCTCCTTGCCTCTTCACTTGAAACAGATTCCCTTCCACAAAATGAAATCTGAATCGTCCCCAGATCAAACCCGCACGCTTGGAACAGCTTCCATGACTGCCGTGTAATATGAACTGCGTCGGCATTCGTCTCAAAGAACAGCCCAGATGCCTCATGTCGACGCGGTCTTCTCAGCGCGGCGGCATTGTCGGCGAACAAACTCATGCCGCCGCTCAAGGCAGCGGCCCTCAACCGATCCACGTCAACCTTGGCGATCGCGTCGCATGTCGCAACAAGCACATCTCGCCAGAAACGCAGGGGAAATACATCTGTACCCACGGACAGGGAGACAGGGGAACGACCAGTTAACAAAGAGAAATCCCCGTATTTATACGAGAGGGTAGACCTGCTCGCCTCTTTCTCGGGTTTCGGCATTCGTTGTTCGACACCGATCTCGCCATCTGCCATAGGACGAACTTCAGCCACAAACTCAAGGCGTTTATGCGAGTCGTTCCAAATAGGTTGGAAACTATTCACATCACAAGGGACATAGCCCTTATACCTAAGATATCTGAATCCCCAATTACGATATCTATGCAACACATCTGTACGAGGTCCGTTTAGTTCCCTCAGTTGAGTCGGAGAAAGCCTGATTGACCCTGTCGCCACCCCGTTCTCTATACTCAAAACAAACTTACTCTCGTTGCTTTCCTTCACTTGTGCTGGCGTCCCACGGTTATTCGCAGCAATCTCCCTGCGTATCTCAGAAAGCGATTTTGGTGGTTCCCTTGTTTCCTCAGTCTCTGGGTCTTCATCTCGACTGGCTGTTGTATCGGTCTCATTTGAAGTTGTTTCTTCGCCATCTTTGGAAATGTCACCACCCTGCGACTGGCTTATGACATCAGTCAATTCTTCATTCCTAATTCCAGCCTCGTACGCCCAGCTCAAGAATTCATGCACACGCAATCTATCCAAATGCGTGTAGATGTAATATGTCGGATATCTTTCCGAATCAACTCTTTCGTAGACCAAGGCGTTAGCACCTGTCATTTCAGCGATACGATGTTGTATCAATGGGTTTGCGATCCCAAGTATCTGAAAGCACCAAGAAACCGACATGGCTTTATCAACAGCATAGCGCGACCTCTCCTGTCCAGACTGCATGCGATTCAAAACAGCAATGACTACATGGCGTACAGCTTCTTTGTTGACCGTTTCATTCTGTACCTTACCAGAAGAACTACTGGCACACATCAGTCGGAATGCGCTCCGCAATGCGTTAATTCCCTTGGCTTCATTGAGCGCTTGAGTAAGGAGTGGGGACTGTCTGCTGCCTAAGGTTTTAGGATTCTCAGAAACAGGGACTTTCTTTTGCAATACGCCCGTCTTAGGCCGTACCAACACATCCGGCATTTGCATTGCCCTGACGGAAAATGTCGCCACATACGGACACGGATCAAAATGCCAATCAAGGGCAGAGTTGAGATCGCGTTGAAAACCTTTGAATCTCAAGGCCCACAGACCAACCTGTTGCCAACCCTTGTCATGGTCGGTCTGGATGGCTCGCCAAGCGGCCCTGTCAAGGCTGCCATCCTGATTGCGGACATCCAAGAAAAGTGTTGCGACGCCACCCTTGAAGGAACTTCTCACCTTCATTCTCGGCTCCTTGGCACCCACGCCAAAACAGACACCCCACCACATGCGTCCGCCCCATGAGCAGATGCATGTTCGTCGGTCTGCCTTATCGCTTCGACCGACAAAGTTGTGTCGTTTGTCGTTCTCATCGTCCATCACGCGCTTCCGCGAACGGACAACAAGGATTAGACCTTGGAGATGGACGAGGGTAATCAAAAGGGCAACGCCCTTACATCCCAATCCATACCCATCTACGGCACCTGAGAACGGCCTTCAAGAAATATGAACCAAGCAGAAAGAACGCGCCCTAACGGGCGCGAACTTGCACACTTAGCGATTCTTGAAATTTCTCAGGTTTTAAGATGGTCGCCAGTTTGCAGTTACGCAAATTAGGTCGCGCCGGGGTGGAAGAGGATGTCGCGGCTTGGTGGCCGTTGACGCTCCGAATCAGTTCCGAACGCTATGTCGTTTGCCCCGAAAGAAGCGGCGAGAGCGCCACTTCCCCGAAGCTTTCCGCCCCGGCTTGGCGAATGCCTCCCCGAAGCGGTTTGAAGTATACCAAAATCCCCGCCGTTGG
>JAEEGL012464114.1_pt1 | contig 17477 bp, 16 predicted proteins | sample 9134231 | NCBI WGS metagenome assembly JAEEGL01 (sample SAMN16246548, study PRJNA631951) | gut metagenome | biome: gut microbiome; feature: rumen; material: fiber-attached | host: Bos | place: Iran: Karaj | collected 2018-10 | reverse complement strand
TGCCAGTATTCCATATTGGGAAAAACTCAGGCAGGCAATGCGTTTCTGCGATGCTGGTATAGATTCATCAATTTTGTAATTCCTCAGAGCCTGGTTTTTGGTGTTCTGGATAAATTGCAAAGGCAATCGAATAAGCATAAAACACAGCTAATGCGTCATTATACATTTCCATATTTCAGAAAAGAATGTGTGTACGGACTGCCATCAAAAAGCTTTGATGAATACATGGATGTGGATTTTGAAGGACATTCATTCAGAATTACCCGTAATTATGATGAGTTTCTGACACTCAAATACGGTGATTACATGACGCCGGTTCCTCCTAAAGGAAACAATACCTCGATCAGTTACATAAGATTCAAAGATAATACTTAGTACAAGCAGGTCATACATATGAAAAATGCAGTGGTTATAGGTGGAAGTAGCGGGATAGGCTTGGTTATTTCTAAAGAGCTTTCAGAAAACGGATATTTTGTATATATCCTCAGCAGACATGAGCCCGAAGTCGGTTTTTTGTCGCCGGATAAATATCAACACGTATATTGCGATCTGCAATATCTGGATGAAAAATTGATCGCTTCTTTTGCTACAGATAATGTTATAAACGTATTGATGATAACTGCCGGTTTCGGACGTGTGGCAGACTTTGAATTCTTTCATACAGCCGAAATACGCAATATGTTAACAGTCAATACTGTTTCAACTATTCAGATAATACGAATATTCTATGACCGGATTAAGAGCGATAAAACATTTTATTGCGGTGTTATGGGATCGATATCCGGCTTGATATCGTCACCCATGACTTCTGTGTATGCAGCGTCGAAGGCTGCGGTTTTCAGATTTATAGAGAGTGTCAACATAGAGTTGGAAGCAACTGGCTTCAAAAATCGAATTTTGAATGTTTCTCCGGGTTCATTTAAGGGGTCAAGATTTTATGGCGGTCAGAATGATCCGGATCAGCTTGTTGATCTTGCCAGATCTGTATTGCGGCATTTGTATAACTCGGAAACACTCTATATTCCGAAATATGAGGAAATATTCAAATCAGTTATCGAAAGGTATCACTCTGATCCTCATGAATATGGTTTGTACAGCTATAATTTCAAAAAGTCTTCCGAAAGAGCTGCTAATGAAAAAAAGGTAGTGATCGGATACATTCGGGGTGATTTTCATGAACTCGATATCGACACGGTAAAAAAGTTTAAGTATTCAAGGGGAATGTGTGATCACCTGATAGTCGGATTGTATAGGGGAGAGAATGCTGCTGCGCTGGGATCAGATGAAATACAGGATCGTATCGAAGTGATAGTTTCATGCAGATATGTTGATGACGTTATAGCTGTCACGGATGATCGAGATGCTATAAAACAGGTTGATCCGGATGTATTCTTTGTCAGTGAGGGATCGCAAACAGATCCTCGTCTTGATGAATTTTTGTCAGGCGAAAACATACGAAAGGTTAAGATAGATACATGTTCAGCGATGCCTTTTTGAAGTGATAAGTTTTCCTTCAATTACACTAAATGTGGTTTCTTCAAAAACAACTTGGAAAAAGTATCAAAGTTCATTCAAATACTCCATAAAAATCTGTTTATTTTCAAGGGCTGTTGTTGTCGGCCTGCCAAGATTATCTCTTGCCCCAATACTACATTTTACTTCTATTAATGACAATTCGTTGCGATTCTTTGCTTCCTCCAACTTAGCATCAAGAAGCTCAAAGTTATCAACTGATACTGCATTCGGATATCCACAAGCTTTTGCTATTGACACAAGATCAATATTTGAAGCCACTGTAGGCATACCACCAACCGTTTCGTGCGCGCCGTTATTGATCACTATGTGAATTAAGTTTTTTGGGGCATTTGCACCGATCACAGCCATTGAGCCCATATGCATGAGCAAAGCTCCGTCACCATCAACACACCAGATTCTCTGATTAGGTTTGTTCAATGCAATGCCTAGTGCAATTGAATTTGAGTGTCCCATAGAACCCACTGTTAAGAAGTCATACTTATGTGACTGGTTGTTAGCCACACGTGTTTCAAACAACTCACGACTGGCTTTTCCTGTTGTAGAGATTATTGGATCCTCACCAGATGCCGCTACTATGTGATGAATAATTTCTTCCCTAACCATTGTGTTGGTATTTAAATACTCTACATTAGGTGCATCCGTTAACGCACCTTTGCGTATCACAAATGCAACATCAAGTCCCTGACTCAATTTCTTTCGAAATTCGTTCATCGCATTCTGTACTTCTTCCTTAGCAGTATCAGAACCGATAATGAAAGAATCTATACCCATATCATCCAAAAGCTTGACCGTTACCTCTCCCTGATAAATATGCTGAGGCTCATCATGTATGCCAGGCTCTCCTCTCCAACCGATGATAAAAATCACTGGAATAGCATATACTTTATCATTTAAAAGAGAGGCAACAGGATTAATAATATTGCCTTCTCCTGAATTCTGCATGTAAACTACGGGGACTTTACCAGTTGCGAGATGGTATCCGGCTGCGAGCGCTGTGCAGCTTCCTTCGTTGGCCGCAATGATGTGATGCTTCGGATCGATACCATAATGGTACATCAGATAGTTACAAAGAGCTTTTAGCTGTGAATCAGGTACTCCAGTGTAAAAATCTGAATGAATGATATTGAAAAGTGATTCTACTTTCATATAATATTTCTTCTCCTTAATTGAATATACTAGATGTATTCGAAATTCCAAACCACTAACAATATGCTCTACATATCTAAATTTCAATTTTCATGCATGTCTCTCAAACAATCCACGACCACTTAACACTCTATCAATAGCCTTTAATTTTATATTCATATCCTGTGGTATTAGGCTTCTGATATCAATAAGAGTATATGTATAATCTACTCGACTCGTATTAGCCGTATTTTCTATGTTTAATCGACGGGAATCAAAGAATGACATAATCTGTGGCAGCATATTGGGAATATCCTGTGCAAAATGGAACCCCTTACTTCTGACTCTCATATGCCTAAATCTACTTTCACATAATTAACTTAATTCTGTATGTTCCCATTATCGTGATAATTCTGAAATTGATCCACCGCCATCACTGCGCAATTATTTTTCTGTTTCTCGGTCTGCGGAAGGATAATTTCATCTATAATCCATTTTGCAGTTTTGTCAATATCATCATAAGCCACTTCTTTAGGCAATTCCTTACCAAATGCCTTCTTAGCCTTCTCGATTAAAGCATCTGTATAAATCAACTTACCATCAACAATATCTTCAATACCATCAAGAGCCATAGATGCTCTGTCTGCTTTGTTCATCTCATCAAAACTGAAAACTGATTCATCAATCCATGCGTCAAGCCTTCCGTCCTTATATCCAATCGCTACCGGATAACCTCCAATATTTCCGTCAAATCCCGGACTAAAAACCTTCTGTTGTTCCCCTGTTCTGATTGCATCAATAACGGCCATGATAATCTGGTAATTGCTGGAAGCGTTCATCATGTTTCTTGTCTGGTCAACTGGCATTGGGATACAACACCTGCTGATTACTTCGTTATTATCAATATCTTTCTGCTCTTCACTTTTATAGTAAATCTTAAGAGGCAGATCAACCCCCTCAGTCTGACCTTCCTTACTTATACATACATCATGGAAATGCCCTGCTGCAAACATGATATCCACGTTCCAAAAATCATCAACACCAAGCATCTCTGCTACAGCAAACTTCATACGGGGCACAAGATGATTCAGATTGCCGGAACCAAAATCCGGATACGCTTTACCAGCTGATTTAAGCCAAGGAATAACAGCATCTGAATAAGAGGTGTTGATCACAACCGCATTGGAATCCGCCTTGTCACAAGCATCCATTACATTCTTTGTAAAACGGATAGCCAAAGGACTCCAAATGCCATAGGCTCTTACATTTGCCCAGCTAATGCTTCCGTACTTAAGCCCCGGATATGCACGGCTTGAATTTACAATAAAGTCGGGTTGATACTTCTCAATAGTCGCCTCAATCACATCTATATCATTAAGATCAACTCCGCCTTCAACTTCAATGTGACTCTTATTCGCACCGCGAATAAGCCCTGAAACTCGAGAAATATTTACCTTTGTCAGCATCTTGTCATTATCCCTGCCGACAACAATAATATTGATAGCCGGATCATTCATGCTGACAAGATAATCAAGAAGATAAGCACCAACACTACCAAGACCAATAATCATAACCTTGATACTATCTTCTTTTACATGCGTTTCAACAACACTTAATTTTTCCTGTAAAGTTCTCATCTTTCACCTTCCCAATAGGTAACTATTTTTCTATAATCATCTCTGGTATTACAATTTGTCCACCTGTTTAACGGCACCAAATCTATTTCTACTCCGGAATCCAGGTAGCTCTGGATGATCCGCAGATTAGTATCTGATTTATCAGTATCGAGAAATTTGTCATTAGAGATTCTGAGTTTATCAACTTCTGTAAACTTCCATGTCTGCCCCGAATTCAGAATGCATGAGAAAGCTGAATCAATAGTCAACAAACCGTGGCTACTATTAAAAGCATAACGATATTGATCTTTATCATCCTTATATAGAACAACAGCTTTATTAGAATAAATCGGTTCGTATGTATAAGTCAGTACACTCTTATCGGCGCTAACTACTCTAGCGAACGATGCATTATCAACATCAATATCTCCCTCTACAAATAAAATCTCCGAAGGATTGTATTTCAATGCCTCCTGAATTCCAAGATACAGGCTATATCCTGAACTAAGATCTGAATAATGCTCATTTAAAACCAATATGACATTCGGAAATTCTTTAAGCAACTCATTTCTGTAAAAATCACTCAAATCCTCGAATTTATATCCACCAACAAGAAGAATCTTATCTGCATAAGAGCATTTCTTCATTAGCTGATATAGAAGTGTATCTTCCTTATCGGTTTCAGTATAGAGGCATTTAAGAATCTTCTTGTTCTCATCCACTCCGTCGTTAAATCTGCTTGAAATACCAGCAATTGTGATTATAGCTATCTTCATATCCTTCATATCCTTCACTTCATTTACGACTTACACAGTTATTACCGACAACTACCGCAGCGCAATTCAATTACTTCTTCAAATAATTGGTAATACACTCTTCAAGCCCTTTATCAAGACCAACTACCGGCTTCCATGTAGTTCTCGTTCTGATCTTCTCCGTATTCAGCAGTCTTCTCTCAGGATCTGACTCACGGTATCCATTAAATTCGATAACAGGGTCATTTATTCCCATTTTTTCAGCACACATTTTTGCAAGGTCTATGATTGATATCTCTTCATCCGTAGCCACATTATAGACAGTACCATCCAATGCAGAAGCAGTATTTGCCAGTGCCAATACTGCACTACAGCTATCATAATTATTTAAGAATGTTCTTCTATTCTTCCTGCTGTTCTCGAGCAGCACAACCTTTCCATCATTGCGAAAACTGTTGATTATGAAAGGTATGATATGTTTTGGATAGCGCTCATCTTTGCTGTAAACATTAGCGAATCTGATGCTGCATCCCTTAATTTTACCTTCATCCACAGCATCTTTTATAAAAAATTCTGTTAGCAGTTTACCCGTTGCATACGAAGTTCTCTGGCTGTGTTCAGCAACTGCCATAGTAAGATAATCGCTTTCCCTCACACCACCATTCTCATTCCAGGAATTCATGGAATACACCTCTGATGTTGAGCAGTTGATAAACTTTTCAGCCCCTATTCTTATGGCCTGCTGTAAGAAGTTGTTCATTCCTTCAACATTGGTCTCAAAAGTCTCATACACATGATAGAAATGCTCTGTGTGAACAACAGCAGCACAGTTGATGTAGATCACTTCATCATAAGTGCCCTTGATAGTATGTATGCGATTCTCAACGTCCTGCATCTGTTCTTTATTATTCAGGTCATACTCAAAGAACTCAAAACGCTCATCATTAATATGATCAGCCACAGTATCAATCGATGATGCATAAAAGTTATCAAATCCCAAAATGTAATCTGTACTTTCATCTACCAATATCTGTCTTACAAGTTCATTCCCGGTCATTCCGGTAACACCGCTTATTACATATAATTTACTCATTACAATTAGTCCTCCGCTAAACTCCATTTATTAATCTTTTTTTATAGAACTCATCTATCTCATCCGGGAACAGCGACTGCTCATATGTCACATCGTACTCAATTGCTCGAAGTTCTACCTTTTTCGAAGGTAATGATATAACAGCGAATTGAGCGAATGGATTATGATTCCTTGGCTGTCCTATTGATCCGGGATTAATAAACATAACCGCCTTCTTGTTCCTATACTCCGGCCTATCAGTTTCATAGAAATGTGTGAAACAATGAGAGTAATGCGAATGTCCGCCAAGAACTATATCATAATCTTTGTACTCTCCGCGAAGATTATCCGGTTCTATCGCCTTCCAATAATTATCCTCAAGAGATCCGTGAACAGCAAGGCAACGAAGACCACATAAATCAAATTCCTGCATTCCCGATTTATTCATTGCTGTGTTTATATAATCCACAGATTCAGAACTTAGCTGCTTTGCGGTATATCGTGCCATAACTCGTCCACGGTCAGATGAAAGCCTTTCTAAGTCCTTATCCACAACCAGTTTTTCGTGGTTCCCCCAGATATTTACAATTATCTTATCCCTCCATTCATTCTGATCAAGACTAATAAGTTTTTGAATAATTTCATCGGACCTCATCCCATAATCTATGCAATCTCCTAGAATGATCACACCTTTGAAACGCTCATTTCGGCAATCGGAAAGTACTGCATTAAAAGCACTCACATTACCGTGTATGTCAGAAAGAATTAAAAAACTATCTTCCAACTTCCCAAAACCTCTTTTTCAGATTTCATCAATCAATGTGATTATCTGCTTGATAGGCATCAGCCTATCATCAACCTCTTTAGCTCTATGATATTTAAGAATATCCATCGCTGTCTGCTGCATGGCAGGAAATGCCGAGCGAGTCAGCTGGTTCGCATAAATCACAATATTCACACCGTGTTTTACAAGTTCTTCCTCAGTAATTGTATTAAAAGAACTCGGAACGACCACAATTGGAGTTTCCTTATTCTCTGATCTGAAAATATCACAGAATTCAATAATCTCAGCTGGATCCTTCTTTCTGCTATGAATCATAATACCATCAGCACCGGCAGCAACAAAAGCTCTGGCTCTGGTCAGTGCATCTTCCATCCCCCGCTCAAGGATGAGAGACTCGATTCTTGCTATGATCATAAAATCATCTGTTAATTGTGCTTTCTTACCGGCTGCAATTTTTGCGCTGAAATTTTCAATTGAATCCTGTGTTTGTTCAACTTCAGTTCCGAAAAGACTGTTCTTCTTCAGTCCTGTCTTATCCTCGATAATCACAGCTGATACACCGAGACGTTCAAGTGATCTGACTGTATATACGAAATGCTCAGTAAGTCCACCCGTGTCTCCATCAAAGATGATAGGCTTTGTAGTCACTTCTGTAATGTCTTCAATGGTACGAAAACGTGATGTCATATCTACAAGTTCAATATCTGGCTTTCCCTTCGCTGTACTATCACAGAGACTTGATATCCACATCGCATCAAACTGATCAAGTTTTCCATTATCACCCTCAATAATAGTCTTTTCCACGATGAGACCGGTAAGACCGCTATGTGCTTCCATAACTTTAACAACAGGAGTCATTTCTATAAGCTGGCGAAGCCTCTTTCTTCTATATTCCGGCATTGCCAGTTTTTCTTTAAGTTGAGCATCTATCTTTTTGACATTCTCATTGTATGTATAGGGAACATCAATAATCTGCCCACCATATGAAGAAAGAAGTCCCTCCACATGAGCTCTGATTGCAGACTCTGCACCTTCTTTCCAGTTATCACCATGAATTACAAAGTCCGGATGAATCGCAGCAATCACATCGTCATAAAGCATATTTCTTTGCAATACAACTTCATCAACACCGTCTAATGAGCGGTAAAGATTCATCCGTTCTTCTTCTGATGTTGTTGGGAACTTAGTACATCGAATCATCTCCTTATCACTAAGGCAACCCACAACAACTCTCCCGTAACCCTTTGCGTGATTAATAATGTTTAAATGACCATCATGGATAACATCTGTACTAAAACACGTGTAAATAGTATTCATTATAAACCTCGTTCTACTGTATTATTCCAACTAAAGTGGGGGTGTCGATCAATTTTCCTACGATTTCCATTTACTGAAATTTGAACTGAAGCCACCATTGCAACAAGATCCTTCACAAATCAGTTCCAATGCCCGGTGAGCAACGGATACCTTCAATGCTTGCGCGTTTGTCTTCCGATCGCACTGAAATACCCGACGGATCGGGGGACCCACATGTAACTCCTGCTCCTCGGAGGTCTGTCGCCATGGATCACATGTAGCGATGTTACATCGGTCTGTGTAATTGACAACCGCAATAATCAACCCCCTTTAAAGCCTAAAGAAGGGGGTCGAATTGAAATACTTCAGGATTTGAAGAATCTATTTGCAAGCGATAATTCTGATGATCGGAGGATCATCATCACCAAAAGGCGCAAAGCCTCTGTCTTCTACAGCCTCAATTATCCGGAATCCGAATACCTTGATCTGTTCAGTTAATTCATTGATATCCGAGAATCGTCTGTAGTGATCATTATAAACATAAGCATTATGGCCGACGCACTCACCCTTATCAAAAATAGGATCATTTATACTTCTTGTTTCAACAAAAAGATATCCGCCTTCCTTCAAAGAGGAATATGTGTTTTTCAGCAAATTTTCCTGCTGAAATTCATTAAGTGCATGCAACGTAAAGCGGCTATAGCAATAGGAGAAGAAGGATTCTTTTTTTTTCATCCATGTAACAAAGTCTCCGCACACACATTTTATTTGACCCGAAGTGTCATATTCCTCTATTTTATCCAACGCAACTTTTGAAGCGTCTATTGCGACAACGTTCAATCCGTTTTGAGAAAAAAACACGCTGTCTCTGCCACTTCCACATCCCAAATCTATCAACGTTTCGCCTTTCTTCATGTACTTCAGACAATATTGAGCAAACAGAGAAGGTTCACCTATTTTTTTCGTTCCATAATATTTGTTCCAATAATTTGTATCCCTGTCATAATACTCATTTTTTTGAACAAAACATGCGCTTCTAGCGAAATTGTGTGTTCTTTGTTTTGATTCTTCCGGAATTTCCATATAATCGCCCGGATATTTGAATCTCAGAATCTCATCATATCCTGATGGAATTTTAATTATTCTATCCTCGAACTTTGCCTCTGTCGTGATATCAAAAAGTTTCCTGTTTAGTCCCCTTCTTTTTGTATCATGTCTTATATGATAAAGTCTTTCACAATAAACTTCACCAACATATTCTGCTGCATCATATTCGTACATACCCATAGCACCTGCTAATTTATTTCTTAAATTGATGTATGTTTCTATGGAAAATTCTTTGGTGCCAAATGGAATTACTACTTTTTCTTTCCATTCGTCACCTAATCTATGCAGATCTTCATAGTATTTGAAAGATTCTTCCGGATCTACGGGATAACCGCCCATAGGCCATATGTCAATTTTCAGATAATCCTCAATCCTTAATGGGAAATTGCCCTCTTCAGCTATAATTTTTTTTGATTTTATTTTTGCAATAGTACTAAGAGATAAACCATCCTCAGGGTCATTTAACATACTTTCGAATGGATATTCATCTTCATTCTTTAATATAGAATGTAATCTGATATAATCAGGGAAGGGGATTGAAACATCAATATCATCATCCCAAGGGATAAATCCGGAATGCCTGACCGCACCCAATAGTGTTCCATAGCTCAAGTAACAACGAATGCTGTTTGCCTCGCAAATATCGTATAGCCACATCAGCATATTGTAGTTTTCTTTTTGAATATCCTCTAGTGTTGCTCTGCTAAGATTTTCTTTATCTGTCAGAACATAATCGGAATCCAAATACTTGAAGAGATCCAAGAATACGATCTTGCTTTTCAGGTCAGGATTGATCAATTCAATTGAGTTAATTATCGATCCCGTATCACTTCTGGATGAAACAACTATAACTGAATTCTCCGGAATGCCCATTGAAAGAACTTCCTGTGGATCTCGAACCACTTCCCCGCTGAATTCCTGACCGAACTTTTCAGGATTGACATCAACTATTGCATGTATTCGTATGTCATGCCTGTGAAAGTATGAGACAAGTATTTTAACAGAAACATTCATCTCAAAAATGATCACGGATTTATTTTTGTGCTGTTTTACAAAATCATCAAGTAATGGTTTGCAATCTTCATATTTGTTATCAATATGCATGGTATTTCTCCCGATAACCTAAACTCTGAATAAATTGTCAAAAACAACCTTTATCATCTCAAATAAGTATTTCTTATTTATGTATTGAAATCATCTCGTAATATTGTTAGAATTTCGTTTTGTTCTATATCATTTCTTTATACGATCGTTCTGTATCATATATATACATTTCGTGTGCGGATCCATCATAAACCGGGACTCTCCAGTCATCAAATGTTTTGGTCAGGATTTCATCATAATGTTTTGCACAACTGATAGTAGTATCCTCAAAAGGAAGCTCTACTGTTTCATCAAACCATTCTTTTCTCCATATGAAGTTATCAGCATGGGTTCTGTAGGAAGTAACTCCGACCTCCTCGGTTTCTACTTTGATCATAGCGCATGCATCCATGTATTTCTGCCTGATCTCACGTATTGTATATTTATCCGAGACTCTCGTATAATCATCTATGTATTCTGTATAGATAGTGGGTTTACCGACTTTCTGATTCTGGATGGCATTCCATCCGCGCATGGCTCTCCACGCGGACATGATCTCTTCTTTCTGTATCCTCCTAGTCTCTTCATCATCAGGCACATTGAATAGTGGAAAGATATCGATGAAAACGCCTCTATTGTAATTCTTATCCTGGATATTTTCATATTCCCATTTGGTTATGGCACACGTATCGGAATTCCTAATCTTGCTGGATGAAGGTCCGAAAAAAGGCTCCGTACGATAATCCTGAAAGAAATAAGGCTCTTTGAACTCCTGCGGCGCTACTTCCATGAAAACTTTGTAATCATCCCACATCATATTAATATCCATGTCATCATCCCAGGGGATGAATCCCTGATGGCGAGCAGCTCCGATAAGAGTTCCGCCGTCAGCGTAGTACTTCAGTCCGTGCTTTTCACATACGGATCTGAATTGCTTAAATATATCCAGCTCAACGAGCTGAAGTTTTCTGAGTTCGGATGATTGAATGAATTCTTCAGACATTTACAGTACTCCTGACAGATGTATTTTTGCCCGAAAATCTTCAGATTTTGGGACAGCCATAAATACTAATACTATATCGACATAACACACTTAATACTTAACAATTTTGCTGGTAATCTGTACTACCAGCTCACACATATCATTAACATTTTATTTGGATACATCGCCTTGCCCGCATATATCCAATGCTATAAGTTCAATTAGAGGTTTCTTTTTCGGGGTTTAGATATATTTCGTTACTGCAACTTCTGATAACCAGGTTCGCTCACTCAAATACGATAACTATATATGATATTAGCATATCTCGACAAGTATTTCTACATGACGCTTATTGGACGAGGTTTTTACGCATGAATCAAACGGTGTGTTTTGTAAGGCTTGTATTACCGTAGGAATGAAATATACTTCATATTATGAACCATCAGGTACGGTGAAAATGGCAGAGCCTCTTGACCTTCAGCGAATTCGAAATGGAGAGTCTAAATATCTGATTAGAGAATTGTTCAGCAGGTGCTATCCGGAATTCCCTATTCCTGAAAATAATCTTATGCCACGTCCAGTGGGTTACTAATTTAAAGATTGGAAAGATTCTATATGACCGGTAATCAAAAATGGCAAATGTGGTGTCTTGAAAGATTCTTAAATGTATTCAATATGCAATAATCCTGAATTGTAAATAGTTTAATTAGTAATGCTTGTAACAGTATGTTCCAGTTGATAGGGAACATATCACATATTATAATGAGAAAGATAGAAGAATGAGCAGGAATGACTGGCATGCCAGGTTTGTGATGGATATGAAATTGTGAATTTGGGAGAAAAGAGGATGTTAACACTTTACCATGGATCTCCGAAGGGGATTACTGGCGATATAGAACCCATATCAGAGAATATATGTGATTTTGGAGTGGGATTTTACGCCGCAAGTTTTGATGAATATGGTCTGAGCAACATCATCGAAGATGAAAAAGAAGGATCAGGGCATTTTTACACGATGCAGGCTGACCTTGATTCTGTTAAGGTGTATGATTTTAGGGATGATCTCGATTGTTGGATGCTGTTCACTGCGTATAACCGCGGATATATACAGGATATAGATAGTTATCCCGGATTGAATAACAAAATTACTGAATTAGAAGAGTATGATGCTATCTGCGGTCTTGTTGCTGATGACAGATCTGCTTATGCTTTTGGAAGATTTCTTGATAAGGCCATCACAAATGTATGTCTGAAAGAGTGTATTAAGCATTTTGACCTTGGATATCAATATGTCTTCAGGACACAGATGGCATGTGATTGCATTGAGATCATTAGCGATGACATCATTGATGGTGATAGATATCGTCAGATTGCACATGATAGGAGAGTGAGGATTGGACAGTCACAGGATATTGTTGCCGAGATAGAAGTGAGATATAGGCGTGAAGGATTATATTTGGATGAACTCCTGGAGGAATACAGATGAGTTATGCTTTCAACGATAGCATTGAGCACTGGTTTGCAGATTCAATTGGAAAATGTTTTGAATACTCAACCAGAGACAATTACGATTCCCTCTGCTATACAGGAGAGTTCTTAAACAGTGATTGGGGTAGAGATGTTTTAATGGAAGACAGATTGAAAGAGTATACTTCCGTTCCGTATATGTATTCCAAATCCCGGAATGCTCTCAAACTGGAAAAAGGCGAAACATATGATCCGTATGTTATGTGGATGTATGGCTATCTGGTAAAATATTGGATAAATAAAGAGAAGATTTCGCCGCAGAGGATCTGGAAGATTCTTCCTGTAGACAAATTCAATGATCTGTTTGTTTTCTATCATACGCAGGGGTGGAATTACATCATAGCGGATGCTCAAAAAAGATCGAGTGTACGGATTTGAGATTTAATTCAAGATAGAGAATTATAATCGAAAATTAAACACAGGCAGAGACAATGATTTGGGTTGCAAGAGTTTAAGTAATGACATAAGCATGATTTGGAGATCTGATAACATGAACGGATGGAAGGAAATATGGAATAAGAATATGGCATCGGAGCGCATCAGTATTTCTATGGATGATGACGCTGAGGCGGTATTCGCAGAACTGAAAGGGTTTACGTCACCGAACTATCAGGGTGGGACGTATCCTGTAGAGAATGCAAAAAAATTTATCGATCAGTTTAAGGTGTTTCTACGAGAGATGGCATTTTCAATTGATCCGGGATTTGAGCCCACATCTTTTTTTGATGTGGGATGCTCTACAGGACCTTACCTGTATTATATGTCCAAGGTCAATCCTGAATACAGGCTGGGGGGCGTGGACTACAGTTCATCCTGCATAGATGTGGCGAAGCGTTATGTGCAGGGAACTACTGAACTCTACAGTGGCGAAGCTGCCGAGATGAGTACCGATATCACATACGATTGCGTGTTCTCAAGAAGTATATTCCAGTATTTTGCGGATCAGAAGTATGGCGATACCGTCGCCAAGAAGATGATAGAGAAGTCCAATCATTCGGTCGGAATATTCGATGTGCATGATTTGGCTAAAAGAGATGATTTTCTGGCGTATAGAAGATCTATAGTTGAGAATTATGATGAGAAATACAAGAATACTCAGCATCAGTTCTATCCTAAGAGTATGTTTATCAATATTGCAGAAGAGTGTGACTGTGATGTAAAATTTGCTCACTGCGCATTGCCCGGGTACTGGAACGCGCCTTTCACATATGATGTTTATTTCTACAGGAGACAATGAACGATATCACAGGGATATGACCGGTCCGGAATCTGAATCTGATGAAGTTCCGGGAGAGTCTTGAATTATATTTCATTAACAGAGCAGGAAGGGAGTTAAATGGACAATATAGCATATGATGCATTGGTTCTGACCACACCGGACAGTTTCAGAAGACTGTATGGTCAGTATAAGTATCTGATCAGATATATCCCTTCAAGAAGGATAATAGTCCTCGGAAGTAGGGAAGTGGGAGAACTCCTTGAAAAAGCAAGACCGGAGATTCCCGGAGGCGAAGACCGCGAAAGATTATGCTTCCTTGACGAAGAAGAAGTACTGCCGTTTGCTCGTGTTCATGACGTTGTACGTGATGAGATGAAAGATATCCTTAAGGGAAGGGAACTGCCCAGGGGAGTGACCGGCTGGTACTATCAGCAGTTTTTGAAACTGTCATATGCATACAGATGCGAAGATGAGTATTATCTGGTATGGGACGGCGATACTTTCCCCTGCTGTGAGTTTTCCATGTTTGGCGAGACTCCGGGAGGCAACGGAAGCGCTGCCCCGTATTTTGATATTAAGAGAGAGGAACACGCGGAATACTTCGAGACTATGGGCAGTCTTATTCCGGGTATGGAAAAGGTCATAGGCCCCTCTTTCATATCGGAGCATATGATATTCAAGAAGGATATCGTATTGGAATTGTTTGGTAAGATCGAATCCAATCAGGATGTGGAAGGAAATACGTTCTGGGAGAAGGTCATCAGGGCTGTGGGCTGTAACAGGATACAGAGATCCGCCTTCAGCGAATACGAAACCTACGGGACATATGTGGGACGCACCAGACCGGTTGCCTATAAACTGCGGGAATGGCATTCCTTCAGGCTTGGTGCCGAGTTCTTTGATCCGCAGACTATTTCTGACAGGGATTATGAGTGGCTGGGGCGTGATTTTACCGCTATCTCGTTCGAGAAGAACCAGACGGTCAGGGAAGATCATAAGAATCTGTTTGACAACCCCGCATACCAGGAGAAAATGTCGGCAAAACAGATGCTTCAGGTTGCGCAGGAGGCTTTTGATGACGGTTATGTGGAGACCTGGGGAGACGACAATGCCAATACTACTAAAGGAGAGTTTACATGATCAATTTCACGGTAGGACCGGTACAATCAAATGAGGAAGTACTCAAGATCGGTGCTCACAGTGCCCCATATTTCAGAACGCCGGAATTCTCTGATATCATGCTTGAAAATGAAAGACTGATGAATAAGTTTGCCGGGGCACCCGAAGGGTCAAGGACAGTGTTTCTGACCGGCTCCGGTACGGCGGCGATGGAAGCGGCAGTCATCAATCTGCTGGATGAAGATGACAGAGTATTAGTCGTTAAGGGCGGAACATTTGGAGACAGATTCTGCAAACTGTGCGGGATACATGGGATTTCCTATACGCCCGTCAATGTGAAACCCGGGCATGGACTTACGGAAGATGATCTCAGACCATATGAAAGATCTTCCGCCGACAGGTCTGATACTGGAAATAACGGCGGAAGCGGAGCGGATGGGGATTTCACGGCACTGCTGGTGAACATCCACGAAACGTCAACCGGAGTTCTTTATGACATCAATCTGATCAGCGATTTCTGCCGCAGGAACAATATCTTCCTGATAGTGGATGCGATCAGTTCATTCCTGGCAGATCCCATAGATATGAGTAGATCCGGTATTGACGTGATGATCACCGGATCACAGAAGGCCCTTGCTGTTCCTCCTGGGATCTCAGTGCTTGTCATGGCACCGCGTGCCCTTGAACGCGTGGAACGTATCGACAGCGGATGCATGTATCTGGATCTGGAGGATGCTCTTAAGAACGGTGAGCGCGGACAGACTCCTTTTACTCCGGCAGTCACGACGCTTCTGCAGATAAATGCAAGACTCCGGCAGATAGACAGGGACGGCGGACCGGAATCGGAGATCGGGCATGTAAGAGAACTTGCGGAGGATTTCAGGAACAGAATAAAGGATATGCCTTTTGAAATGTTCTCAGAGGCTCCTTCGAATGCCGTAACGTCGATCCTTACGACGAAGATATCCGCGAAGACGATATTTACGACTTTAAAAGATGAGTACGGTATATGGATATGCCCTAACGGCGGAGATATGGCTGAGACAGTGTTTAGGGTTGGGCATATAGGGAATCTGACGGTTGATGACAATGCAAAGCTGGTTGAAGCGTTGGGGGATATTATAGAGCAGTGGGATTCCTCGCTGCGCTCGGAATGACAGAATGGTTCAGTAATGACAGAATCATAGGTGGTACTAATCGGTGAATAATGAGTCACGGCATATAATTGATAAATCATTTTACGAGCCCGAGACCCGCTGGGGCTTCTATGTGTCAGCGAAACGCAAGCAGGTATGGGCGAAAGAACTCGAGATCATGTTTGAATTTGACCGGATCTGTAAGAAGCATGGTCTTAAATACCGACTGGACGGGGGCACGCTTTTAGGTGCTGTCAGACATGGGGGATTTATTCCGTGGGATGATGACCTCGATGTTGACATGACCAGAGAAGACTATGAGAAAGCGCGTGTGATCATGCAGGAGGAACTTCAGGATCCCTTTGAGTGGCAGGATCTGTATACTAATCTGAGCAAAGCCACGCCTGAGCAGGTCACCCCGCATCATATGCTGACCTTTGCCAAGATCAGGAATAAAAATACAACTGCTATCGAACCTCCGACCATGCCCTCGAACATCAATCAGGGTATATGGATCGACATTTTTCCCATAGATGAGGGCTTTGACGGCCTTGGATTTGATTCTGAGATGTTCGAGATCATCAAGGAACTGTATGTTACAGTGTTTGGCATACAGCGGCTTAAGGATCTGCTGCTGGCACCGGACAGTACCCCGGCCATACCGCAGGAAGATCTCCGGGAGATCATGAAACTGCCGGTATCGGAACGTTTTAAAATATACGAGCAGACGCTTATATCCCTCAAGGGAGTATCTACCAAATATAACTATAATTATATAGAAGTGCTCGGCGGAGCCAAGGGCGGAATAGACAAGGTGCTCTTTGATGAGATATCGGAGCTGCCTTTTGAAGGATTTATGATGCCGGTTAACGCCAGATATGATGAATTCCTTACCAGATGGTTCGGAGATTATATGACGCCTGTAGTCAGACAGCAGCACACAGCGATATTTAATCCGGATGTGTCCTATATGGATTACTTCAAGAATCCGGGGAAGTATAAGGACACGCTTTCATTGGGAGTGGACGACTGATATGCATTTTGATGATTCTTTTTTCGAAGCGGAAGACAGGAACGGATTCCACATCAGTTCCATGATGAAGAGAGTCTGGGCCAGCGA
>JAEEGL015245369.1_pt1 | contig 17478 bp, 20 predicted proteins | sample 9134231 | NCBI WGS metagenome assembly JAEEGL01 (sample SAMN16246548, study PRJNA631951) | gut metagenome | biome: gut microbiome; feature: rumen; material: fiber-attached | host: Bos | place: Iran: Karaj | collected 2018-10 | reverse complement strand
TACATCATCAGGTAGCAGCTCGCGCCGAACCACAGGTATTCCAGCATTTTGGAGCCCGCGTAGTTCGAGCCGACCGCGATGAAGATATCCTTATACTCCCGGTAGGGCACGTAACGCCCCTCGGCAGGCTTGCTCCAGTGCTGACGGATATCGCCGGCAAAGGCCTTCACCTTTTCCATGTTCACTTTTGCCATGGCCTTGGGATCCCTCCGTTTCCGTTTACAAGGATTTGTTCCTTCTTTTAAGTATACAACCGTTCGCGCGCGTTTGCAAGAAACATCGGCCTGCCCCGGCATTTTTCGGGAGAACGCACAAAAACGGAGCGCGTCCTTTATACAAAAAAACTGTCGAGTCCCGTTGATCAGGGAATGTATTCGGTTTTTATCGGGTTTATCCGAGCACGGCGCCCTCGCTCACGGGGCCGACGAGCTTGGCGTAGCGCGCGAGCCACCCCGTGGTGACGGGGCACTCGCGGATCTCGGCGGCGGCTCTTCGTCTTTCGAGCTCCTCTTCGGGCACCTCGAGGGTGATCGTGCGGTCGGGGATCGAATAGGACACGATGTCGCCGTTTTCGACGAGGGCGATGTTGCCGCCGAGCGCCGCCTCGGGCGAGACGTGGCCGATCACGCCGCCGCGCGACAGGCCGGAGAAACGGCCGTCGGTGACGAGGGCGATATCCTTATCCATGCCCATGCCGCACATCAGGGCGGTGAGCATGAGCATCTCCTGCATGCCGGGACCGCCCTTGGGGCCCTCATACCGCAGCACGATCACGTCGCCGGGCACGATATCGCCGAAGATCATGGCGCTGAGCGCCTCCTGATGGCTGTTGTAGACCTTGGCGGGGCCGCGGTGGACGAACATGTTGGGGTCCACGCCCGCGGTTTTGATCACGGCGCCGAGGGGCGCGAGATTGCCGTAGAGCACGGCCAGTCCCCCTTCGGGCGAATAGGGGTTCGAGAACGGGCGGATGACGCTTTCGTCGCGCACAGAGGCATTCGCCACGTTTTCGGCGAGGGTCTTGCCCGTGACGGTCTGCTGGCCGCCCCAGAGCACGCCCGCGTCGACGCCCTGTTTGATCACGGCCGACACGCCGCCCGCGTCGTCGAGGTCCACCATCAGGTGCTCGCCCGAGGGCGAGAGCTTGACGAGGTGAGGCGTTTCGCGGCCGAGGCGGTCGAAATCGCCGAGGGTGATCTTGACGCCGACCTCGTGCGCGAGCGCAGGCAGGTGCAGGGCCGTGTTGGTGGAGCAGCCGAGCATCATGTCGAGCTTGATGGCGTTCATGAATGATTCGTGCGTGAGGAACTCGGAGGGTTTAAAGTCGTATTTCGCGAGCTCCACCGCGAGCATGCCGGATCTTTTGGCCATGTGATAGCGCTTGGCGCTCACGGCGGGCACGGTGCCGGAGCCCGGCAGGGCGAGGCCCAGAATCTCGGCCATGCACGCCATGGAGTTTGCGGTGAACATGCCCTGGCACGAGCCGCAGGTGGGGCAGACCTCGTCCTCGTAAGCGCAGTATTCTTCGCTGTCGAGGGTGCCGGCGATCACCTGCCCCGCGCACTCGGCGATGCTTTGCACGTCCACGCGCTTGCCGTTGTAGCGCCCGGGCAGCATGGGGCCGGCGGTGACCACGATGAAGGGGACGTCGATGCGCAGCGCCCCCATGATCATGCCCGGGATGATCTTGTCGCACCCGCACACGAGCACCAGGGCGTCGCAGATGTGGGCCTTGGCCATCGTTTCGACGCTGTCGGCGATAAGCTCGCGGCTCGGCAGCGAATACTTCATGCCCTCGGTGCCCATCACGAGGCCGTCGCAGATGCCGATGGTGCCGAATTCGACCGGCGTGCCGCCGCCCATCAGGACGCCGTCCTTCACGGCCTGCCCGAGCTTGTCGAGATTGGAGTGGCCGGGGAAAAAGTTTGAGTAGGAGTTGCACACGCCGATGAACGGACGGCGGATCTGCTCGTCCGTGAGGCCTGCGCCCTTCATGAGCGATCGCGCGCTCACCTTCGTTTCGTCGGATTTGAGCTCGTAGCTTCGGAACTCATCCTCATCGATCGGGTTTTTGCGGTACATACAGTCGGCTCCTTTCGGTCTCCCCTTCCCCCTCCGGTTTACGGCAGAGAAAAGGCGGTATTTTCATGCATAGAATTTACACTCTGTTAACAATATCCGCCGCCCGTTCCGATACAATAAAAGAAAAAAAGGAGTTTTTCATATGATCGGCATCGGCAAATGGCAGGGCAATGTGAACATCCAGATCCTCAGATTCAGCGGCGACGTTTTCATCACGATCGGCGACAACAACGGCGAATACGCCGTGGACATCAAGCTGCCGCCGCAGCTCGAAAAGGTGAAGCTCAGGTTCGACACGATCGAAGAGGTGGGCGACAACGGTCTCAAGGGCAAAGGCAAGCTGCTGACCCCTGCGGGCAGAGAGCTCGGCTTCGAGGCGGCGGTGACCTTCGACGGCGACGAGATGAGCGGCTACCTCAAGATCGCGATCGCGAACATCAAAATCAAGAACGGTCACCGGATCGCGTGACGCACACATTTCGGGCTCCCCTTCGGGGGAGCTTTTTTATATGGTATAGTATACGCCCTCTTCGGGGACGATCAGCTTCATGTCGGGATAGAGAGAATTGACGTGGCCGCAGAAGGCTTCGACCTTCATGCGCTTCGTGAGCGGCGGGAAGGAATCGTCGAAATGGTCGAATAAAATTGCTTTCGGGTGGATCTCTCGCAGGAAGTCGGCTGAGAGGCCGCGGATGCCGGAGTTGCCGCTGAACGGGAATACGAAGAGGTCGGGCGACTTGGGGTAAGCGACGAGGTCCCTCACGCCGAACGAACCCATCAGGAAGACGGTTTTGCCCTCCGCGGAGATCTCGAACGCCACGGTCTCGTCGTTTTCGGGCAGGGCCTTGATGAGGCTCAGGAGCTTGAACACGCGCGGGAACATCACGGCGCATTTCGGCACGACGGACAGGATGTATTTTATATCGAACGCGATGTGCTTGCCTGCGTGCACGCGCACGGCAAAGTCGCCGACCGTGAACGCGTCGCCGGGGGAAATAAGGCGCAGGTTCTTTTCGGGCACGCCCATGTTGAGAAGCGAGTCATACGGCGTTTTCGTGCACCGGATGGGCAGATCGGGATTTTCGGCGAGCACGGCGGGCACGCCCGTGACGTGGTCGAAATGCCCGTGCGTAAGCAGCAGGGCGTCGTGCGACGAAAAGCGCCCGGGCTCCAAAGGCGCGAGCTTTTTCGACATCCGCCGGAACGGGTCGAGGAAGAGTTTCGTTTGCCCGCTCTCGAGCGACAGGGTCGCTGTGCCGTACCACGCGATCTTCACGTTCGGTCCCTCCTTCGGTGCGTTTTATGCAGAGAGTCTGCAAATTCATTCCGTTTCGATTGTATCACAGCGATTTGAAAAAAGCAAGCGGACAAAAAAACCTTCGGCGTTTCATTACCGAAGGTTTTTCATAATATATATGATTCCGGTTAGACGATGCGCCCCGCGGACTCGAAACGGTCACGCGCCGTAGCCGTCGGGGTTCATCTTCTGCCAGCGCCAGGTGTCGCGGCAGGCGTCGACCGTGGATTTCTCGGTCTTCCAGCCCAGCACCTCGAGGGCCTTGGAGACGTCGGCATACGAAGTGTCGATGTCGCCGGGGCGGCGGGGGGCGATGACGTAGGGGATCGTGATGCCGTTAGCCTCTTCGAACGCGTGCACGAGCTCGAGCACCGAGACCCCGTGCCCGGTGCCGAGGTTATAGACCTCGCACCCCTTCACCGCCAGCGCGCGCTCAACGGCCTTGACGTGGCCCTTCGCGAGATCGACCACGTGGATATAGTCGCGCACGCCGGTGCCGTCGGGCGTGTTATAGTCGTTGCCGAAGACGAAGAGCTTTTCGCGTTTGCCCACGGCCACCTGTGCGATGTAGGGCATGAGGTTGTTCGGGATGCCGTTGGGCGCTTCGCCGATGAGGCCCGATTCGTGCGCGCCGATGGGGTTGAAATACCGGAGAAGGCTCACGCTCCACGCGGGGTCGGCAAAGCTGAGGTCCCGCAGGATGATCTCGATGAAGTATTTCGTGGTGCCGTAGGGGTTCGTGGTGCCGCCGGTCTTCATATCCTCTTTGAAGGGGACGGGGTTCTCGCTGCCGTAGACGGTGGCGGAGGACGAGAAGACGATGGTCTTGACGTTCTTTTCGCGCATGACTTCAAGCAGCGCCACGGTGCCGCCGATGTTGTTTTCGTAGTATTCGAGCGGCTTTCTCACGGATTCGCCCACGGCCTTGAGCCCGGCGAAATGGATCACCGCGTCGATCTTGTGCGAGTCGAAGATGCGCCTCAGGCCCTCTTTGTCGCGGATGTCGCACTCGTAATAGGGGAAGTCGGCGCCCGTGATGCGCTTGACGCGCTCGAGCGATTCGGGCGAGGAGTTGGAATAGTTGTCCGCGACCACGATCTCATAGCCCGCGTTCAAAAGCTCGACGCAGGTGTGGGAACCGATGAAGCCGGCGCCGCCGGTGATAAAGATTGCCATACAGTGATCTCCTTTTTTTTGCGGTTCGGAAAGGTAAACGCCGTTTACGCGGCGGAGATGAAGATACGGAGCACAAGCGTGCGCTCGTCCGGCGAATAGGTGACGTCGCCGAGAGCGATCTTTTCGGCCGGGATCTCGAGCGAATAGACGCCGCCCGCGTCGAACAGGTCGTAGACCGCGTCGTTGAGCGTGTCGAGCGAGTCGAAGCGGAATTCCGCGCTGCCGCCGCCGTTTTGCAGGACGTCGGACAGGGTGCGCTCGACGGTGTCGCGCCAATTGTCTTCAGCGCACACGAGCTTTTCACGCCGGTAATAGGTCTCGGCGTCGGACGTGCCAAACGTGAGGCCCTCGGGCAGGATGAAATCCTTATGGTCGGCTTCGACCATGGCCGTGGGGACGTTGAAATAGGCGTGCTGGACGTTGTTTTCGCGCTCGCTCACGGGGTCGTCCCACGTGAGGTCGAGGTGGTACCACGCGCCGCCGAGACGCGCGGCGTTCCACATGTGCCCTTCTTCGGCGCCGTCGGCGGACACCACCGTGCCGCGCAGCACGCAGCAGGGCACGCGCGCCATATCGCACACGAGCTTGGCGGCGTAGGCGTAGCCCTCGCACACCGCCTTTTTGCCGACGAGCGCGCCGTAGGCGTTGGTGGAATCGTCCGCCTCGGTATACTCGACGCTCTCGCAGATCAGGTCGTGGATGAAGAGCTCTTTTTCATAGGCGTCGGGCAGGGCGTCGGTGCCGGCGCGAAGGTCCCGCGCCGCGGCGAGCAGCGCCTCGGTGCGCTTTTCGCACTCAGGGGCGGAGCAGGTGTATTTCGGGATGAAATACGACGTGCCGCCGTTTTGCTGGTAAGAGAACTGGTTTTTGAGGCAAAGAAGGTGCGGGTTGTCGTCCTTGAGGGCGGTGACCACGACCTTGAGCTCTTCGAGCGTGATGGGGGGCACGGCGATCTTCACGGGGTGCGAGAACACGGCGTTGTAGATCATGCGGTAGGCCTGCTGCCCCTGCTCGGACAGGCGCTCGTAGTGCACGCGGGTGACGGGAAAATCGACGAACGACGGCTCGCTGAGCAGGGCGCCGTCGGGCGCGGTGACCGCTTTGTCGGATTCGGTGGCGACCCCGGTGATGCCCGGGGAGCACGCGCAGAACAGGCAAACGATCAGTAATATGGAAAGCAGAACGGTCTGCAGGTTGTTTCTTCTCATCTCAATTGATCCTCTTCCCGATCAGTTGATGACCGAATACGCTGGGCTCTGCGCCACGAACGCTTCGATCCGGGTTCTATAATCATCGTAAAACTGCATGTTGACGTCGGTGTTGGCAAGGTTCACCACGCGCGCGAACGCCGCCTCCCCTTCGGCGACGGTCTCGTTCGTGATGTGCTGCTGCAGAAAATCGACCGTGACGCTGCCGCGGAACGCGACGCCGTCATCCCCCCCGAAGGCGCTTTTGAGCGCCGCGTAGAGCGCGTCGGGCCCGAGGGTATACTTGCCGCGCTTGTAACTATACTTGATCGCGTTGTCGTTGAACTCGCCGGTGGGCCGGTCGAACCGCACCTCGGTGTCACCCGCGAGCTCGAAGAGATTTTTGAGGTTCGCGGACGTGAACGACAGGTAATAATGCACGGTGAGGCCGAATTTCGCTTCGATCGAAGACTTGAGCCCCACGGCACCGTAATCGGGGAATAATTCAGACAGTTTTCCGTCGCGCCCCGAGAACGTGACGCGCAGGTCGCCCGGCAAGGGCTTGACCTTGACGCTGTTCTCTTTGGCCGAGAACGAGATGAGCGCCGCGTAGACCACGGTTTTCTGCTCGTCGACCGTCACGAAGAAGTTGAGGGCGTCGGCGTCGGAAAACAGGGCGTCGGGCGTGACGGCTGAGGGCTGTTCGCTTTCAAGCGTGGTCTCTTCGCCGCCGTCGCGCACGCCGATGAAGCTTTTCAGGTCGAAATCGGCGTCGAAATAGCTCCAGACGAGCAGAAACAGCAGGAACAGCACCGCGCTGCCCGCGATCGCGACCAGAGCGGTGATGAGCTTGCGTTTGAGCCCCGCGCGGCGGGTGCGGACGCCCTGCGTTTTTTCGCCGTTGAGCCTTCTCATCCGGTTCCCTTCCCGTCATTTCCGAAAAAATGTCAAACCCCAATACCTTGTATAGTATTATATATCGGACGCGCGAAAAATACAAGTTACAGGCGTGTAAGAAATAAAGAAATTCTATGAAAAAAAATTGTAAACTATGCCGAAAAAGTTTTTCTTGACATGCGTATTTTCTTATGGTATTATAATGCAGCCGCATGTTGCGGGCGCGCCCCTTGGGCGCAAAAAGCGGTGTTCCCGCCCGCGAACAGCGAGACTAAATAAGGAGAAACATTCATGTACGCAATCATCGAAACCGGCGGCAAGCAGTATAAGATCGAAGCGGGCGACGTTATTTACGTTGAGAAGCTTGCGGTCGAAGCTGACAGCGAAGTCGTTCTGGACAAGGTCATCGCCCTCGGCGGCGACGACGGGATCAAGGTGGGCGCCCCTTACGTGGACGGCGCGAGTGTGACCGCCAAGGCCGTGAAAAACGGCAAGGCCAAGAAGATCACCGTTATGACCTACAAGCCCAAGAAGAACGAGAAGCGCAAGCTCGGCCACAGACAGCCCTACACGAAGCTTGAGATCGTCAGCGTGAACGCCTGATGATCCGGGTCAGCTTCCGGTTCCCCTCTCCCGATTCGGCCCGGTTTAAGATCACCGGCCACGCGGGGTACGCGGACGCGGGCGAAGACATCGTCTGCGCGGCGGTATCGAGCGCGGCGTATCTTACGGCGAACACGATCACCGAGATCCTCGGGGTGAAAGCCGACGCCACGGTGAAGGAAGGGTTTCTGGAATTCTCATTCGGCGGCAGCGAGGCTGCCGTGAAGCTCGTTGAAGGACTAAGGCTCCACACGGAGCAGCTCCAAGCGGAGCATCCCAAACACGTAAAAGTCACTACGGAGGTGTAACGAAATGCTTAAGGTTAACATTCAGCTCTTCGCGCATAAAAAAGGTATGGGTTCTACCCGTAACGGCCGTGACTCCGAATCGAAGCGCCTCGGCGCCAAGAGAGCGGACGGTCAGTTCGTGAACGCCGGCACCATCCTGGTCCGCCAGCGCGGCACCCACATCCATCCCGGCACGAACGTCGGCAAGGGCAAAGACGACACGCTGTTCGCCCTTATTTCCGGCACCGTGAAATTCGAGCGCCTGGGCAAGGACCGCAAAAAGGTCAGCGTATACGAGAACAACTGAGTTTTCCGCAAAAAAACACCCTGTCCCGGAGGACAGGGTATTTTTTTATGCGTTGAAGTGGTTTGCGGGTCATTCTTCCCCGGCGAAAACGAACGCGGCGGGGAGTTCGGGCAGGATGCCGTCGGCGGCGGAACATTCCTCGGGTACAAGACGCAGGGTATCTGCGCCGTCGGCGAGGAAGGCGTATTCCGCGCTGCCGTCTTCCGGGAAAACGAAGAGGTACTGACGACGCCATTGGGCGAACCCGCGAAGGACGCCGCCGTCGGCGAGGGTGAGAACGGCCGTGCCGCCCGTTTTCGTTTCGAACGCGAGGGTGAGCGTGCTGCCGTCTGAAGCGCGGTAGACGCCGTCGGGCACGCTGAGCGTGTAAGGATCGAGACACGTGCCGTCGAGGATCGCCGCCATCTGCGCCTCGAAGACGCCGTCTTCCACAAGAAAGAGCCGCGGCTCGTTGGGGTCGTCGGGGTCCGCGGGCGAGAGTTCGGCGAGGGCCAGCTCCGCGATCGTCCACCAGTCGGACGGCACCACATAGCCGGACGCCGTTTTTTCGACGGCGGGGATATAAGGCCAGAGCGTGGCGAGCGGCAGGCGGCGGTCGAGGTCGGCGTTGCCGGGCTCCCCTTCGCCGGGCGTGCGGCCCCTGCTCGACGAGAGCGCCAGCGACGCGCTGCGGAACATGCCCGTGCCGACGTCCGAGAGCGGGATCACGTAGGTCCCGCCGACGCGGTAGCCGGACGAAGAGAAGAAGCCGGATTCATCCTCAAACCGGACGAGCGTGCCGGCGAGGGCGGGGTCGCCCGCGTAGACCCTCGCGACCCGGAGCGAATAAACGACCGAATGCACGGTATAATGGATCGTCATCGTGTCCGCGCCGAATTTGCCGTCGTCCTGTGTCGTGAACGGCGTTTCGAAGCGTTCGGCCTCTTCGACCGTGCCCTCGACGATGAGGTCGGCGCCCCGCAGCATGCTCTCGTCGAAGGCGACGAGCTCCAAACTGCTGTTCGGAACGGGCACGGCGGGGGCGTTATCGCCCAGCACGTCCGTGCGCAGGACCGTGCCGTCCGCCAAGAAGGTGAGGCGGTCGGCCGCGCTTTGCGCCTTGCTTTCGGCGGGGTCGGCGGGGTCGGTGTGCGCCGTGCTTTCGGCGGCGTCGGGGACCGCGGGCACGGCGGGTGGAACCGGTTTATCCCGCGTTAGGAACGTGAGCGCGACGGCGGCGGCGACAACGAGCGCGGCGGCCGCGGGGAGAACGCGGATCAAGGCTTTTTTGCGTTTTTCGGCCTTCGAGCGCGCTTCATCCCGCGCGGCGAGGGCGGCTTCATAGATCTCGTCACAGGTCTTCATTTGTGACTCCCTCCCTGAGCAGCTCTTTTTTAAGGGCTGCTTTCGCTTTGTAAAGGAGATTCTCGACCTGCCGGACCGAGCGGCGCGTGAGGCGCGCGATCTCGGCGTTTGAAGCGTCCTCGAAATATTTGAGGTACAGCGCCTCAGAATAGTCGCCGCGGAGCCGCGTGAGACATGCGTGCACGATCCTGTCGCGCTCGTTCGTCAGACACGTCTGTTCCACAGCGCGCGCTTCGTCGGCGAGCGCCGCTTCGTCCGGTTCGTCGCCCGTCAGCTTTTTCCCGCGGCGGACAAGATCAACGGCGCGGTTGCGGCCGATCATGTAGAGCCACGTTTTGAAGCTGCTCTTCCCCGTGTAGCGCGGGCGGCGGACGGCGAGGCGGATAAAGGTATCCTGCACCGCGTCCTCGGCGAGGAACGGATCGCCCGTGAGGGCGGTGAGGAACAGCGTGAGGCCGTCGCGGTAACGGCGCACGAGGTCCGAAAGGCCCGAATCGTCCCCTTCGAGATAACGGCGGTATTCCTCCGCGCCCCGGTCCATGGTCATCCTCCCCTTCCATCCCTTATACGCGCCGGAACGGAAAAACGCTTCGGGAAATAAAGAAAAAAGCGTCAAAAGACGCCTTTATTTATGATATTTTTCGCCCTTGGCGATCTTGAAGCCGCGGTAGATCTGCTCGAGCAGCATCACGCGCGCGAGGCGGTGCGGGAACGTCATCGGCGACATCGAGATTCTGACGTCAGCTTTTCGCTTGACGGCCTCGGACAGGCCGCAGGAGCCGCCGATCACGAACACGAGCTGGCTTTTGCCGGCGTTGCCGCAGGAGACGAGATAGTCCGAAAGGTCTTCGGACGAGAACGGCTTGCCCTCGATGCACAAGGCTGCGACGGCCGCGCCGGCCGGGATCTTCTGTAAGATCGCCTCGCCCTCGCGCTCCAATGCGCGGGAAACTTCGGCGTCGGAGGGGTCGTCGGACCTCAGGTCCGCGGCGCGGACCTCCTCCACCGTGACCCTGGCGTAGGCCTGCAGGCGTTTGAGGTATTCCGCGGACGCGTCGTCGTAAAACTTATCCTTGAGCCGCCCCACGGCGATCACGGTGATCGAATACATAGGCTCCCCTTTCCGCTGTCAGAACACGATCGGCCTGTCCATGCGCTCCACGGGCGCGACGTAGAGAGCGTAGTCGGAGCCCTCTTTCGCGCCGGCTTTTTTGAGGGCGAAGCCCGCCGTTCCGCGCGCGAGGGCGGGCGTGTTGTTCTCGCGGCTGAGGTGCCCGAGCACGAAATAGCGCGTGCCGGCGTTCAGGAGACGAACGGCTGCCTCGGCGGAGGCGTCGTTCGACAGGTGGCCGAACGACGAGCGGATGCGCGCCTTGAGCGGGGGCGGATAAAAGCCGTGGGTGAGCATATCTTCGTCGTAGTTGCTCTCGAGCAGCACGAGGTCGCAGCCCGAAAGGGCGACGAGCATGTCGTCGGTGACGACGCCGGTGTCGGTGCAGGTACCGACCGTGCGCCCGTCGGGCAGGGAGATCACGTAGCCGCAGCTCTCTTTCGCGTCGTGCGAGGTGCGGAACCAGCCGACGTGCATATCGCCCACCGTGACGCCGTCGGGCGCGAGCTTTTCGGTGACGTAGCTGCCGTCGAACTGCTCCGTTTTCATAAGCCCCGACAGCGTGCCGCCGGTGGCGTAGACCGGGACGTTCAGCTGATTCGCGAGCACGCGCACGCCGGCGATGTGGTCGCCGTGCTCGTGCGTGAGAAAGACGGCGCGCACGCTTTTGGGGTCCACGCCGGTTTCGGCCATGGCGGTTTTGAGCCGGCGGCACGAGAAGCCCGCGTCCACCAGCACGCCGTAGTTGCCGTAGCCTATGTAGGCGGCGTTGCCGCCTGAGGAAGAGCAGAGCGTGATGAACCTTGCCATTTAACGCTTGCTCCCCTTCGCGCCCTTCGACCCCTTGGCGCCACCGGCGAAGTTTTCGAGAATATTGGTGTCGAACGAGAACGTGATCGCGTCCTCTTCTCTTCTGCGCTTGAGCGCGAGAGCGATCATGCGGTCGAGCAGCTCTGTGTATTTGACGCCCAGCGGCTCCCAGAGATAGAACGACAGGGAGCCCGGGATCGTGTTGATCTCGTTGAGGTAGACGGTGTCGGTGTCGCCGTCGATCATGAAGTCGATGCGCGACACGCCGTTGCAGCCGAGGCATTGGAAGGCCTTGACGGCGAGGGAGCGGATCTCCTCGCGCCGTTCGGGCGAGACGGGGGCGGGGATCTGCCGCTGCAGGCTCGCCATGCCGGCGCCGGAGGATTTCGCGCCGCCCTTGGCGCCGCCCTTCGAGCCGGAGCCGGACGGGCCCTCGTATTTATCCTTGAAGCTCAGGATCTCGTCGTGCTTGAAGGGCATTTCGAGCTCGGAGGCCTCAGCAAACGACGTGTCGCCGAGCACCGAGCAGTTGATCTCGGTGAGGTCCGTGATCGCTTTTTCGCACAGGACCGCAGAGGCGTAGCGGAAGCCGTCCTCGAGGCAGGCCTTGAGCTCTTGCCGGTCGTGCGCGACCGAGATGCCCACCGACGAGCCGAGGTTCACGGGCTTGACGATGACGGGATATTTGAGCTTTTCTTCGGCGCGGTCGAGCACCGCGTCGGGGTCGGAAAACTCGGAGGCGTAAAAGCGCACGCAGTCGAGCACCGGGATGCCGTTTTCTTTGAGTACGGTCTTCATCACGTATTTATCCATGCCGACCGCCGACGCCGTGACGTCGCACCCGACGAACGGCAGGCCGAGGGTCTTGAGGTAGCCCTGCAAAGTGCCGTCCTCCACGTTCGTGCCGTGCACGATGGGGAACGCCACGTCCACGTCGGAGATGACGCCGCCGTGCTTTTTGAAGGGATAGCGGAGCAGGCGCACCTTGCCGTCTTCGTTCATCAATACGCACCGCTCGCTCTTTTTGAGGAGGGCGGGGATGTTCTTATATTCCTCGATGCACGAGCACTCGAAGGAGGTGTAGAATTCGCTGTTTTTGGTGATATACACCGGCACGACGTCGTATTTTGCTTTGTCGAGGCTGCCGATCGCCTGCAGAGCGGAGATGACCGATACCTCGTGCTCGACGCTTTTGCCGCCGAACAGAACGCATAATTTGATCCGCATGACAGGCCCTCCTTAATAGTTATCCGGCAGGTCGTTTTCGAGAAGGATGATCTTGCGCTTCTCGCTGCCGATGGCATAGACTTTTTTCATGGCCTCGCCGAAATCCTCGTAGATATAGAGGTCCTTTTCGGGGAAGCCCTTATCGCGCACGCCCTCGGCGATGGGGGCGGTCTGCTTTTCGCCGATCAGAAAGATCTTGTCGCAGCTCTCGGCCGCCTGCCTGCCGAATTCGCGGTTGAGCTCGGCCTCTTTTTCGCCGAGCTCCACCATGCCGGGCGTGACGAGGACGCGAAGGCCGTCCATCTTCGACAGGGTGCCGAGGGCGGCGGCGCAGCCCGCCGGGTTGGAGTTGAACGCGTCGTCGATGATCGTGCAGCCGCCCTTGTCGATGAGCTGCATGCGGTGCGGCACCGCCTCGATGCGGCGCACATAAAGGCGCATCTCGTCGAGCGGCATGCCGAAGCCGTTGGCAACGGCGATCGCGCCCGTGATGTTGAGCACGTTATGCGCGCCGAGAAGCTTCGTCTCAAAGTCGGTGACGCTGCCGTCGGGGGCGTGCACCTTGAAAGTGGACCCCTGCGGCGTGACCGTGAAGTCGGAGCAGCGGTAGTCGGCGTCCTCACGGAAGCCGTATTTAATGAAGGCGTGCTTCGGCGGGTTCTCGCGGATGCGCTCGTTATCCCAGTTGACGTAGAGGCGCCCGTCTTCGGGCAGGGCGTCGGCGAGCTCGTATTTCGTTTTGATGATGTTTTCGACCGAGCCGAAGCTCTCGAGGTGCTGGTCGCCGAGCGCCGTTATAACGCCGTGCTTCGGATGGACGATATCGCACAGCTCTTTGATGTCGCCGACCCATTTCGCGCCCATTTCGCACAAAAAGATCTTGTGGTAGGACCGCAAGGACGCGCGCACGGTTTTCACAATACCCATGGGGGTGTTGTAGCTCTCGGGGGTGACGAGAGTGTCGGTCCATGCGCGCAGGATCGTGTAGAGATAGAACTTGACGCCGGTTTTGCCGTAGGAGCCCGTGATGCCCACCGTTTCGAGGTCGGGGCAGGACGCGAGCATGCGCTTGGCCTCGAGCGTGTAGCGGAGGTTCACGCCCTTTTCCATCGGTTTATTGATGAGATTCGCAAGGAGAATAAGAACCGGTACCAGTGCGGAGCAGAGTCCCAGCGGCAGGAACGAGAGGTTCCTGTTCGCGGTGGTGAGCAGCCAGATCGACACGCCGAAAAGCGCCGCCTCGAGCACGAGGAAGGTGACGATCAGGCGCTTGACGCGGGCGGTGTAGACCAGCGGCTTTTTCTGCCGGCGGCCCTTGTTCGACACGATGAGGCCGAACAACGACACGAGCAGCGCCGCCGCGCCGAACGCCATGAGCTTTTCATTTTTGCACAGCGCCGTGAACGAGAGCACGAGCACCGTGAGGTCGGTGAGATAGTGCCAGGCGTTTTTGCCCATCCATCTGAGATGGGTGGACGTGCGGTAGCCGTCGAGCTGAAACATGTGCAGGTTATAGACCATGCTTTTGAACACGGCGTAGAACGACGTCAGGGCGATCGCGCCCCAAAGAAGCTGTAAATACCAAACCATAGGATTGCCTTTCGTGATCAGTTGAGGTGTAAGAACGAACTGAGGATCGCGTTGTAGAGCGCGGGATTGTCGAGGAACGAGAAGTGGCCGCACCCCTCCATGCGGGCGAGGCCCGCGTCGGGGATCAGAGCTTCCATCTTTTCGGCGTCGGCGATCGGGGTGGCCGTGTCGCGCGTGCCCCAGATGAGGAGCGTGGACTGCTTTATTTCGGGCAGGAGGGGCGTGAGGTCTTCGTTGACGGAGTTCACGAGGACCTTGCGCATCAGCGGGCTCGCGGCCTGATAATCCGCCGAGCCGACCATGCCCTGCAGCTTGTTGAGAAGCCCCGGGGTGTGGGTCAGCAGCTTTTTGCCCATACCCATGACCTTTTCTTTTTTCATCTGCTCTTTCGATTTCTCGGGGCGCACGCCCGCGGAATCCACGAGGATGATTTTATCGATCTCAAACGGCAGGTCACTGCGCGAAGCGAGCTTAATGATCACGCGCCCGCCGTAGGAATGCCCGAGGAAGATGACTTTTTTGACGCCGAAATGCGTGAGGAAGTGCGACACGAAGTCGGCGTAGTCGTCCACGTGCCAGTCCGTCGGGGGCTCGGGCGTTTCGCCGTGGCCCGGCAGGTCCATGGCGAGCACGCGGTATTTTGAAGAAACGAGCGTCGCCGAGGGGCGGAACAGCTCGATGTTCGACGCCCAGCCGTGCAGCATGACGACTGCAAAGTCGCTCTTTTCGCCGAGATCGAAGTAATTGGTTTCGATGTTGTCGATCGTTACGGTCATAATACACCTCTAAGGGGAAAAACTTCAATACAGGATATGGCGGGAAAACGAAAACGTGCGCGGATCAGTCGGCCGTGAGCACCCCGGAGAGATCCACCTCTTCGGCATCCGCCCACAGCTTTTCGAGGTTGTAGTTCTCGCGCTGGTCGGGAGTGAAGATGTGGATGATGAGGTCGTAATAGTCGAGCAAGATCCAGCCCGTGGCGCGGCCTTCGACCTGACGGGGCGTGAAGCCGGCCTGTTCCATGGCGAATTCGACCTCGTCGGCGAGGCTTTTGACGTGCGTGGACGAGGTGCCTGCGGCGATCACGAAGTCGGAGGTGACGATAGTGAGATCTTCAACCTTGAGCGCCTTGATATCCTGCGCCTTTTTCTTGTCCAGCGCCTTGACGGCGGTGAGCACCTTCTGATTCATAGTTCCTGTTCCTTTCTGATAGTTTGCAGTAAAACTTGATTATAACACGCTACGGTGTCGGGATGGATGGGGCGGCCCTCCTTCGCGAGGTCTTCGATCGTGAAGCGCAGCCCCTCTTCCATGCAGAGTTCCAAAGATCCTTCGGCGCGGCGGCGCATGCCGTCGGCGCCCGGATAGTCGCGGTCGTCGGAAATGAAGTCAGCGACGAAGAGTATTTTTTCGGGCAGCGTCATATCCGTTTTGCCGGTGGTGTGGTAACGGATCGCGGAGACGATCTCATCGCCGGGGTCGTAGGCGCGTTTGGCGTAGTCGGCGCCGGTGATCGCGTGGTGGAGCTTTTTGAGGCGGCGCTCCATGTCCGTTGCGCAGACGCCGTGCTCGTCCATATAGGCGAGGCCCTCTTTGCGGGAGAGTTCTTTCGTCGCGTCGTGCAGCACGCCCGCGACAAAGGCGGCTTTGGGGTCGCCGCCGTACCGGAGCGCCAGACGCCGCGCCGCGTCCGCCACGCACATCGAATGGAAAAAGCGGAATTCCGACAGGCGGGCCTTCACGTCGGCGATCATGCGAACGATCTCATCATCGAGGTAGAGCCCGCGGCGGTAAATGCCCGTTTCGACGGCGGGCGGCACGAGGGCGGAGACGTCGGCAAACGCGCCGACGGCGGCGCGCACCTCGGTGGAGCTGACCGGGAAGGGCTCGAACGCGAGCGCTTTTGACCGCGCGGCGATCTCGGGGTGGGCGGCGAAATACGCGGCGAACCCGCCGTCGCCCTCGTCCGTTTCGCGGCGCACCGCAACAAGGGAAGCGAGCGAGAGGATCTCGCGGTAATCGCGCCATTTATGGAACTGCAAGAGCTGGTCCTCGCCCACGACGAAGCAGAGCTCGTCGCCCGGGTATTGCGACGCGAAGGCGCGCACGGTGTCGATCCAGTAGCTGACGCCCCCCTTGGCGATCTCGATATCCGAGACCTCGATCTTTTCGTCGGGCAGGGCGAGGTGGCAGAGTTCCAACCTATCGGCGTCAGACGCCCCGGCGGGCGCCCCCGTTTTGAACGGAGACACGGCGGCGGGGACCACGATCAGCCGGTCGAGCGCGAGGGCGTCGACGAGAAACCGGGCGAGCCTGACGTGGCCGGTATGGATGGGGTCAAAGCTGCCCCCGAACAATCCGATGCGTTTCATTCGTCCCTCTTTTTGCGCACGATGAGCTTGCTTCTGCCCTTTTTATCTTCAAAGGGCGATTTCTTTTTATACGGCCTTTGATAGACCTTTTCGGTGGAGGTGTTCTTCACCGGCTTTTTCTTCGGCTGATGGAGGTCGGGGTTCAGGCGATACAGCACCATGACCCCGCCGATGACCTGCACCACCTCGGCGTGCGTGGCCGCGGCAAGCGCCTCGGCCGCCTCGCGGGGCGTGAGGGGCGAGGTCTCGGTGAGCACCTTCAGCTTTATAAGCTCGCGGGCGCGGAGCGCGTCGTCGGTCTGGGTGATGAGCTCGTCGCTCATGCCGCCCTTACCGACCTGAAACAGCGGCTCGAGGCCGTTGGCCCTGGCGCGCAGTGCCGCGCGTTCTTTACTCGTCATAGGGTTCTCCTTTACGTTCACAGATATTTTTTCAGTTCTTCTTTCAAGGCCCGCAGGGCGTTGCCGCGGTGCGAGATGGCGTCCTTTTCTTCGGCGGTGAGCTCGGCGAAGGACTTATCGCCCACGTAGAAGATGGGGTCGTAGCCGAAGCCGTTGTTCCCCTTCGGGGCGAAGCCGATCTTGCCCTCGCACGTGCCGCGCACGGTAAAGCGCGTGCCGTCGGGGAACACGCAGGCGGCGACGGACACGAAGCGCGCGGTGCGCTTTTCTTCGGGGACGTCCCGCATCATCTCGACGAGCTTCGCGATCTTTTCGGGATAGGGGGTGTCTTCGCCGAGGAAGCGGGCCGAATAGACCCCGGGCGCGCCGTCGAGGGCGTCGATGCACAGCCCCGAGTCGTCGGCGATGCAGGGCATCATGGAGTCCACACACCCGGAGACCGCCTTTTTGAGGGCGTTCTCTTCAAACGTCGTGCCGGTCTCTTCGACCTCGTGCAGGATGACGCCGCACTCGAAATCGAGATAGACGTGCACGCCGAGCGGCAGGAGGATGCGCGTGAGCTCCTCGCGTTTTTTCATATTATGCGTGGCGACCAAAAAGTCCAAACAGACCCCTTCTCTCTTTCTTTTTCGGTTCTTCGGCGGGCGCGGGCGCTTCGGCCACGGGCTCGAAGGGCTCGGGTTCGTCGGCGGGGACGGTCGCGGCGGGTTCTTCCGTCACGGGCGCTTCGGCGGGCGCGGGGGCGGCAGGCTCCTCAATATAGGGCCAGGCGGCCGGCTCTTCGTTC
>JAEEGL014217785.1_pt1 | contig 17478 bp, 13 predicted proteins | sample 9134231 | NCBI WGS metagenome assembly JAEEGL01 (sample SAMN16246548, study PRJNA631951) | gut metagenome | biome: gut microbiome; feature: rumen; material: fiber-attached | host: Bos | place: Iran: Karaj | collected 2018-10 | reverse complement strand
GTATACCATAACCTGCGTGCATTGGCAAGTGCCGTAACTTCTCGATTTCGGAACCGGATGCAAGAACACGATTTGCACTTGAAAAGACCAGATGAAATGGTAGAATCTATCCGCAAGCCATGATAGACCTCTCGACCCCAGAATGGAAGGAAGCCCTTCAACTCGTGCGGCACGCGTACGAAGCCCTAGATTCGGGCGCGGCCGACGCCGATTCCGCACGTGCAGCCGCGTTCGATTTCCTGCGCACCTCGCAGTCCAGGCGCCTGCTCGCGATTGCGCACCTTCTGCAGCCCGGCGCGACCCTCCGCAGCATGCAGGCGGCGATGGTCCCGCTCGAACGCGTCGACCGCCGGATCGGAGTGACCGACGCCGACATGGGCATACGCACGACCGACTCGCCCCGCGCGCCGGTCCACGCGCCCATCACGGCTGTCGCGGACAACGTGCGCTCCGCATTCAACGCCGGCGGCATATTCCGCACGGCGGATTTCTTCGGCATGGACCGGTTGATCCTCTGCGGCTATACGCCCACCCCGGAAAATCCGCAGGTGGCAAAGACTGCGCTCGGCGCCGTCCAGACAGTACCCTGGGAACATGTCGCCGACATACGTGACGCGATCGACCGGCTCCGCGGGGAAGGTCGCGCCATCTACGCCCTCGAGACCGCCGACACGGCGCGCGACATCACCGGCTTCACACCTTCCCTTCCATGCGCGATCCTGTTGGGCAACGAAAGGTTCGGACTCGACCCCGACGTCGTGGCCATGGCGGACGACATAGTGGAGATCCCGTCGTTCGGCACCAAGAATTCACTTAACGTGGTGTCGGCCTTCGCTGTGGCGGCGGCGTTCCTCCGCGCCAATATCACTCGAACCTGATCGTGGCCGCGCGCCCGTGGGCGTCGAGACCCTCGACCTGGGCGAACGCCTCGATCGTGGACTTCGTCTCGGCGAGATCCGCCTTCGTGAACGCCACGAAACTGTGGCGTCTGCGGAAATCGTCCGGCGTGAGCCCGTTGAACATGTTCGCGGCGCCGCCTGTCGGCAGCACATGGCTTGGCCCCGCGACGAAATCGCCGGCCGATTCGGGCGTCCACGCGCCCGCAAAGACGGCGCCCGCGGAACGTACGCCCTTCATGAGTCGCATCGCATCCTTGCACATGATCTCGAAGTGCTCGGGCGCGAAACGGTTGACGAGTTCAAGTCCATCCGCCAATGTCGGCGTGACGCATATGAGCACGCCGTCGCGGTCGAAGACGCGTTTGACGAGCGCTTTGCGCGAGAGCGTCTCGGTCTGGGCGAACAGTTCCCTCTGCACCTCTTCGGCGAAGGCGGCCGATTGCGTGGCCAAGAGCGACTTCTCCCACCCGCTGCCGTGTTCGGCCTGCGAAAGCAGATCTGCCGCGACCCACTTCGCGGGCACGGTGCCATCCGCAAGAACCGCTATCTCGCTGGGGCCCGCGACCTGGTCGATTCCGACGAAACCGTATACCTGGCGTTTGGCCGCCGTGACGAACGCATTGCCCGGGCCGACGATCTTCTGCACCTTCTTCACCGTCTTCGTGCCGAACGCCATAAGGCCGATCGCCTGTATGCCGCCTACGCGGTAGACTTCGGTCGCGCCGGCGAGCTTGAGGGCGTACAGCAGCACGGGGTTGGGCGTGCCGGCAGGTCCGGCGGGCGTGCAGGCGACAATCTCCCTGACCCCAGCCGCCTTTGCCAGCGTCACCGTCATGACGGATGTGGAGGCAAGCGGCGCCGTGCCGCCGGGCACATATACGCCTACACGATCCATCGGCGAGAAGAATTCGCCTTCCATGCCGCCTCGCGGCGTCTTCATCGTCCAGGGACTGCGCAGCGACGCCTTGGAGAACTTCATCACGCGCGCATATGCATCCTTCACCGCGCGCTTGAGGGCGGGCGGCACCTGGGCCTCGGCCGCGGCCAGCTCCTTTTCGGAGACGCGAAAACGCTTCGGCGCCAGTTTCGCGCCCTCGAATTTCTCGACGTAGCGCGCGACGGCCGCGTCGCCCTCCGCACGTATTGCGGCAAGCACTTCCGAAGCGGCCTTCTCCGCCTCTTCGGGGAAAGCGCTACGCGCAAGAAATCTAGTCACGTATCTGCTTTGCGGCTTGTTCGCCGCCCATTCTACTATGCGTACCATGTCTGCTCCATTTCAGCGGCGGATAGTATAGCATAATCCAGGAGGTTGTGCTATAATGGAGCCACCATGAAAAAAATATCACTTGCCGCCATATGCGTCGCAATGGCAGTCTCTTCCGCGTTCGCGGGTCTTTTCCCCGCCAGGTTCGATGGTCTCTTTGGATTCAAATTCGGCGACCGGCTGGTCGGCTCGGGCCATACCGTGATACCTGCGGGCGACGGTACCCTTCTGGCGACCATCGAACCCAAGAAGCCGGAGTTCATCTTCCAGCAATATTTCCTGTGCCTCATCCCCAAGACGAATGTCATTGTCGGATTCTGCGGCGCATCCTCCTTCGAGCCGGGGGAAAAATCGAAATGCGACAAGGAATACGACAGTTGCAGGGAAAAGGTCGAGAATCATTTCAAGATCAAGATGAAATCGATCAAGCAGACCGCTTCCGGGGTCGGCGACTCGATGACCGTCATCCGCAACTGCGCTTTCGTATTCAAGGACGAACGGACTCTCGCGATACAGATGCTCAAGGACATTTCGGGCGGCTATACGATCCGTTTCGCAGCCGTCGACATCAAGAGCGCAAAGTCTTCCGTGCTGGAAGCGAAAGCCATTGCGGATTCTTCCTCTTTTGAGGGTCTGTTCGGACGGAAGCTGGGCGTAAAGGTGCCTGTTTCGGAAGACGAGACGAAAGTGGCGAATGGACTGTGCCTGCAGGTGTTCGAACCCGAGAAGAAATTCCTGGACTACAGCACTTATGCAATACAGATACTGCCGCACAGCAGAAGAACATGCGGAATCGTCGCGATCAACATTCTCAATGAAAGATTTCCTGCGACGGAATGCTTCTCTGAAACCTGTCGACTGCTGGAGAAGAAGTTCAACCTCTCCATGACGGACATCTCGTCGAACTACGACACCAGCAAGCCGGACGAGGACGGCGAGCAAATGATCAAGGCTGCGGCCATGACCTTCCCTGGATCGTCGCGCATGATATCGGTCGAATGCCTGAAAGATGTCGACGAAAACGATTTCCGCGTGCGGCTTTCGGCTCTCGACCTGGTTCTTCATGGGACGCTGGAATCCGAGCAGAAGGCCGCGGCCAAGGCCAAGGCGGACGCCAAGGCCCTTGACGCGCTCTGAGGCAAATCCGCAGATGCGGGTTCGATTCCCGCCCGGACCTCCATGGTGGAATGGCCGAGCATTAAAACGAAACGGGCGTCCATAGAAGGACGCCCGTCGTTTTTAGTGGCTAATGCCTTTAATGGTCTTAACGGACCTTCTTGTAGCCGTATACGGCCTTGGCGCCAAGCTGCTCTTCGATGCGGAGGAGCTGGTTGTACTTGGCGATACGGTCCGTGCGGCTCATGGAACCGGTCTTGATCTGCCCGGAGTTCGTGGCGACCGCGATATCGGCGATCGTCGCGTCCTCGGTCTCGCCGGAGCGGTGCGACGTCACGGACGTGTAGCCCGCGCGGTGCGCCATCTCGATGGCGTCGAGCGTCTCGGAGAGGGAGCCGATCTGGTTGACCTTGATCAGGATCGAGTTGCCCGCACCGAGCTTGATTCCCTTTTCGGGGTACTTGACGTTCGTCACGAACAGATCGTCGCCGACGAGCTGGCACTTGCCGCCGATCGCCTTCGTGAGGGCCACCCAGCCGTCCCAGTCGCCTTCGGCCATGCCGTCTTCGATGGAGTCGATCGGATACTTCGCGACAAGCTCCTCAAGATACTTGACCTGTTCGGCGGAGGTGCGCTTCGCACCTTTCTTGCCTTCCTTCCAGGTGTAGTCGTACTTGCCGTTCTTGTAGAACTCGCTGGACGCGCAGTCGAGGGCGATCGTGACATCCTTGCCGGGCTTGTAGCCGGCCGCCTTGATGGCCTTGATGATGCACTCGAGCGCATCTTCGATGGAGTCGAGCGCCGGGGCGAAACCGCCTTCGTCGCCGACGGCCGTCGAGAGGCCGCGCGCCTTGAGGACCTTCTTGAGGTTGTGGAAGGTCTCCGCGCCCATACGCAGGCCTTCCTTGAAGCTCTTCGCGCCGACGGGGCGGATCATGAACTCCTGGAACGCGATGGGGGCGTCGGAGTGGGCTCCGCCGTTGATGATGTTCATCATCGGAACGGGCAGGGTGTAGGTGTTCGTGCCGCCGATGTAGCGGTAGAGCGGCATGCCGAACGCATTCGCGGCCGCCTTCGCGACGGCGAGGGAGACGCCCAGAATCGCATTCGCACCGAGCTTTGACTTGGTGGGCGTGCCGTCGAGCTTGAGCATGAGCGGGTCGATGCCGCGCTGGTCGCACGCGCAATGGCCGATCAGCTGGGGGGCGATGATCTTGTTGACGTTGTTCACGGCCTTGGTGACACCCTTGCCGAGATAGCGCTTGGGATCGCCGTCACGAAGCTCGAGCGCCTCGTTGACGCCTGTGGAGGCGCCCGAAGGAACCGCCGCACGCCCGAGCGTGCCGTCCTCAAGCACCACATCAACTTCAACCGTGGGATTGCCGCGGGAATCGATGATCTCGCGCGCTATTACCTTGCTTATTGCCGTTTTCATTCACTTCTCCTTATTGTTGAAAAACGTGCTGTATAGTCTATCAGTTTATGGGCGCAAAGTCAATCGCAAACAGACTTGAAACGCCTGCGGTTTTGCAAACCACCAGTGTTCAGATGTCGGAGGTTCTCATCTCTATTCCTTCGGGCAAATTTTCTCGGCTGCCTGCCTGAGAAGAAATGCCAACGCCTTAGATTCGACATTCTGATTGTAACCGCCAGTGAACTCATCATCATACATATCATCAAGATCGTCACAATTCATCAAGATCGTCACAATCTGCATTAAGGGCAAGAGCCCTTGCATTGCCGGTTGCGATTCGGCGGCTAGGCGCGGCATGACGAACCAGTGCGCAAACGCGAAGCATGCGGTGGAGAGCGACACGACAGCTGTTATGACAAGGGCGATAGTATTGACGCTCCACATCCGATAGAGAGGATGTTTCGTTGACATTTTCCTTGCTCCTTTGTCTTACTTGAGATTCATGTCGGTCTCAAATAATTTCATTTCTGCGCTTTCTCGTTTTGCGAATCCATTCAAGGATTGCGCGTTCCGTCTCTTATGCAGATTCATTCTATTCATGGTAACGTCCTTTCTGCTCCCAGCTAACACTTGCTGCCACATCGATGACTGCCGTACTGTCATGCGTAACCTATGACCTCTAGGAATAACTGTCATGGGCGAAAGTTTTTCTTACACGAATTTCCCAATGTCAGATTTGCATCGCAGCACCGCCATACCTGCGTCCCGATGAAGCGTAAATCCAACGGCGAAACCACACAAACCCAACACGATAAAATTTATCATCCGCACCGTAATCTCATTTTATCCTTGCCTTCTGTCCCCAGCTTTGGTATCATTGCCCCATGCACGACAAAAAACCACAGAGCATGCATGGTCGTCCAGCGGACGAGTTGGATACATGGCTTGCGAAATACGAACCCGTGGAACGGTCAATCATCGTGGCGCGCGAGCGCCGGCTGGAAAGCCGCGCCAGGCGCACGGAGAGGCGCAGGCGCGAATTCGGCGACCTGTGCGAGTTCACGGATGGATCGTCCGTCCGCTGGAGGCGCGGCGGGTTCTTCCCAGGGGAGGTCGCGAGGCTCCTTCAGTCACACGACCCGTTCTACCTCGCCTACATCGAATGGCTCCGCAGAGGTGCTTCCCGGCAGGTGGATAAGCTGCGCGGTGCACTCCGCCGCCCCCTATACTATGAACGGGAGAACGCAAGACGCAGGGAACTTGCCGCAGAACGACGGAAAATACGCCGCCGCAGTACAAACAATCCCTGCCCTACGCGAGAACAGGTGCTGGACGCATGGATCCACGTGAAAGACTCACACGAGGCGACAATCCGCTTCGGCAGCATGATGGAGGACCTTGAATGTTACCTGGACAACTCCTTGCGCCACAACGAGAACGGCATCATCGTCGGACGAAACCCCGGCTTAAAGGGATGGTTGCAGGAGAACATCCCTGCACTCGCGCTACGATACACTACGGTCATGCGGTACAAGGCCGCGGCGAAGAAACTAAGGCAGATAGTAGGACTCTCAGATCCAATCCCTGCGGCAACGATCCTGACGGAAGACGTCAGGCCGACCACCACAGGCAATAGCACGCCTGACGTGAAAATCGTTCAAGCCAGGGCGATATGGCTGGAGGTGGCGGAAGGTGTCGCCGCGAACCCGACGGCGCTCATCATGCGGATAGACGCCCTCGTGGACCCGGAGCGAATCGAGGACGCGAACATGCTGGCCGGATGGAGGGATAGGTACGTGAATAAGATTACGGCGCGGACGAAATATTCGTGGTGGCGGAAGTTGCATGTAAGAAGGACCGGATGAGTGTATTAATCCTATGGCCGTAAAGCCCACTATATGGCTCGGATGGCGGGATTCGAACCCGCAACCCCCAGAACCGGAATCTGGTGCTCTAATCCGTTGAGCTACATCCGAATTTAAAATTTCACGCTATCGCCTTCATCCCGTATTCATGCAGCCTTTCGCTGACAGCTTGAAGATCGCCTACGAGCCGCCTTGTAGATGGCGGGTGCGTCGCAGCCATGCTTGCGGATATGACGCATCAGCAGATCGGCGAACGTGCCGGCACGTGAAAACTGTTTCTTTGATTTTAAACTCTGTTTGGTTGTGAACATTTCTGGACCTCTTTTAAAATGGATTGCGGATCGGGTAAAACCGTTCCGGACAATCCGAGGTCCGGAACGTCATGCGGGCGTATTCGCCCGTCGATTGTTTCTATTACAGAGCTGGTGTTTCATAGCGCCGCGTATTATATCATAAGTTCGTGTGGTCGTGGGTCTCTCGGTGAGAGACATTTGCAGTGTTCAGATGTCGGACCATCCGGGGCGTCCCGATGGTGGCACCCAACAAATATTTACACTATACGCATCTTCGTTTTCTCATTTAAGAATGTCAATCAACCCACTTAATTGCGACCTTTAGTTCGGGCAATATGTCGCGCAAGACTTTTTCTGTCTGTACCTTGGCCATGCGCATGTACTCCGGTTGCTCGGCAATCTTTTTAATCTTCTCGCGATCCTTCCCATCATACATCTCTCTGATGCGGTTAAGGCCAGTATCATTGACAAGAAAACCTGTCTTAGGCCTGAACTCAACTGATTTTGAAGGGTTCGGGAATGATTCGATAGTTGGGCAAGGTAATGTAATTATAATTTCATCGCCTTCTTGAGCTTTCTGTTTATTCGTTTTTATCTTTGAAAGGTCTATGGAATAATAGGCCCCGCCACGAACCAGCCTCGACAAGGACGATCCTTTCTCCGTCTCCAACGTATACAAATCGGCTATGGCAACATACAAGACATTTATCTTGCTCATCGCCTCCAAACGATTGACTGTGATAATATGCCGTTCTTCATCCCCCAGCATTATGACCGCAAAAAAAACTACAACCAGAAATGTTACAACGCCACCGATAATCTTCGCCATCTCACTCCTCACTTCCAATTGATCGAGCATGAATATCCATCGAACTTCTCGTAGAATTCACGTAACGCATCTGCCGTAATCTTCATGGCCTGTTGTACATGCGTCTCAAGTCCAGCGACTTCCTTCATCTTCATAGCCGCTTCTTCACGAAGTTTATTGATCCTCTCGCTATCCGCGTTTCGTGTCGTAAACAACCCTCGATCATTCTGCAAAAGGACCTGGTTGTCGATTCTCACACTCAACGCGTCAACCGTTGGCCTGGGCAAATTTGAATATATAAAACATTTGTTTTTGCATTCTGGTTCATACCCTCCTAATGGCACGATCAGCTGCGCACTGCCTCGGATTTTAAATAACTTATCCCCGCCATCTGCAATGATATAGTCGGTCATCTCTACCTTCAGCGGAACAAAATCCGACCGAAAGCTAACGGGGTGTGGTGGTTTCTCTCTGCAACCAGCAAACATCACAAGGACGAAAAACACACAGATACATATGCATCGTCTGGACATGCAAATCTCCTATTTATTAAAAGGCACTTCTCTTATTGGAGAATCATCATCAATAACACCTTGCTGAACAGCGACATAGCAAACTACCACTACCACTAATGACAACACAATGGCAACAACCAACTTTATATGTCTCATCACCCAATTCAACATGGCCGATCCAATTGGACATAGTACCTCCAAGCATTTCATGCTATCATTCCTCCTTTTATCAAACCCTTATCAATTTGCTCATGCAGATGCTGACACGTCTCATTCGCGGAATTCCCATCTTTCATCCGTACATCCTTTTAAGGACACAAGTTAAGGACACAAGGGCTTTGAATTCTTTGTGGTCTTTGTGGTCTTTGTGGACAAAAACAACCTCATTTGCTACACCATAGATATGCATGCGACAGCATGTGATGACACCTGACGATCAATCTTCCTTGAGTTTCTTCGTGATCTCGATGAACTCCTGCTGGATCGCGGCGTCGTTGAAGAGTTCGATCGGCGGGAGGGTGAGCTGTTCAAGGGAATTGAAGAGGTCTTGGCTGGACTTCGCGAACTGGATGAAGTCGCCGGCCAGGTTAAGCGTCTCGTACGAGATCGCAATCACCTCGCGTACCTTACGCGCGGTGGAGAGTTTCTTGGCGATGACCTCCTCGTGAGAGTCCAGGACCTTCAGGTAGGCGTCGATCGCCTTGAGCGTGGCTTCGTTCTGCCGCGTCGATTGCGCGAGATGCGCGGCCTGCCCGGGCAGATAGCCCTCCGTCGCGATGACGGCCTGCGCACGGTCCCGGAGAGCGATCGCATCTTCGCGCATCCGCTCCAGCTTCCCTCGCCAGGTTCCGCCACGGCTTTTCTCCAGATAGTCCTCGAAGCAGGCGATCTGCACGTCCACGAGAACGAGATACATGCCATAGTACCGACGCGATGCCGTGACATCGCCGACCATCATCAGTCCGCGCAAATTCTCGACCACGACGGCCACGTTCTTCGAGACGATGACGCCATCGATTATGTCCCCGAGATTCGCCGTGAAGAGACATTCCTCCGCCGCTTTTCCGCCGATATCGAGGCCGAGTGCCCTCAGTTCCGCACGGACCTTTGCCGCCTCTTCGCGGCGACGCTTCTGGAGCGCGGTCTTCTTGCTGAAGAGCTTGTCGAGTTTCTTGGTGTAATCGTCCTTGTCTGCATCGTCAGCCAACTGGCGTTCCGTCTGGATTTCGCGAATGTCTTCCTCTATATCGGCGATGTCTTCATCCAGATCATCGACATCTTCAAGGATCTTCCGTGCATTCGTCGAGAGCAGCAGCTCGCGCATACGCTCAAGCTGCTTGCGGATCTTCGCGTCCTGATCCGACTTGTTGGTGTCGCACCAGAATTTCTTCCATGACGACGAATCCGGCAGCCGCTTGCGCTCTTCCCGCAGCTCGGCGATCTTGGCCGAACATTTTTCAAGTTTCCTCCATCCGCTTTTGACGGACGCCTTTATGTCGTCGATTATCTTGGATGTGTCAGCGCACGCCGGATGCCCAAATGCGAACGCGAGCGCGAGACCCGCCAAAAGGATGATCGTGTTTCTTGCATTCATGGTTCTACCTCACTTCGAAACTGTCCACGACGGATTAAGCATGGCGCCGCCGCACATCAAGATGCCCGGCAGGCGCCTTGCCGGCCAAGGCAATGCCTTTAGACCTGCGAGTCCTTTCGTCTTCCCTCACACCTTCGCCTTGCAGGCGGCGATCTGGTCGATGGAGGCGAGCAGCTTCTCGCCTTCCTCGCCGGGCAGGCAGCGTTTCCAGGACGCCGTCATGAAGCCCTTGAGCCTTTCCGGCGCGATGTGTTTGCGGCAGAAGTCGACCGTTCCCTGCATGTTGGTGTCGCAAGACCAGTTGGAACCGGTGGGGATCTGGTCGTAACCGTACTTTTCAAGTTCCTTGTAGCCGCGCACGGAGAGCTTGTGCGACGACCATCCGCCCTTCGGCAGATAGTCCTTCGGATCGCGATTGGCGATTTCGTCGCTGAAGTCCCTGCCATAGTACCAGTTGCTCTGCATGACGCTCTTGGGGCAGCGCTTGGCGAACTCCTCCTGCACGGCCCACTGCTTGTCGCTCCACATCCAGGCGCGCACGTTGCGCTTCTCTATGGCGCGCACGAGGAAGTCGAAATCATGCCACCACAGCTCGCCCTGGCGTACGACGCAGTAAGGTTCGGTGTTCTGTCCGGCGGGTATTTCTTCATCCATGCCGATATGGAACATCGGCGGCGTGTCGTACAGGTCGCAGACGTCCTGGATCATATCGTCGCAGAACTTGTAGTATTCTGGCGTGGAGGTGAGGTAGCGCCATTGTCCCTGCCATGCGGAATGCGTGGTGGAGAAGTTCAGCTTCGGCACGGGCGTTATTCCCATCTCGCGGAGCCGCTTCATCTCGGCGCGGAACTTCTCGGGCGTCCAGCTGCCCTTCACTGCGATCTCGGGGTGGCGGGGATAGACGACGCCCTCGTGCATGTCGATGAGCGCCATGTTGAGCCCGGCTTTGGCCATGCGCTCGGTGGCCGTACGCCAGATGGATTCGTCGAAGAAGAGTTCCGTGAAGCGGATGCGATGACGCTTCTTGGGATTCTTCTGCACCCAGTCCGCCGTGAGGTATGCATCGCCCGCCATGTTGTTGCCGCCCAGCTTGAACATGACGGCCCAGATGAAGTTTTTGTCATTGATTGCCATGATATCCTTTTCTCCTTTGCATCGACAGTATACCAAAAAGCATCGTGCGCGAAAACCCCCTGCATGCAAATTCTCGCCGCGGTTTTTCGCGGGACTGGATTTTGGTGGTTGTACAACGACGGTATTATGGTATAATCAAATCCGGTGTAACCATTCCTGCATCCATGTGTATAAGGGGTTGAAGACCACCTTGTAACATGGAGGTACGACACATGAACTTGAAACAAATAATACTTGGCTGCCTGGCGGCCGGATTCGCGCTGACTGCAACGGCGGCATCCATACATATAACGGGCGACACGCTGTGGCGAAGTCCGCAGGATCCATCGCCGAAGAAATCGGGCAGGCTCCTTGCTACCGTCAATTCCCCGCCGAAGGAGGCCTGGGGCGACTGGGCCGTGCAGGCGGCGGAGGCGCTAAAGGACGAGCTCGGCGTCTCCGCGGCGGCGGACGAGCTGAAAGTGCGCAACGTCTCGATCGACCCTACAGGCAACGTCCACGTGAGATTGTCGCAGATCTATCATGGCATAGACGTGCGGGCGAAGGAACTGGCCATACACTTCAGGCCCGACGGCACGGCATATCAGGTCAACGGAAACTTTCTTCCGGGCGTCAACCTGTCCATAAAACCCAAGACAAAGCGTCCGGATGGCGGGACATTGCTCATATGGGTTCCGAACGGAGCGCTCGACGGCAACGACGCGCGCCTTGCCTGGCGTACCGCGGCAGGCAGATACTGGCTATATACCGATGCGCAGACCGGCGAGAAACTCGGCCAGGAACGCAGGCAACGCAATGCGAAAGACGATGATTTGGAATATGAGTTTCCCCGTCTCTACAAACACATATTCGCCATCGCGCCGCAGGCACGCACGAACGCATTTCCATCGGGCGTATCGTGCACGATCAGCGGCGTGCTGCCACGCACGCTGTGGACGAACTCCGAACCCTGCGTCGTAGAGGTGCCCGGCATCAAAGGCGACGACGGCTACTACTATCTGTGCGGCGTCAACAGCCATGGACGCGAATTCGCGATCTGGAACATGGACGGGGTGGTGGACATCTACTCCAAAGACAAGGAACGCACAGCCCCCCTGCCCACCAAGGAGGACATGAACTCGATGGCGCGGTTCACGTCCGCGGACTGGGGCGACTTCAACCCTGAGGCGATCGCCGCCGCATACCATACCATTACCGTCATGGACTATTTCGAGGAGACGTTCGGTCGCGCCACGTACCTGGGTGAAGACAATACGGCCGCGCGAACCTGCTCTTTCGTGTGCATGGCGAATCTGGACGAAAAGACCGGCAAGGTCGTCGGCGGGGCGGAGAACGCAATGTTTCTGTCGGATGTGGAATTAACCCCCAAATCATCCGAGCCAAGACACAGCGGCGCGATGTACTTCGGCTACTACGGCAACGGCAAATGTTCGTTCCAGGTGCTTGACGTGACGGCGCATGAATTCTCACATTCCATAGCCGAATGCACGGCGCAATTCGTATACGAAGGCGAGAGCGGCGCGCTGGACGAGTCGTTCGCGGACATCTTCGGCATAGGATGCGAAATGCTGGCGCAACCGTCAGGGCCGGAGTACCCGGAGTCGTCTCCACAGACCGCCGATTGGTTCTTAGGCGAGGACACCGGGGAAGATGTCCCCATTCGCGACTTAATGGATCCAGCGTCAGACCATTGCAGCTATCGGCAGCCGAAATCATACCGGGATGAGCACTGGGCGGATACGTTCATGTACTACCTTGGCGACAGCGGCGGCGTGCACATAAACTCGGGGATACAAAACCGTTTCTTCTATCTTCTGCAGGAGAGGATAGGACTGCCCGCGGCACTCCAGATCGCCTACCTCACCGTCACCGGATACTGCACGGCCGAAGTGGGCTTCCACGAAGTCGCGAAACTGTGGAAGGATGCGGCGGCGCAGGTCGCCGGCATGACCGTCAACGGAATCGAGATACCAGCTTCCGCGCCGGAAGACGTCGCCGAATGCTGGGCGGGACTTCTCAAGCAACCGGCGTTTGCCGCCCAGAAATCCGTGAACTATGTCGGCATCATCGAGGACTTGGGTCTTTATGTAGCGGTCACCACGGCCAAAAACACGGCAGGAAGGACAAAAGTGACGTTTGAAATATCGGATTCCACCGGTTTCAGATTGTCGACAAAGGGCGTGGTCGCGTCAGGGAAACATGCCACCACGATAGACTGCTATCTAGGCAAGATCAAACTGGATTTCGCCGGCGACAATGTGACTGGATCGTGGAAGATATCGAGACTCCTTCTTGACGATTCGACACCTTCATTCACGGTGAAATTCACAGCCTTTTCACGCAAACCGGAATTCTACTCCACCATTAAGACGAAGCAAATACCCGGATATTTCGTCGGCCAACGCGTATCGCTCGACCTGATGTCATATATCGACTACACCCTGGGCGATTCCTACAAATTCACGGCAAAAGGTCTGCCCAAGGGGCTTTCCATAAATTCCCATAACGGCAAGATATCCGGCGTGCCGAAGCGCCCGGGCGCCGGCACGGCCACCATAACCGTCAAAAGCAAGATCACAGGACTATCGTCCACATGCAAGCTCGGCTACAGATATGCCGCCGTGCCGGCATGGGCCAAGGGCAAGTTCGCGGCCTATGTGATAAAAGACGCCACCGGCCGTTCCGCCGGCTACATAAACGTGAGCGCCGGGGCTTCAGGCGCGATAAGCGGCAAGATCAAGACGGGCTCGAAGACGTGGAAATTCAAGAAAAACGGATTCAATTCCGCTGCAGAGGATGGTAGCGTCTTCAAGGTCTCCCTATCGCGCAAGAAAGGGAAGAAGACCGACAAGCTTTCGTTTTCAATCACCGAAGCCGGCATCTCCGGCACGGCCACCATCGGCGGCGTCGCATACTCCTTCAGAGGCGAAAAGGCGATCGACCTGGCGCTCGACCGCGAACCGGTCGCCGAAAGCGATGTATATCTCATCCCCGCCGGCGTGAAAACGACCGTACCCGTCGTCGTATCATCCGACGCGCCTTACACGTTGACGGCGAAGTATCTGCCGAAGGGGCTGGCTCTCGTCAAGAACGGCGGCAAATATTCCATAACCGGGAAGGCGAAGACGCCAGGGGAGCTCAAGAACATGGTACAGCTGACGGTCAAGACATACGCCGTCGCGAAAGGCAGGACATTCAAGTTCCGCTTCCTCGTGGACAACTACCACACCACCTACATACCGTTGGAAGACCATTACGAATCGTTCAGCGTGGGCATCACGTCAGATCTTGTGATCAGCGGCGCGATAGGATGTTCAGTAAAAGGATTGCCCGCCGGACTCAAATTCGACCCGAAGACGGGTACGGTCTACGGCACGGCGACAAAAGCCGGAGACTTCCTTGTGACCTTCATGCGCAAGGTCGGATCCGGCAAGAAAGCCACAACAAAAACCGCGACGACGCTTTTCCGCGTTTCATAGTTGACGGTGCGCGATGCTTTTGGTATCATATTCCACCGTCGGCGGGATGGCTCAATGGTAGAGCATCGGAATCATAATCCGCTGGTTGGGGGTTCGAATCCCTCTCCCGCCACCAAATCAAGAAACCATGAAAACCCCGTAAACACGGGGTTTTCCGTTTTTGTCCGCTACCGCAGAAAGATTGCGGTGCCACGCGTGAGCACGTCAACAGACGAGGAGGACACCCGTACTATCTTGCCTGAACGCCTGCCGTTCACCTCGACCAAGTAGGTGTTGATGTTCGCGAGGCTTTCCTGCGACAGGTTGGAGAGATCGGCCGACACCGTGAACGGGTCGCTCCCTTCAGGGACGTTAACGAGATTGATGGTGCCGCCGGACGCGAATTCGATTCCTTTTATGGTGCCGACCCCCGCCGAACAGTCTACCGTAAGGCCGCTTACGGTCTTTGACTGGCCCAATGCCACAAGCGTGGCGCCAGGGGCGACCCGTACGGACGCGACACCGTCGATCGCATGTGCAGAACTTTCATCCCCCATGGTCACTTTCGCGAGTTCCAAGCCTGCATCCGGCCTGAGCGGATGACCGTCAACAAATGCATTTCCGTTTCCAGCCAACACATCGGACAGCCATTGGTTCGACTGATCTGTCGTGACATCGTCCGTCAGCGGCGTCCACACCATACCGTCAATACTCCCTTCCACCGAAAATCTCTTGATAGTCTGCTTTCTACCGTCGTTAGCATTAGACGTACCCACGCATATGTCATAGCGGACAATCTCCGGGCAATCTTCCGGCAGACGCATGACCACGTAAACGTATGAACTCGCCGAACCGTTTGGCGCAGGGTTGGCAAGCATGCGCCACCAGTAAGTACCCCCTTTCCCATCGAAAAGAGATGCCAGACCGCTGCTGGCGTGGGCATAGATATACACGGTCCCGCTCGCCGTGGCACAGGATGGCGTCGCCTCGCCCGGCAAAAGGTCGGAGACTTTCGCGGGAACATAGGTTATTGCAGAAGAACTATCGACATAATTGTCAGGGAAGCGGTATTTCAATCCGGCCACGCGATTCGAGCCATCGCTGTCATACAACGCGAACTCCGGCGTAAATATGGGCACTGAGGTGTTGTAGAGCTCCTTTATGACGAGTCTGAACCAAGTGAACTTGGGCGAATAGCGGTCGATGATCTCAAGCGTTCCGGCCTTGACGTCAAGCGTGCCGGAAATGACGTTCGACCCGCACAGCATCCATCGGCCGGGACCGTCTTTGGCGATGGCGACCGAACCTTTGCCCGGTGTTATGTTGGATATGGAATTGGGGTAGATCGAGTCCCCGCCGAGCATGAGCAACTTCTCGCCCGCCTCATGGGCAGATACGCCGGCGAACGAAAGCTGGGAACGCTCACCGGATGAAGATATCCGCCCGCCGCCGCCGGTCAGCTCCATCGGCCGCGTACTGCAGGTGGACACCTTGCCGCCCATATATTCGAATGTCGGAAAGGTGCCGGTGCCACCCAGCAGAAAAGCATACCCAACCGCCCGCGAATCATTACGCAACCCATAGTAGTCCTCGTGCAGGATGGAGGAATATCCAAGGGCGCATGCGACATTCGTCTCGGCTATCGACGTGAACTGCATGGTGCCGTCCTGCACGGCGAGAACCCCCTTCTGCTCGTTCGCGTCGTTCGAGAACCGCCATGTGCCGGAACCTTTTTTCGTGATATACGTGGTGTAGTTCGTCCCGTTGAATGTCGTGGGAGTCGATATCTGCCCCGAGATGACGAACGGCAACGTGTTGCTTCCAGTTATGACGAACCGGCCCATACGATGGTCTTTTTCAGGCGAAGTGTTATTGTATTGGGACCATGTTCCGGTGAAATTCACCCCGCCGGTCGGTCCTGCGTCGAAGATGACAGGGGGCGTCACCTGGGCCCGCCACGAGAAGTTCTTGTCGGTGGTTTCACCGCCTCCAAGGTAGTGGAACGACCCGCCGATACGCGATTCGAGCGTCGCAAAGCTTGCGCCGATGGACGAAGGTTGGCCCTTCTTGCCGAAACTGTAGAACCACAGATGCCCGTTATTGGGATTGTTTTCGTTGTTTTGCCCCCATTGCACGAAACCGTTCCCGGCGAACGTGTTCTCGGTGCCGTGCAGATATGTGGTTCCGGCCGCATACCACTTGATTCCATTGCCGAGAATCCGGCCGTAGAAATGGCTTATCGTCTGTGAAGCCCAATTATCGAACCCGATCTGCATATACTGGGCACCTGACTTCTCTGTGCAGGTATTGGATACCACACCGTATCCGTTCAACGCCTCAATTATCGTCTTTTCATAGGTGTTCACGACGAGCGTCGTGTCATTGGACATCATGACGGGCGCGATCGTATATACAGCGGCTTCCTGCGGCGTCACGAGAATACCCTTCTCGATCGTTATGCCACCGGAATAATATGCGGAATAGCCGGTATATACCTTGTCTCTGAGATCAGTCTGCCGGTTTGCCGCCAGGGTAACGGTGGCGGCGGTACGCTTCACGAACTTGCCGGATCCGTACAATGCGCATCCCAAGGTCACATCCGATGGCTGGTTCAGGATGAAAGTCGAATTCGCGCCATTGAGATTTACGCCGGCGAAATCCTTCACGAACTCGGCGTCGCCGTCGGTGGAGATTTCCACGGCAACTCCGTCGGGGATCCTGACGACATCGTTGGATTCAGGCGCGCGGGACGCCGGGGTGGTTCCGTCCTCGAGAAAATATTGCCCCGCCGACTGCCATCCGCCGCTTCCCTGCGCGTTCCACACGTAGAAGTTGCGGGCGTTCGAGACTGATGCAACGAGAATGCAGGTTACGGCCGCGACAAACCTGCACGCGACATTAAAAGAAATGGACTTCATTTTCTGCCTTCCGGATTTAATGCGGTACCCGCGCGATATGCGCGGGTCCGCTTGTTCTTCATTGGAGGTGGGAAGCGGAGTTGAACCGCTGTACGTGGATTTGCAGTCCACTACCTAACCGCTCGGCCATCCCACCCAAAAATCGGCGAAAGCCTTTTTACTTTGCTTTCTTGGCCGCGAGAAGCTTTGCGTTGGCGCGC
>JAEEGL014132647.1_pt1 | contig 17478 bp, 16 predicted proteins | sample 9134231 | NCBI WGS metagenome assembly JAEEGL01 (sample SAMN16246548, study PRJNA631951) | gut metagenome | biome: gut microbiome; feature: rumen; material: fiber-attached | host: Bos | place: Iran: Karaj | collected 2018-10 | reverse complement strand
AGCGAGCGGTCGAGTGCGACCGAACGGGGAGCACGAGAGACTTCAGTGAGCGAAGCGAACGTGAGTCCCATGCCCTCCGCCAAAGCATCTCTGTTACTGCTATTCTGCTATTGCCAGGGCCACCTTCATCATGTCGTGGAATGCGTTCTGGCGCTGCTCCGCGGTGGTGGCCTCCGGGCTTCCGATTATGTCCGAGATGGTGCAGATCGCGAGGGCTTTCTTGCCTGCGCGCAGAGCGTTCATGTACAGCGCCGCCGCTTCCATCTCAACGGCAAGGACGCCCATCTTGCGCCACTCCAGCGTTCCGGCCATGCCGCTCTCTCCGTAGAAAACGTCGGAGGAATACAGGTTGCCCACCTTGTAGTTGAGACCGCGTTTCTCGCACTCCTCCTGAGCCTTCTTAAGCAGCCCGAAGTCCGCTATCGGAGCAAAGTTTCCGCGGATACCGAAGTTGGTAAAGTAGCTGCTGTCCGTGCAGGCGCCCATGCCCAGGGCTATGTCGAAAAGCTTAAGATCCGGATCTATGGCGCCGGCGGAACCTATGCGTATAATGGACTCCACGCCGAATATGTTGAACAGCTCGTAGGAGTATATGCCCATGGACGGCATGCCCATGCCGCTGGCCATTACCGAAACGCGTTTGCCCTCGTAGAAGCCGGTGTAGCCCTGCACGCCGCGGGTGTTGTTGACGAGCTCCGCGTCCGTAAGGTAGGTCTCCGCTATCATCTTGGAGCGAAGCGGGTCGCCGGGCATAAGCACGGTCTTCGCGAAGTCCCCGGGGGAACAGGTTATGTGCGGTGTAAGGTTTGCGTGAGTCATGATATGCAATCTCCTTTCGCGGAAGCAGCCGTTTTCTGCAGTTAACTGTGCTGCGATCTGCAGTTGACAGCAGCGCCGCTGTACAGTTGGATGCGTTGTGTTTCCATAGTTAAAGTGTATTGTAATTCCGCGTTTTTTTCAATACTTTTTAAGGGGCATCACGCGTGCGGAACTGACGATCGAAAGGTGGGTCTACCGCCGGCAGAAGACTAGCTGCCGATTGCAGGGCGCAGTCGGGACCGTGCCTCCAAAAAAGGAACTACCGCCCCGCGGGACCTGTGCCCTGCCGAGGCGGAGTAATGAATGCAACTGTATGGTATCACACCCAAAAGAGGCATATAAGCCCCGTGGGGGGATGAAAATGCAGGTTTTTTGCAAAATATGCAGTGGCTCTGCCGCACTGTCCGGAACCGGGCTACAGCAGTTCTGCCAGTTTTGCGATCTCTTCGTCCGATGTGGCCCAGTTTACGGCAAAGCGAACGATCCAGCGGCCGTCCTGCACGGGTGCCCAGCGGCTGAAGCCTACCTGCGGGGCAAGCCTGTCCAGCTGCTCCTGCGTAAGCAGAACGAACACCTGGTTGGTGGGCGACGGAGCGGCAAGCTCCACACCCTTTGCGGCGAACACCGCTTTAAGCTTCTCCGCAGTCTCGTTTGCCTTGCGGCCTATCCTCTCGTAAAGGCCGTCCGTAAACAACGCGTCGAACTGCGTGCCGATCACCTTGCCCTTTGCGAACAGGGCGCCATGCTGCTTAAGTATAGTGGTAAAGCTCTGCACACTGCCTTTCGGGAACACCGCGGCCTCGCCAAACAGCGCGCCGCACTTTGCTCCGCCTATGTAGAAGGCGTCGCACAGCTCAGCTATCTCCGCCAGGGTCAGCTCGTTTGCAGGGCAGCCCAGAGCGTAGGCCATCCTTGCACCGTCCAGGTACAGTTTAAGACCGTACTTGCGGCACACGCCGCTTATCTCCTTAAGCTCCGCCGGAGTGTACAGCGTACCGAGCTCCGTGGGGTGCGAGACATAGACCATTCCGGGCATCACCACGTGCTCGCGGCTCTCGTCCGAAAGCCACTCTTCCATAAGCTCCCGGACGCTCTGAGCGCAGAGCTTTCCGTCCTTTGCAGGCACGGACAGCACCTTGTGTCCGCAGAACTCTACAGCTCCCGCCTCGTGGGTGTTTATGTGGGCGCTTGCCGCACCCACTACGCCCTGGTAAGGAGCTATGAGAGTGTCTATCACAACGGCGTTGGTCTGAGTACCGCCGGACAGGAAATAGATCTGCGCGTCCGGCGCATTGCATGCCTTGCGTATCTTTGCACGGGCGCTCTCCGAATAACCGTCCGCTCCGTAAGCGGCGCCTCTTTCCAGGTTCGTTTCAAGAAGGCGCTTCATCACTTCCGGATGGGCGCCCTCCATGTAGTCCGAAACGAAGCTTGGGCTTATGTCCTTGTTTTGTCCGGATAAGTCGTTCATTTTATTTCCTCGATACCAGCTCTTCCGCGAGGTTTTCCAGCTGAGCGCGTATGGCATCGTCCGGACGTCCCAGCATCTTTACCTGAGTTTCCGCAAAAGTAATGTCCTTGCACGCCCCAAGCAGCTCCGCCATGCGCTTTGCGCTTGCCGGGGCCCACATTCCGGACTCTATCAGAGCCACGAAACGGTTCTGGTAATTGTGCGCTGCAAGGGCTTCTATGTATGTCCTCATGTCCGGGAACACGTCGCCGTTGATCGTGGGCGAAGCAAGCACCAGCTTGGAAGACCTGAACGCGCCTTCCAGCGCCTCGGTGGTATCGTCGCGCGCCAGATCGAACACTTCTATCTTGTCCAGTCCCTTGCCTTCCAGAAGACCGGCAAGCTCCTCCGCCAGAGCCTTGGTGGCTCCGTAGACGGAAGCGTATGCTATCACCACGCCGTTCCTCTCGGGAACATAGGAAGACCAGGTGTTGTACAGAGCGACGCAGTCCGCGAGCCCTTCCTTAAGCACCGGACCGTGCAGCGGGCATATGATCTCCACCGGCAGCGCCGACACCTTTTTAAGCAGCGCCTGCACCTGCGCGCCGAACTTCCCTACTATGCCGAAGTAATACCTTGCGGCCTCGCAGGCCCAGTCCTCGTGATCCTCGAAAGAACCGAACTTGCCGAACGCGTCCGCGGAGAACAGTATCTTGTTCCTCTCCTCGTAGGAGACCATTACCTCCGGCCAGTGCACCATGGGCGCGCCGAAAAAGCGCAGCGTGTGGGTGCCCAGGCACAAGGTGTCGCCCTCTTTAACTATTACCGCGCGGGCACTGATGTCCTTCTTGAAAAGGTTCTGAGCCATCCTTACGCCCTGGGCGCTTGTAACGATCTTAGCCTCCGGGAACTTTTCCATGAAAAGCCCAAGGCTTGCGCTGTGGTCCGGCTCCATGTGGTGCACCACCATGTATGCCGGCGCATTTCCGCCGAGCTGCTCCGTTATTCCGTCCAGCCACTTTTGCGCAAAGCGTCCGTCCACGCCGTCCATTACGGCTGTCTGCTCGTCGCAGATGATGTATGAATTATACGTAATACCATCAGGGACCGGGTACTGGCCCTCGAAAAGGTCTATGTCCCGGTCCTTGACTCCTGCGTATAATATGTCTTTTGCAATGTTTAAAGCCATATTATCCTTCTTAACTTTTAAAGATCACTACTCTGCCTTTTCCTCGGCAGCTTCCTCTACCTTCTCTACGATGCCTTCTTCCACCTTCTTGGGCTTGTCGTCGTCCGCAAGGGAAGCGATGACAGCCTTGGCAGCCTCGATGGCGCCCTGGAACTCTCCGATCTTGCCGATCTGTTCGGGGAACTTTTCCTTAGCCAGATCCGGGAACTGCTCGAAAAGCATCTTACCTATGGAAGTGTAGATGTCCTTGATGCCCTTTTCAGCCTCGGCGATCTTAGCCTTCTGCTTTGTGGTCTCCGCGAAGTCCTGAGCCTTATCCTTTGCTACCGCGAAACCTTCTTTTGCCTTTTCTCCGGCCTGGCCGGCAACTTCTTTAACCTTATCGAAAAAACCCATCTTAATTCCTCCTTAAAAAACAAAATGGTGATGTTTCTCTAACATTATGATTATACTTTATTTTGAACCTTTTGTTAATAAATTGTTACGCTTTGCAGAAGAAAAATTCTACTGCTCCGGCGCTCCGTTTATCGCGCCGAGCATGGACAGCGCCGCCTTGCAGGCCGTATCGTTCTTTTTCATTACCAGGGATATCCTGGGCGACGTTCCGCCGTATATCGTAAGCGCCGGTCCGAAGCTGTCCATCAGGGCGGCGAAGGCCTCCGGCCTGAGAGCGTTGCGCTCTTCGAACTCCAGCAGCACCTTGTTGAGCTGCCTTACCACTCTTTGTACGCCCATGCTGCTTGCAATGTTGCGTATTAGCGCTACGTCCAGCAGATTCTCTGCCTCCGCGGGCGGATCTCCGAAGCGGTCTATCAGCTCGCCTTCCGCCTCAAGGCGGTCCTCCTCCGTGGAGACCGCGGATATCCTCTTATACATGGCAAGCCTTGTAAGCTCGTCGGATATGTATTTCTCCGGAAGGTAGGCGGAAACGCCCAGCTCCACCTGGGTGTCGGCCTTTATGGGAGCCTCTTCCGGCTTCTGTCCCTTAAGCTCCGCCGCGGCTTCCTCAACCAGCCTGCAGTACAGCTCATAGCCTATGGAAAGCATGTGTCCGGACTGCTCCACGCCCAGGATGTTTCCTGCGCCTCTAAGTTCCAGATCCCTCATGGCAACGCGGAAGCCCGAGCCGAACTCCGTAAACTCCTTGATCGCGCGAAGTCGCTTTTCGGCTATCTCCGTAAGCACCTTGTCCTTTTTGTAGAACAGGTAAGCGTAGGCCATGCGGCTGCTGCGCCCCACCCTGCCGCGGAGCTGGTAGAGCTGGGACAGACCGTAGCGGTCCGCGTCCAGAACTATCAGCGTGTTGACGTTGGGGATGTCCAGGCCGGACTCTATTATCGTGGTGGACACCAGCACGTCGAAACGCCCGGACGTAAAGTCCATCATCACGTCTTCCAGCTGTTTTTCGCCCATCTGCCCGTGAGCCGCCGCGACGCGTGCCTCCGGCACCAGTTCTTCTATCTTGTCCGCTATGCGGTTTATCCCGCGCACGCGGTTATACACGACGTACACCTGGCCTCCGCGGCCAAGTTCTCTTTTTACTGCGTCCGCTATCAGCTCGTCGTCCTGCTCCATTACGTAGGTCTGCACGGGGTAGCGGTCCTCCGGCGGCTCCTCTATAACAGACATGTCGCGCACACCTATAAGGCTCATGTGCAGCGTCCTTGGTATGGGAGTGGCGGACAGCGTAAGCACGTCCACGTTCTCGCGGAGCATCTTAATGGCTTCCTTGTGTTCCACGCCGAAGCGCTGCTCCTCGTCTATGACCAGGAGCCCAAGGTCTTTGAATTCCACGTCTTTCGACAGCAGCCTGTGCGTTCCGACCACAAGGTCCACCTCGCCGATCTTGATCTTTTTAACGATCTCGTCCTGCTGCTTGTCCGTGCGGAAGCGCGAAAGCATCTCCACGTTGAAAGGATAGCCCGCGAAGCGGTCCTTAAACGTGTTGAAGTGCTGGTTCGCGAGTATGGTCGTAGGCACCAGCACGGCGGCCTGCTTACCTTCCTCCAGACACTTGAATATGGCGCGGGCGGCGACTTCCGTCTTGCCGTAACCCACGTCGCCGCAGAGCAGCCTGTCCATGGGGACCGGCCTCTGCATGTCTTTCTTTATCTCCTCGGCGCAGCGGAGCTGGTCGTCCGTCTCCTGATACGGGAAAGCGTCCTCGAACTCCCTCTGCCACGTGGTGTCCGGACCGAACTCATGACCCTGGGCAAGCTGTCTCTTGGCGGACAGCTGGATGTACTCCTCCGCCATGTCCTTTATGGCTGCCTTGGCTCTGGCCTTGGTCTGCTGCCACTCCGTGCCGGAGAGCTTGTTTATCTTAGGCTCCAGACCCTCGGAACCAACGTATTTCTGGATGTTGTCCAGCTGGTCCACGGGTACGTAGAGCACGTCCGCGCCGGCGTACTGGATCTTAAGATAATCCATGGTGCTGCCGTCTACGGTAAGCTTTTCTATGCCGGTGAAGCGGCCCACTCCGTGAGCGTCGTGCACCACGTAGTCGCCCTTCTTGATGTCCGTAAAGACCTTTATCTCCGCGCCCTTTGCGCGCTTGCGCCTGGTCTTCTTGCTCCTTGCGAATATGTCGTTCTCGGAAAGGAAGACTTCCTTTTCCTTGGGGAAGACGGTGCCGCAGACAAGGCTTCCGTCGCGCAGTTCCACCTTGCCGTCCAGGCCCGCTCTGGACAGGAACTCTTTAAGGTTTACCAGTCTGTCCGGCGTCTGGCAGGCGATCGTTATCTTATATCCTTCCTTAAGGAAGTGCTTAAGCTCACGCTCGAAGTCGTCCATGTGGCCGGCGAATACCGGGGCCTGCCTGGCTTCCACATGTTCTATGCTGTCCATCTGCGGAGCGTAGCGTATGGTCTGGGTAAACGGCGTGCACCAGTAGATGCCGGACGCCGCGTCCATGTCGTTTATCTTGATCAGATCCTGCGGATCCGGATGGCTGCCGAAATCGGATACCGCGCCGCTGCGCTTGTCCAGGTACTGCTTAAGCATCTCGGACTGCTCTTTTTCGTAGAAGTCCAGGACTTCGCCCATCCTTGCAGGGTCATCCGCCATTATTACGGACGGTTTGGTAAAGTAATCGAATATAAGGCCGGGTTTTTCGTAGAAGTACGAAACGAAGCCTTCCAGATACTGGTCGTTTATGCCGTTGTCTATGCAGTCCATCAGGTAGTCCCTGCGGTCCGGCACGTCCTTAAGGGCATCCTCCACCGCCGCGGCTGCGCGCGCGTTCTCCTCAGCACCGCGGACCACTATCTGCGCAGGATAAATGCTTATGGACTCCGGCGTCTGAGCAGACCTCTGGGTCGCCGGATCGTACATCCTTAAGGAGTCTACTTCGTCGTCGAAGAACTCTATTCTTACAGGCATCTCCGCTCCGGGAACGAACACGTCCACTATGTCTCCGCGCACCGCGAACTGCCCGCAGGCTTCCGCGGAATACGACCTTTCGTAGCCCATCTCGGAGAGCGCGGAGATAAGGTCCGCGCGGTCCAGTACGTCGCCGGACTTAACTGTCCTTGCGCGGCGCAGGAAAACGTCCCTGGGGGCTATCTTTCTGAGCGCGCCAAGCACCGGCGCCACGATTATGGCTTCGCCGTCCTCGCAAAGGGCCCGCAGCGCGGCAAGCTCGCTGTCCAGCTCCATGCGGCTCTTAGCCTCGTAGCGAAGCGCCGCGACGTCCAGTTCCGGCAGCACAAAAACGCTCCGGTCAGTAAAGAAGGCAAGATCGGACGCGACCCGCTTTGCTCTTGTAAGGCTGGGGCAAAGTATAAGCGCCTGTCCCGGTGTCTTCTTAAGAAGACGCGCGCAGACCGGCGCAAGCTGGTTGTCTGTTATTCCTGTAAGGACTGTCCTTTTCATTAGACTATGTTCTGTATGTATTCTCCGGTCTCAGGATCCTTGTAATCCGAAGCATCCAAAACGTCCGCAAGAGGGTCCGCTTCAGCTTCCGCATGGTCCGCGGAGTGGTCCCTGGATCCGGCGAGATGCATTCCCGCTACCGCATTTCTGGCCTCTTGCAGGACCTCCGGATAGTGCTTCTCCAGATACCTTATCTCTTCGTGTCCTATGTGGCCTTTTTCTATCTTTTCAGTTCCGTATTCTATGGCATAGGAGACAAGTATGAGCGCGAATCCAAGGACTATCTCGTAGACGGAGATCTCCAGCACCATGAACGGGCTGCGTATGCCCGCGTAGGCGACCGCGCTTATTATCCACGCTACCAACGGAAGAAGTATGCTCTCCAGCCCCAGGATGTGTATCTCCTTAGCGCCTTCGTGGGTAAACGGCACTCCGTGCTTTAGGGAATGGATGAAGAACTTGGACACAAAGAAATAGTGCACGCCGAGCACAAGACCCTCCGCGATCTCGGTTACCACGGGCGCTACGGCCGCACGGACCGCCTGCCCGGAGGAGATCAGGTGCATAAGCTCGACCACGCCCTTAACTGTTATGTAGAGGCCCGCGGCGCACGCCGCCACAGCGGCGACGGTCATGAATACCGCAAGCACTTTCATTTTTTCTCTGCTGGCCTTCATGTTCCGGATGCTCCTAGATGGTGTCTCCGACGGGTATGGTAAGCTGGTCCGGCATGGGCTCCTCGAAGTCCTCGTCGTCCAGGGTAAGGCTGTCTATGTCCTCGATAAGCGGCAGATCTGCAAGGCTCTCGAATCCGAAGAGCTCCAGGAAACGCCTGGTGGTGCCGTACAGGTACGGACGGCCTATGCCGCTGCTGCGCCCTCTCTCTTCCACTAGGCCCCTGCGCATGAGGCTCTCCAGCACCCTGTCGCAGCGTATGCCGCGGACGGCGTCGATCTGGGCCTTGGTGACAGGCTGCTTGTACGCGATTATGGCCAGCACCTCCAGTGAGGACTGCGAAAGCCTGCGTTCCTTAACGGGGGTGCAGAGCATGCGGATGTAGTCGTCGTTTTCGGCGTTGGTGCAGAGCTGGAAGCACTTGTCCATCTCGCGTATCCTAAGGCCGCTGCCGCGTTCCTCGTACTCTTCCGCAAGATCTCTGAATATCTTTACTATGTCGCCGGTCGGTTCGCTTAAAAGCTCAGCCGCGGTCTTTGCGGACACGGGCTCTCCCAGAACGAACATCAGCGATTCCAGGACTGATTTTATCTTTTCTTTAGTCATTTGCTTCTCCCGTCTCCACGCGCTTTATGGTTATGTCCCCGAAGCGCTTCTTCTGCTCCGCCGTTACTGACCGCTGCTTTAAGAGCTCCAGAAGGGACATGAAGGTTATTACCCTGTTGAAGGGCGAGTCGTCGTTCTTTATCATCTCGGAGAACTTTACGATCTTCCTGGTGCGGAACAGTTCCGTCATCTGGACTATGCGGTTCTCCATGGACATCCTTGCGCGCTCCACGCGTTCGTAGGTGCGGTGCATCTCCTCCAGGCGCTGCTTTTTCAGCAGGAACGCCATGAAGGCCTTGGCGAAGCTGTCCATGTCGCCCTTAAGAAGTTCTTCGCTCTCCCCGGTGTACTCGGAAAGATCCTCGGCAGGCTTTGAGTGGATGTGGAGCGAAAGCTCCTCCTGCTCCTTTAAGAAGTCCGCTATCTCCTTGAACTGCTTGTACTCCAGTATCCTGGCCACAAGGCTGCTGCGCGGGTCTTCCATAAGCTCTTCGCCGGGCTCTTCCGCGGCTCTGGGCAGGAGCATGCGGGACTTTATCTCGATCAGCTCCGCGGCCATGACCATGAATTCCTGAGCCACTTCCACGTCGTACTTCTTGGCTTCGCGGATGTACTCCATGTATTGACTTGTTATCTCCGAGACCTTAATGTCGTAGACGCTCATCCGGTTCTGCTCTATCAGGTAGACGAGCAGATCGAACGGTCCCTCGAAGGACTGGAGCTTTACTTTATATACCATTTGTCTCCTGCTGCGGAGTCTTCTCCGGCTCGATCAGAGTAATCTGTTCCACGAAGTGCGTGCCGTATCCCTTGGACGCCAGCCAGTCGGCAAGCTGACCCTGACGGCGCGTCACCACGTTGGTGTAGCCTGTATGATGGTTCGGTCCGTTTACTCTGGCAGGTCCCATGTTGTACGCAGCCAGAGCGGATACCACGTTCCCGTTGAAGCGCTTTATAAGAGAATCCAGGAAGTACGCTCCGTACTCCAGATTGTGATGCGGATCCAGAAGCATTGCTCTGGAGTAGCCCTTCGCAGCCGCGTATTTAGGCAGAGCCTGCATCAGGCCCAGGGCGTTGGTGCCCGCGTTGTATACGAAGGTGCTCTCCGTCCATACAACAGCGAAGATCAGCGAAGGATCCAGCGTCTTGTACTGCCCCGCAACGTGGCAGAACAGGTAGCTGTATTCCAGCGCCGTCTTTTCCGGTATCCTGCGGTTGATGACACGTATGTACTCGGCTACGCCGGGAATGAAGGTCTCGTTGGGGTTGGAATCCGCCCAACGCTTGGCACTTACCGACGGATCCGTGCTTATGTACAGCCCGCAGACGTCCGTGTAGTAGACGTCCACGCCCAGGCTCTTTTCCAGAAAGTCCTCCGAACCGTACCAGACGCCCTTGTCGCTCTGGATAAGGTCCTTGGAATCCCTAAGCAGCGTGCCGTTTACGCTCTTGAAGCCTGCCGCGGCGTTAAAGCTGCCGCTCGTGTCGTGCTTTACAAGCCCCGGGGTCTTTTCCAGGTGAATGGAGAAGAAACTGAAGTCCTCCGACGGATCCTGCTGTTCGTCTTCTCCGGCAAGCTTTGCGATGACTCCGACTGTGTTACCGGTGCTCTCCGCGGCACTGTCTTCTGCCTTGTTGTCCGCTCCGCTGAGTGCGTCGGCTTCCGGGGCAGCCGCGGTATCCGCGATAAGTTCCGGAGCATCCGTCTGCTGCGCGGTATTTTCCTCAGCTTCTTCCTGCGGAGCCTCCAGCAGAGCAACTATGGTGCTGCCCTCTACCGCGGAAGCAACAGCGGCAACAGTTTTCTTTGTGCCCGAGCCGGAGCTTTCCTCCGCAAGCCTGAGCGGTATGTACAGCGTGCCGTCCACTACGACGGCGGGCTCTTCCATGGTCCAGCCGTAGATAAGCTTTCCGTCCACGTAGACGTCGCCCTTCATGTACTCGGCATGGACGGTGTCCACCCTCTCCGGGTCCGCTGTCTCGGCTTCCGCATAGGGAACCAGCAGCGCGGCGGAAAAGACCACGCTGCAGACAGCTACCGCTATCAGGCTGAACAAGGCACGTCCTATGCCTTTTAATACTTTTATCACCACAGGATCGTTATCTGCTCCCGATGACGTCTATCTTAAGTCCTGCCTCTTCCGCCATCTTCTGCGCAAGCTCGTCCGGATAGGACTCCTTTATGACGACCCTTTTAATGCCGGCGTTGATTATCATCTTGGTGCATATGATGCAAGGCTGCGTAGTGCAGTAGAGAGTTCCGCCTTCTATGGCGTGGCCCATGCATGCCGCCTGGATTATTGCGTTCTGCTCCGCGTGGAGTCCCCTGCAGAGCTCGTGCATCTTACCTGAAGGCACTCCCAGCTGTTCGCGCAGGCACCCTGCCTCCGAACAGTGCTTTATGCCTTTGGGGACGCCGTTGTAGCCTGTAGCTATCACTCTGTTGTCTTTAACGATGACAGCTCCCACGCCCCTCCTTATGCAGGTGGTGCGCTTACGGGCAAGCTCCGCCATCTCCATGAAATATTCGTCCCAGTCGGGTCTTTTCTGTTCCATGTCAACGCTCCTGATAAAACACCTCATCCAGCCACAGTCCTCCGGCAGGCGCTATTATGCCCGCGTTCGACCTGTCCTTGGACACGATGATACGTTCCATATCTTCCGGCTTGCGCTTTCCGAGACCGATCTCGACAAGCGTTCCGGTTATTATCCTTACCATGTTGTAGAGGAACGCGCTGCCCTCTATCGTAATAAGTATCTCCGAAGGATCGTCCTCCAGACGCTTAACGTCCAGGCTGTAGACCTCGCGGACGGTGCTGCCTTCCTGGCTGCCGCTGCTTCGGAAACACACGAAATCGTGCTCTCCCTCCACATACGGACATGCCGCTCTCATAGCGTCTATGTCGAGCGGCCTGGTGATCTGCCAGCGGTAACGCTTAAGGAAGATGTCCGGCGTTTCGCTGTTCCTTATTCTGTAAATGTATCTTTTGCCCTTGGAATCGAATCTGGCGTGGAATCCTTCGGGCATCTCGCGCGCTTCCAGTACCCTTATGTCGCTGAGGCCTTCCACGCGGTCGTCCGCAAGAGCCGTGTTGAACACCATGGGGACCTTGTCCGTGGGCACTCCAAGCTCCGTAAGAAGCGTGGCCGCCTGACCGTTGGCGTGCACTCCCGCGTCCGTCCTGCTGGCGCCCGCAAGCTCCACGGGAACGGAGAAATACTCCGAAAGAACTTCCTCCATCCTGCCGCATACGGTCCTTAGTCCCGGCTGCCTTGCCCATCCGTGGTAGAGCGAACCGTCGTACTGTATCTTAAGCAGCAGATTCCTCATGACGGATCATCTGAACTCGCCTATGGCGCCGTATCCCGGCTTAAGGACGTACTTGCCCTCGGTAGTAATTACGCCGAAGGATCCGTTGAGCTTAAACGAAATGTAGCCGCCGCAAACTGCCATTACCGGGCACTCGTCTGCTTCCGCAGCCATTATGATGTTGTTTTCCTGATCGATGAATCCCCAGTACTTGCCCTTGGAGACCACAGCGATGCCGCTGCTGAAGGCGCCCTTGTCGCTGTCCGCTCCGCTGTATCCGCTCTTGAGCGCGGCGACCTTGTCGTACTCGCAGGGGATGACCGTCTCGCCGATGTCGTTTATGAATCCCCAGCCCTCGCCGTTATTAACGGCTGCAAGACCCTCGGAGAACGGCAGCGCTTCCTTGTATATGCATCCGATCACTCTGTGACCGCTCTTGTTCATGTATCCGTAGAGACCTTCGGCATCCTGCACCAGGTACATTCCGCCTTCGCAGTGGGCTATGCTCTTGTAGACGCAGGGAGCTACCAGAGCTCCGGCATCGGAGGCCAGTCCGTAGAGCCCGTCCCCGTTCTTGACTACCACGAGCATGTTGTCGTCGAAGCCCGCGGCAGACGCGTCCATGCCCGAAGGCAGCGGGGCAAGCACCATTCCGGTGCTGTCCAGAACGTAAGCCATCTCGGGATATCTGTCCTCGTTGGTCGCGACGAGAGTAGCGTTGGTGGTGCGCATTATTACGGCCTTGCCGTCCCTGAACGGCGATGCAAGCTCCACGTACTGCAGAGTCTTGTAATTTACGCCTCTGGTGACCGGAAGTTTCTTTAAGGTTATTGCGGACTTTCCTTCCGCATTTATGTAATATGATTTCTGGACATAGTCCATGGTAGTGGAAACAGCTGCCAGGCCGTCCGAGAACGCGGTAGCGGATCTTATGGGCTTCTTATCTACGGCGCTGAGGACCTCTTCTCCGTTCCTGTTTACGTAGATGCAGTCGTCGTAATTGTTGTTTACAATTGCGTAATCGCCGCTGAAGATGCCTGCGGCCTTGTACTTAGGAGCTACCTTCCATTCGCCCTGAAGGGTTATGTATCCCCACAGTCCGGAAGAGGCGTCCTGCGCGGGCGCTAAAAGATCCGCGCTGTAATCCGTGGCAGGAACAAGCTCCACTACGGTCTTGTAAGCCATCTTTTCTTCCAGCGTAAGCTCCTCGTAGGGAGTCGGGCCGTCCGGACCGTCGTCTTCGCCGGGCCTTCCCGGAATGGTATTGGTGGTGCTGAGCTGTATGGTGCATCCGCACAATCCTAATATCATTGCTGCCGCTAATAAGATCGATAATAGTTTTTTCATGTCATAACTCCGAAATCGCTGAACTTCGTTATTACTTAAGAACTTTGCTATTGCTCTTTTTCTGATGTATTGTTGCTATCCTGCTTCCGAAAACCGCTTTGCAGCTTTATTTCTGCTCCGGCTTCCAGGAGGACTTGAGGCCTACGATCTGGTTGAACACAGGCGCACCGTCCTTGCTTAATCTGCTGTCCGCTATGTAATATCCGCTTCTGAAGAACTGGAAGCGCTCTCCGGCCTTTGCCTGTGCCACGGAGGGCTCAGCGTATGCCGTAAGCTCCGTCCTGGAGTTCGGGTCGAACTCGTTCTTTCCGGTCTCCTCATTCGGGTACGCAAGATATCCGTACTCTCTTACCGGAACTTCTACGGCGCTGTCCGCCTCCACCCAGTGGATGGTGCCTTTTACCTTGCGGCTGTCCGCTCCGGGCGTTCCGCTCCTGGTTTCCGGGTCGTAGGTGCAGAGGACTTCCGTAACGTTGCCGGCCTCGTCCTTTACCACGCCCGTGCAGGTAACGAAATACGCTCCCTTAAGGCGCACTTCGTTGCCGGGATACAGGCGGAAGTACTTCTTCGCAGGCACTTCCATGAAGTCTTCCTGTTCTATGTAGAGGTGTCCGCCGAAAGGCACCTTGCGGCTGCCCATCTCCGGAACGTTGGGGTTGTTCTCTATCTCGCAGAGCTCCGTCTTGCCTTCCGGCCAGTTGGTGATCGTAAGCTTGAGCGGCCTGGAGATGACGAAGCGGCTCTCCACCTTGTTCTTAAGATCGTCGCGCACGAAGTACTCCAGCTGGCTCATGTCTATGAGGCTGTTTGCCTTGGCCACGCCTATCGCGTCGCAGAATGCGCGGATGGCTTCCGGCGTGTAACCGCGGCGCCTCATGCCTGCTATGGTGCAGAGTCTGGGATCGTCCCAGCCTTCCACAAGGCCTTCCTCCACCAGCTTCTTTATGTTGCGCTTGCTCATTATGGTGTTGGTGAGGTTGAGCTTCGCGAATTCTATCTGCTGGGGAGCTTCCGGCCAGTCGAGGCTGCGCAGCGTCCAGTCGTAGAACGGTCTGTGGTCCTCGAACTCCAGCGTGCAGAGGGAATGCGTTATGCCCTCTATGGCGTCCTCCAGCGGGTGGGCGAAATCGTACATCGGGTAGATGCACCACTTGTCCCCTGTGTTCTGGTGGGAAACGTGCAGCACGCGGTAGATGACGGGATCCCTCATGTTCATGTTGGGGGAAGCCATGTCTATCTTTGCGCGTATGCACATCTCACCGTCCGCATATTTTCCGGCACGCATGTCCTGGAATATCTTAAGGGATTCCTCCGGATCGCGGTCCCTGTTCCTGTCGTTGGTGCCCGGCTCGGTGAGAGTCCCGCGTGTTGCGCGCTGCTCTTCCTGGGTCATGTCCGAAGCGTAGGCCAGGCCATTCTTAATGAGGGTGCAGCAGCACTCGTACATCTTTTCGAAATAGTCCGAGGCGTGGTGCAGCTCGGCCCACTCGAAGCCCAGCCACCTTACGTCCTCTTCTATGGATCCTACGAACTCGTCGTCTTCCTTTACCGGGTTGGTATCGTCGTAGCGAAGGTTGCACCTTCCGCCGTACTTGGCGGCGGTGCCGAAGTTGAGGCATATGGACTTTGCGTGACCCACGTGCAGATAGCCGTTGGGTTCCGGCGGGAAACGGGTTATGATGCAGTGCGAATACTTACCTTCTGCTATGTCTTTGTCTATGATGTCGTGAATGAAATTACCTTCCACGCTATGTTCTCCTTACAAGATATTTGGCTGCCTCCGGACGGCGCTGAGCCGCACGAAAACATATGCCTAGACTTTTCCACAGTAATAATCTTGACGATATATTATAACCTAACTTATATATACTTGCAAATGGTTTAATCGAAGTGCCCGATGCGCATGCAGCAGGACCGGATGATAAAAATATTACGGCTTTTTTGTAAAAACACTTGATTTATTTTGCCGCGTTTGTTATTTATTTATATATCTAACATCGCTTGGAGGATGCCATGACCATAGACGCAATAGACGAAAAAATACTGGAAGTGCTGCAGGAGAACGCCCGCGTCTCCATCTCCGAGCTGTCCAAGAGGATCAATCTCTCTCTGTCCGCCGTAAGCGAACGCCTTAAGAAGCTGGAAGCCAGCGGCATCATTACGCAGTACACCACCATCCTGGATCCCGTCGCCATGGACAAGGAACTCAGCGCCTACATGATGATAAACGTGGACAATTCCGGCAGCATCACGGAGCTGATCAAACTGATCAACCAGTCCGAGGAGATACTGGAAGCTTACTTCGTGGCCGGCGACTGCGACTACATTCTGCGCATCGCCACAAAGAACACCGCCACCCTTGCCGAACTCGTAAACAAGGTCAAAGCCGTTAAGAGCGTAAAGCGCACGGAGACCACCATACTCCTCAACAAATACAAGCAGCTCTACAGCGTTCCGCCCCAGGCGAACAAACTGTAAAAGCAGGGCAGAAAGACTGCAAAAACAACAAAGCCGCCGGATAACTTCCGGCGGCCTTTTATTCCCAAAGATCTTTATTTCTTGGACTTCTTGCCCTTAGCGTTCTGGGCGCGCTGCTTTTCCGCGGCCTTGGCGGCTTCTTCCTTTGCCTTGGATCTGTTCTTTACCGAACGGGGGATCCTTCCGCCGGCTTCCTTAACGGAACGCGGCCCCTTTACCTTGAACACGCTTGCGTCGTGGGCAGCAGCCATCTCAGCTTCTATCCTTGCGGCTGCGGCAGCCATCTCGGCTTCCTTGGCGGCCTGGGCCTTGGCTCTTTCCGCGTTGGCCTTGTCCACGGCCTTCTGAGCCTTGGCTCTTTCCTTATCGCAGTATGCCATGGCCTCCTCAAGTGAAATGCCCTTCTGCTTGGCTATCTTGTAGGGGTTGAGTTTCTTGGCAGCATCGAGCGCGTAGTAGACGTCCGTCTGGGCGACCTGCTTCTTGGTCTCGCGCTGGCCCATGAATACCATGAGGCCTACCATTACAAGCATGAAAGCCATGCTTATGTAGCTGTCCGTCTGAACGTTTCTGGTCTTGAAAGTGGTGCTCTTGGTCTCTGCGGTCTTGTTTCCGGCAGCGGAGACTATGCCTTCTTTTATCTCTACCTTATATTCGGTGTTGGAAGCAAGTTCTCCGGTAAGCACTATCCAGAGCTCGTTCGGATATTTATCGGAATGTACTATCGTAAAGTCTATGGTCTTGCCTTCGGGGTCCGAGATGACGAACTTGTCCTTGTTGGCTGCGTCCGCTGCCTCTCCGCCGTCCATGGCTTCCGAGAACTGGACTTTTACAGCCATGTTGCTGGGCTGCATGCCTTTGGCGCCGTCCTTGGGCGTTACCTTAACTATGTTCAGACCCGCTGCCGACGCCGAAACGGCCGACGCGAGTATAAGTACCAGTGCTGCGATGATCGCGGCGAGTTTTCTCATTTTATTCCTCCGCCTGTGTGTTTTTATTTCTGAGCTCCCTGAAGAACTCTTTTAGTATTGCGCTGCATTCCTGCTGAAGGAGACCAACGTGAAGCTCCACCTGATGGTTGAGCCTGTCGTCCGAGGGTATGCTTGCCAGCGACAGGCAGGCCCCGGATTTAGGATCCAGCGTGCCGATGTACAGGTCGCCCAGCCTTGCGAGGACTATCGCTCCGGCGCACATGCTGCACGGTTCCAGCGTAACGTACATGCTGCATCCGGACAGCCTCCAGCCGCCCAGCGTGCGGGCAGCCTCGCGTATGGCTTTCATCTCCGCGTGGCTTGTGGGATCCTTGTCGGCCTCCGTGCTGTTGAAGCCTCTTCCGACTATCTGTCCGTCCTTTACGACAACGGCTCCGACCGGTACTTCTCCCGCGTCGTAAGCCATCCGCGCGAGCCTTAATGCTTCCTGCATAAACTGTTCGTGCATGCCGCTCCTCCAAAACGCACTGTATATACTAACACAAAAACGCTTGACTTAGCAAGCACTTTAGGAGCATAATAAGTTGCTTATCCGCCCTCATAGTTAAACGGATATAACGGAGGTTTCCTAAACCTTTGTTCGTGGTTCGATTCCGCGTGGGGGTACCAAATAAAAAACGCCCGGATCTCAATGAGTTCGGGCGTTTTTGTTTTCCGGAAGATCATGCTCTCAGCCGTAGGTCCGGATTATCTCCTCCGCTATTTCTTTTCTGGAGATGCAGCGGTCCATGGCCTGCTT
>JAEEGL017088221.1_pt1 | contig 17479 bp, 14 predicted proteins | sample 9134231 | NCBI WGS metagenome assembly JAEEGL01 (sample SAMN16246548, study PRJNA631951) | gut metagenome | biome: gut microbiome; feature: rumen; material: fiber-attached | host: Bos | place: Iran: Karaj | collected 2018-10 | reverse complement strand
GTATCAGCTAAAGATTTAGGAACTGGAAAAGAACAAAGTATCACAATCACAGCAAGTACAAACCTTACTGATGAAGAAATAGATAAGATGATGAAAGAAGCTGAAGCTAACAAAGAAGCCGATGAAAAACGTAAAGAAGAAGCTGATGTTAGAAACGAAGCTGACTCAATGATCTTCCAAACTGAAAAAGCTCTAAAAGATCTTGGTGATAAAGTTGATTCTAAAGATAAAGAAGAAGCTGAAGATAAGATTAAAGAACTTAAAGAAGCTATGGAAAAAGACGACATTGATGAAATCAAGAAATTAAAAGATGAATTACAAGAAAAAGCTATGGCTCTAGCTACAAAAGTTTATGAAGAAGCAGCTAAAACTAACCAAGCTAATGGTGGAGAAGCACCAGCAGACGATGATTCATCTAAAGATGATAACGTTCAAGAAGCAACATACGAAGAAAAATAATAAATAATATTACTAAAAGTTCTAGGAAACTAGAACTTTTAGCCAATATAAGAAAGGAATAGCTATGCAAAAATACAAATCAAGAAAAGATGTTCCAGATAAATACAAATGGGATTTAAAAGCATTTTTTAAATCCAATGAAGAATTTGATAGTACATATAAAAAATGTAAAAAAGATATTGCTAAAATCAAAAATTATATTGGTTGTACAAAAGATGCAAACAAACTATATGAGTTTCTAAAATACGATACTGAAACAGAAAGCGTAACAGAAGATTTATATGCTTATGCTTACCTAATCAATGATGAAGTATTAGGTGTATCTGAAAACATGTCTCGTAAATCTAAAACAGAAGATTTAATGAATGAATACTTCTTAAATGTTAGTTTCTTTAATCCGGAATTACTAGAACTAAACAAAAAAGAATATGATCAATTATTTAAAGATAATAAAAAATTATTAGAATTTAAACCAACATTAGATCATATATATCGTAATAAGGATCACATTTTAAGCGAAAGAGAAGAACAAATTGTAACCGAATTATGTAGCGCTATGGATCATTTCGACGATCTATCATCAACAATGCTTAATAGTGAACATAATTACGGAAGTGTAACTATCAATGGGGAGCAAGAACAAATTACACCTACTAATCTAAGAATCTTAATGAAAAATGAAGACCAAGAATTACGTAAGGAAATAAGAAGTAAATATAATGAAACCCTAGGTAGATACGGTGCTACATCAGCAAGTCTACTTAATAGTTATGTAAAAGGAAATATTGCAAATTGCAAAATTCATCATTATGAATCTGCTTGGGATGCTAAATTATTTGGCAGTAATATGCCAAACGAAGCATTCGCATCTTTAGTAAATACTGTTGAAAACAATACAGATGTATTACAAAAATACTATCGTTTATTCAAAAAAGAATTAGGTTTAAAAGAATTACACCAATATGATTTAAATCTAGAATTAGCAAAAAGTAAAAAAGAGTATTCTATTGAAGAAGCTCAAGAGTTAACATTAAATGCTGTTAAACCATTAGGTGAAAAATATGTTAAACATTTCCAAAAGATTTTTGATAATCATTATATTGACTATGCTCAATATCCAAAGAAATGTAGTGGTGGTTATTCATTCAGTACAATGAGACAAGATTCTAGAATTTTAATGAGTTATAATTACGATTTAGATTCAGTTTCTACAATGATTCATGAAGGTGGGCATAATGTTCATCATCAATTAGTATCTGAAAACAATGCCATCCAAAACAGATATGTACCTAACATTATGGCAGAAGTAGCTTCCTTAACAAATGAATGCTTACTATCTAATTATCTTGCTAAACATGGTAAAACAATAACTGAGAAAAAAGCAGGAATTGCCAATATCTTAGAAGTAATCATTTCTAACCTTTTTGGTGCTGTAAGAGAAGGTAAAATAGAACAAGACTTCTATAAATATGTTGAAGATGGAAACGCCATAACAAAGGATTACATGAATGATTTAACATACAAATCATTAGAAAAATATTATGGTAAAGAAGTAATACTTGATGAGTATTCAAAATATTCATGGATGCGTAGAAGTCATTACTATATGAATTTCTATTTATATAGTTATGCTATATGTATCAGCGTAGCATCCTTTATTGCTAATGAAATAATTAAAGGAAATAAAGAAATATTAGATAAATATATGAAATATTTAAGTACTGGTTATGACGTTTGGGCAATCGATGCCTTTAAAATCTTAGACGTTGATTTAACAAAAGAAGATGTTTATAAGAGTGCTATAGAATATTTCGATTCATTAATCAATGAATATGAAAAATTGACAAAAGAAGGTGAAAAATAATGGCCGCTAGTAAAGATTATTATGAAATACTTGGTGTTGATAAAAACGCATCTGAAGATGAAATAAAAAGTGCTTTTAGAAAAATGGCCAAGAAATATCACCCTGATGTTAACAAAACACCAGAAGCAGAAGCTAAATTTAAAGAAATAGGTGAAGCTTATTCTGTATTGGGCGATCCAGATAAAAGAAAACAATATGATCAATTTGGTCATGAAGCTTACACACAAGGAGCTGCACAAGGTGGCTTCGGTGGAGGAAATCCATTCGGTGGAGGCTTTGGTGGATTCAGTGCTGAAGACATTGATTTATCTGGTATCTTTGATGATTTATTTGGTGGAGGAATGTTTGGTGGAGGATCTAGAAGAAGAAACACTACTAGACCAACTAAGGGCGAAGATACACTTGTTAGAGTTAAGCTAACATTTGAAGAAGCAGTCTTTGGTTGTAAGAAGACAATCGATGTTAATCTAGATACAGAATGTGAAACATGCCACGGTAAAGGTGGCGAAGGAGAAGAAACATGTAGTACATGTAATGGTCGCGGAAGAGTAGTTACACAACAAAGAACTATGTTTGGTGTTTTCCAATCTGAAAGTGTCTGCCCAGACTGTAATGGCAAAGGTAAAACATATAAGACTGTTTGTAAAGATTGTCATGGAACAGGTCATGTTAACAAAAATAAAAGTATTGAAGTCACTGTTCCAGAAGGTGTTGACAATGGCCATCAATTACGTATAACAGGTAAAGGTGGAGCCGGCAGAAATGGTGGACCTAATGGTGATATCTACATTGAATTCGCTGTAGAAAAACATCCTTTATTCGAAAGAAAAGGAAATGATATCTACGTAGATGTACCACTTACAATTACTGAAGCCGTATTAGGTTGTAAGAAAGAAGTTCCAACCTTAACAGGAACCGTAATCTTAGATGTTGATCCTGGTTCACAAGCAGGCGATCAATTAAGATTGAAAGGCAAAGGAGTCAAAGATCCAGCAGGTTCTAAAAAAGGTGATATGTACGTTGTACTTGACGTTATTATTCCAAACAAATTAGATCGTAAACAAAAAGAATTGTTTAAAGAATTGGCTGAAACAGACCTAGAAATAGGTACTGAATTTAAAAATTATAAAAAATATCTATAACAAGGTATCAAAGGTTGATACCTTGTTTTTTTTACCCAAAATTGGTATACTTAAAAAGAAGAAAAAGGGTGATTAAAATGGCTAAACTTCTCGAAGATAAAAAGTATAAGTTTGTTATATACATATTAATCGCAACATTTATTACTTTGTTAGCTTTAGCTATCACTATCGGTACAATAAAATTCAATAAAAAGAGTAAATCACCTATAGCAATTGTTAAAAACTCAGGAAATATTACAATTAACTATTTAGATGGAAACATGGTCGACCTTAAAAAAGTAGGAAAAGGCGATCATGTCTATACTTTTTCAATAACTAATAGTGGCGATACCAAAAACTATTATTCTATATATTTTAAAGACTGTGTTTTAAATAAAGATGATGTAAGTATTCGTCTTGAAACAGATAATGATGAGAAAATATATAATTCACAATTACTTGATGGAGAAAATCTTTTAAGAACAATTAAAGGTATTGAAGCCGGCGAAACAGAAAGATATAAATTAATAATTTCTAATCGTTCAACAGCAAGTGTTAGTGGTGAAATATATGTCATTAATGAATCATTAAATGAACAGAGTTTTGCTGATTTAATTCTTAATACAAACAATATAAAAGAACCAAAAACTAATGTTGGAATTGATTCGAGTATTTCTAATGAAGGTCTTATTGCCAGTATGGATAATGACGGACCAACTTATTACTTCCGTGGAAGTGTTGAAAACAACTATTTAAAAATAGGTGACCATATGTTCCGTATAGTAAGAATAAATGGTGATGAGACCGTAAGAGTTGTTTTAGATGAACCAATAGATATTAAAACTCCATATAATCTAAACGAATCAGAAGACCGTAAATTATTAAGTGGTTTAACTGGTTCAACGGTAAATGCTGTCCTAAATAAATGGATGGAAGACAATCTAATAGATTATCAAGATTACTTTGCAGAAGGAAAGTTCTGTACTGATTCTGAATTTATAAACGAATCTATCGATGGTAAAAAATCAAACTCATATCAAAGAATCTTTACTAATAATAATGTTTCATTTAAATGTAATGGCACAACCGAGAATTTAAAAGTAGGATTATTATCAGCTGATGAAATAATTTTTGCTGGAGCAACTAAAGATGAAGCAAATAAAACTTATTATCTTCATAACGATGAAATAAACTATAGTACATGGACAACTGGTTCATACGAATTAAAAAATGATGGAACAGTTACTATGATTGTTTTAAGCCAAAATGGTGGCTTTACTTCAGGTGAAAACATTATTACATCACATGGTATTAGACCGGTTCTAAACATCAGTAGAACAGCCCATATAAGAGGACAGGGTACAAAAGAAAATCCATATGTACTAGTAGCTTAATTTTAAAAAAATTAAAGAACTTATTTATTAAGTTCTTTTATTTTTTCTTTGAAAATGATAATATATATGTGAAGGTGATTATATGACAATGTTATTCGAAAATATTGCTAATTCCGATTTATTTGTTTTTATAATAATTATCTTTTTATTAGTTGTATCAATGATGATGGTATACTTAGTCTACTCTCAAAATAAACAACTAACTGAAGAACTAATGCTTCGTGATAAAAAGAATCGTGAAGCTAAAGACAATAAAGAATTAGATTTAAGAGAACTAACAAAAGAGTTAGAACAAGCACCAAAAGAAAAGAATATTGAATTAACTAATTATGAAGCCGAGCAAGAAGAAAAAGCCATTATTAGTTATGAAGAACTTATTAATGCCAATCAAAATCAAAGTATCAATTATAGTGATTTAGATGAAGTTGATAACATTGTTGTAAAAAAGGTAGATTTAGAAAACACTGGTCCTATTAATGTGGCTGAAATAAAAAAACTTACAGAAGAAGCCAAAGAGCCAATCTCTTATGAACACGAAGAAGAAGTGTTAAGAAACTTGAAACAATTACAATCTATAATAAATTAGGTGATATATATGAAAAAAGAAAGTAAGAAATATTATATTTTTAGATATAAAATGGAATTATTAAATCTACTTTCTTTTTTATTTTTCATTTTGCTAGCATTTTTAACATATTGTATTTTCTCTGATTATGGAAATATCTTTGATGCCAAAACAGTTGATTTAAGAGATTTAAAATTTTTAGTATTTATCATCTTTATGTTCGTTTGGTTATTCTTACATGAATTACTGCATGCTATATCATACATAATAAATGGAGCATCAATTAAAAACATTGAAACAGGCATCGAACTAGAAAAAGGCATTCTTTTCTGTTCTTGCGAAGAATACATTACTAAAAAGAATATAATGATTTCAGCAGCTGTACCTTTAGTATTAATAGGTATAGTTACATATCCAATAAGTATTATGCTTAACAATCCTTATCTAGCAATTTATTCAATTATAAATATTACAGGTAGTGTAGGAGACTTAGCTCTTTTACATTTCTTAAAGAATATGCCTAGTGATATGAGATTCCGTGAATTTGATGATCCAACGGCATTTTGTATATCTACTACTAAAGATATAAGCAATATGGGGACAAGCTGTATCAAATTAGATGAAGTATTAGAAGATGACAAAAAAGTATCAAAAGTAAAATCAAGAGGATTTTATATTAGTAAATTGAGTAGCATTATCATAGCTGTCATCCTAGTTATGATTCTTCTAACCGTATACTTTATAGCAAAATAAAAAGAAGCTTTAAGCTTTTTTTATTATGTCTTCAGGATCAAGTTCCACATCTCTTCTAGTTAGTATTTCATAACCATCATCAGTAACTAATACAGTATGTTCAAAATGTGCACTATTTTTTCCATCAAGAGTTTTTATTGTCCATCCATCATCTAATTGATAAATACTAGCTGTACCTAAATTAAGCATTGGTTCAACAGCAATAACATTACCAGTGTGTAGAATAGGTCCTTTTCTTTCTTTACCATAATTTGGAACATCAGGATCCATGTGAACTTTATCACCAACACCATGACCAACTAATTCTCTTACAACTCCGAGATTATATTTATGGGCATATTTTTCTACTGCATGACCAATATCCCCAACATAGCAACCGTCATGAATGGCAGCTAAACCAGCCATTAAGGCTTCTTCAGTTTCTTTTAATAACTTAACATCTTTATCGCTATTAGGTTCACCAACAATGTAACTCCAAGCAGAGTCACCATGATATCCTTCAAAACAAGCACCAATATCAAGTTTTAAAATATCTCCTTCTTTTAACTTACGATTAGAAGGAATCCCATGGACTACTTCATCATTTAAACTAATACAAATGCTTCCAGGAAAACCATATAACCCTTCAAAAGAACAAGTACATCCCTTACTTTCAATGAATTTCTTAGCTAGTATGTCTAACTCTTTAGTAGTTATTCCCGGTTTAATAAATTGTTGTAAATATTTATGAGTTAAACCAACTAATTTACCAGCTTCTCTTAATTTATTTATTTCATCATCATTTCTTTTTATAATGTTCATAAAATCATCACTTCCGAAAATAATTATAACACAATAACCGTTAATGTGATAAACTTATAATAGGTGATAGTATGATAGTAGACCCAGAAAAGAAAAAATTAATAGCAGGTATTGCTTTATTACTAGCAGTAATATGGAGCATAGTATTTTTATTAACGGTATTAGGAGCATTTAATGGCATTAGTTCAGTTGATAGTGCCATAGTATTATTAAGAATAATAAGTTGTATAACTCCAATTATGATTTCTAGTTTAGCATTGATACCGCTATTAAATGAAGATATGCCAATAGTTTCTTACATATCAATTGTTTTATCAATAATATTACTAGTAATAACACTGTTTACAGATGGTTTAGATTCAAACATCTTGAGCAATATAATCGCTATCGATTTCTTGGTTTTAATTGTTTGCGCAGTTAGAACATCAAGTAGTACACACAAGATTTTTAAATATGGTATGTTTGTTTTGATTGCTATAACAGTATTTGTATTAAATATGGATTTTGGAAGTGATTTTGGTGCCTTACTAGGTTTTGGCATGCTAGGTCTTGAAGAAACAACATCAATCAACTTACCAGCTATATTAACAGTTTTTACATTAATGGGTTTTTTAATTAATCCTTGTATAGCCGCAATTACAGACGATGGTAGTTTCGTAGGATTTGGTGGCGGTTATGTTGATGATAATCCTGCTAATGGAACTCCAAAATATGATCGTAGTGAAAGTCCATTAGAAATGTATAATCGATTAGTTAAAGAGCAACAAACAAATGGTGGAGGTGGCACTCAACCAGCAGCAGCACCAGCACCAACTGCAGGTTCTCAAATCGGACCAAATTCAGGAGCCGTTATTAATCCGCTTGCAATGGTTCAAAAACAAGAACCAGCTCCAACACCAGCTCCAGCACCAGCTGCTGAACAACAAACAACGAATGAAAAATTCGAAGTTCCTGAATCAATGTCATTCTTATTTGATAACGATCAAGATAAAAGCAATTAATAAAGCTTTTATCTTTTTTTATGATATAATACTATAAGGTGATAAAAAATGAGGATTATTATCGTTGGAATAGGAAAACTAGGAGAGTATCTTACTAAAAGCCTAGTTAAAGACGGCCATGAAATAACAGTTATAGATACCTTCTTTAATAAACATGAAAATATCATCAATAACGAAGATGTTAATTATATAGAAGGCAATGCTTTAGATGCCAATATCTTAAGAGAAGCTGGCGCCCAAAATGCCGATTTACTTATATGTGCTATGGAAAAAGATGAACAAAATGTTATGTGTTCTCTAATTGCTAAAAAAATGGGAACTAAACATACTATAGCGAGAATAAGGAATCCTGAATATGCTTCTTCTATTAGTTTCTTAAAAGAAGATCTAGGTTTATCACTAACAATCAACCCAGACTTACTTACAGCAGAATATATATACAATGTATTAAGTATCCCAACGGCTATCAATACAACATCTTTCTTTAAGGGCAAAGTAGAAATGATTTCTCTTAGAGTAAAAGAAGATAGTGTAATTAAGAATTTAACATTAAACAAAATAGCTAATAAACTTGATCGTATAATAATTTGTGCAATAGAAAGAAACAACGAAATAATAATTCCTAAAGGTTCAACAAAATTTTTAGAAGACGATAAAATATTTATTACAGGTACCCCACAAAGTATAAACAAATTCTTAATCTATTTAAAAAGAATAGGTGAGAAGACAAAAAAAGTTATGATTTGTGGTGGTTCAGACACAGCAATCTATCTAACTAAATTATTGCTAGATACTGGAATGCAAGTTAGAATAATTGAAGATAATGAAGAAAGATGCATAAAACTAAGTGAAGAATTACCAAAAGCCTTAATCATTCACGGAGATGTTTCTAATCAAAATATCTTGTATGAAGAAGGAATTGAAAAAGCTGATGCCTTTGTTTCATTAACAGGAATCGATGAAGAAAACATCATTTATTCAATGTTTGCAACAAACCTAAAAGTACCTAAAGTAATCACTAAAATAAATCATATTAATTTAGGTGGTGTCCTAGAAAAAGCAAATATCGATACAGTAATAACACCACATATAATAGCAAGTAATCAAATAGTATCTTACATAAGAGCTATGCAAAATGGTGAAGGTAGTTCTTGCGAAGCCTTATATAAATTTGAAGAAGAAAAATTTGAAATGCTTGAATTTAATATAAAAGAAGATTTTAAAGGATTAAATACCAAACTTCGAAATCTAAAATTAAAAGAAGGAATATTAATAATTGCTATTCAAAGAGGAAAGAATATTATTATTCCAAATGGTAATGATGAAATAAATAATAAAGATATTATTGTAATTATAGATAACAACAACAAAATCAAAAACATTAACGACATCATCGAATAAAATGAATAATAAAATAATTTATAAATATATTGGTAAAGTATTAATTGCTTTTTCAGCATTATTATTATTACCAATAATCGTATCTATAATTTACAAAACAAATATCTTACCATTTTCAATACCATTATTAATCAGTTTAATCTTAGGATTATTATTGAATATAAATGAATCTAATAATAAAGTAATCTATGCTAAAGACGGCTTTAAAATAGTATCTTTATCATGGATTATCATTAGTTTAATATCAGCTTTACCATTTACCATAAATGGTGATGCTAACTACATTGATGCTTTATTTGAAGCAGTATCTGGATTAACAACAACAGGTGCTTCCATAATGACCAATGTCGAAGTATTAGATAAAAGTATTCTTTTCTGGCGAAGCTTTATGCATTTCATTGGTGGAATGGGAGTTCTAGCCTTTGTAATGGCTATCATTCCGTTATCTAAAGATGATAAATCATTACATTTACTTAAAGCTGAAATGCCAGGACCAAATGTATCAAAATTAGCACCAAGCGTAAAAAAAACGTTATTCTATCTATATTCAATTTATATAGGTTTAACAACAACAGAACTAATTCTTTTAATGATTGGTGGTTTAAGTTTCTTTGATGCTTTATTAATATCTTTTGGTACAGCAGGTACCGGAGGATTTTCACTATTAAACACATCATTAGCAACATATTCTAACTTCTGTAAATGGACAGTAGCAGTATTTATGTTCCTATTTGGTGTTAACTTTAATATTTATTTCTTATTAGTAATAAGAGATCTAAAATCAATTTATAAGAGTGAAGAATTAAGAACATACATTTTTATTTTCTTATTTGCTGTAACTATTGTCTTCTTAAACACATATCATATGTTTGTTAATATTAATGAAGCAGTATTACAAAGCTTCTTCCATGTAAGTTCATTTATTACAAGTACAGGTTATAGCATCGGTAATGTTAATATTTACCCAACTAGTTCAAGAGTAGTTTGTCTTGGTTTAATGTTAATCTCAGCATGCGCAGGTAGTACTTGTGGTGGCTTTAAAGTATCAAGACTAATTATATGTATTAAATCAATAAAAAGAGACATCCTAAAAGTGATTCATCCAAATAGTGTAAGAACCATTTATTTTGAAGGAAAAAAAGTATCTGACGATATTGTAAAAAACACTTGCAGTTTTCTCTTTATGTATGTTTTAATTATTATAGTAATAATGTTTATAGTAAGTTTTGACGAACTAGGATTTGAAACAACTATAAACGCAGTATTTTGTACATTCGCTAACGTTGGTTTATCATTTAATATATCTAACTTTGCCGAGTTTAGTAATCTATCAAAGATTGTACTAAGCTTAGGTATGCTATTAGGAAGATTAGAAATATATCCAATCGTTGTATTATTTAGTGATTTAAGAAAATAAAAAAAGGAAATTAAGAATAGAAAGGTAAAATATATAGTAGGAGGGATAAAATGCTAGAATTAAAAAGTATTTCCAAAATATATGAAGTAGCAGATCAAAAACAAAAGGCCCTAAATAAAATCAATATTAAATTTAGAGAGAATGAATTTGTTTCAATCTTAGGACCAAGTGGTAGTGGAAAAACAACATTATTAAATATCGTAGGAGGCCTAGATCAATATACAAGTGGAGATCTTGTCATTAATGGTATCTCAACTAAAAAATATACTGATCGTGACTGGGATACATATCGTAACCATCGTGTAGGTTTTGTTTTTCAAACATATAACCTTATACCACATCAAACTGCTCTTCAAAATGTTGAATTAGCTTTAACACTATCAGGTGTTTCTAAAGAAGAACGCCGTAGAAAAGCTATCAAAGTATTAAAAGAAGTTGGTTTAGGAAACCACATGAACAAAAGACCAAACCAAATGTCTGGTGGTCAAATGCAAAGGGTTGCTATAGCACGTGCTTTGATTAATGATCCTGATATCTTACTTGCTGATGAACCAACAGGAGCACTAGATTCAGAAACAAGTTTACAAGTATTAGATTTGTTAAAAGACATTGCCAAAGATAAATTAGTTATCATGGTAACTCATAATCCAGAATTAGCTATTAACTATTCAACTAGAATTGTTAAATTACTAGATGGAGAAATAACAGATGACTCAAATCCATTTGATGGAGTAGAAGAAGAAAAACAACATAAAAAAGATAAGAAAACATCAATGAGTTTCTTAACTGCACTATCATTGTCTCTAAATAACTTAATGACTAGAAAAGGACGTACTATTTTAACAGCATTTGCTGGTTCAATAGGTATTATTGGTATTGCATTAATTCTTTCATTAGCTCATGGTATTAATAAGTATATTGAAAGAACAGAAGAAGAAACACTTAGTATGTACCCATTAGTAATTGAAAAAGAGTCAGTTGATATGTCAGCTATCTTACAAACAATGGCTGGAGCTAATGAGCGTGGAGAAGCCTATAATGATGATAAAATCCATTCAGTAAATATAATGGGCGATATGTTTAAAACAATGCAAGAAAGAGTTAAAAGAAATGATATTAAAAACTTCAAAACATATCTAGAAGACAATAAAGAAATTAAAAACTATGTAACAGAAATAGATTACAACTACAAAGTACAACTAAATTTATATAAAAATGAACCCGACAAAGTAATAAGAGTTAATCCAACTACTGTGTTAGACACTATTGGTTTTGGTGCTTCATCAGTATCTCCATTATATAGTGGTTTCTTATCTGGTTATGACGTATTCTTTGAACTTTTCAATAATGAAGAAATTATGAAAAGACAATACACACTTGTTGCAGGAGAATGGCCAGATAACTATAACGAATTAGTGCTAGAAATAGGTAATAATAACGAGATATCAGATTATACATTATACAGTTTAGGCATCTTAGATCAAAATGAATTAAAAATACAATTTAATAATATGATTAGCAATAAAGAAATAGTATTTGAAGATCACGAATATAATAAAGAAGATTTCTTGGGTTTAACATTCAAATTAGTTTTAAATACAGATTATTATCAAAAAGAAAACGGTGTTTGGGTTGATAAATCTGAAGATGAAGAATACATGAAAAATGTAATTGCTAACTCTGAAGAAGTAAAAATAGTTGGTATTATCAAGAGAAACGAAGAAGCCGTTGGTGGTGACTCTTCATATGGTTTAATCGGTTATCGTGGAGAATTAATGGATCATTTGATAAAGAGAATTAATTCTTCAGAAATAGCTAAAGAACAATTAGCTAACAAAGAAATAAATGTCTTTACAGGTGAAAAGTTTATGACATCTGCCAATATAGATATAGCAAATATGACACCTGAACAACAAGCAGCTTTCGCAAGTATGAATTCATCAAAAAAGACAACTTCATCATATGAAGAAAATATAAGCGTATTAGGAATAGCTGATTTAGATGTTCCAGATAGTATTTCAATTTATCCAAAAGATTTTGATTCAAAAGAAAAGATTATTGAAATAATCGATAAATATAACGAAGGTAAAAGTGAAGATGATAAAATCGAATATAGTGATATCGTTGGAATTATGATGAAATCCGTAACATCAATTGTTAATGTTATAAGTAGTGTATTAATTGCTTTCGTAGCAATCAGTTTAATTGTTTCATCAATTATGATAGCTATAATTACATATATTTCTGTAATCGAAAGGACAAAAGAAATTGGTATCTTAAGAGCAATAGGTGCCAGCAAAAAAGATATATCACGTGTCTTTAATGCCGAAACACTTATCGAAGGATTGGCAGCCGGTGTCTTTGGAATCGTAACAACAATAATATTGAATATTCCAATAAATATTATTATCAAAAAAGCTGTTGATATAAGTAACATATCAATTTTACCAGTTGGTGGAGCGATTATTTTAATAATCATCAGCGTGTTATTAACAGTTATTGCCGGTTTAATCCCATCAAAAATAGCATCTAAAAAAGATCCAGTAGAAGCATTAAGAACAGAATAAAAATTCTGTTCTTTTTCTTTATTGACTATAAAGTTATTAACAGGTATAATGATAATATGATAGAGAGTGATGTATATGAGAAAAGGATATATCATATCATTAGTTGTAATAGGAGCATTAATTGTTGGCTCTATTTTAATGCTAATGGAAGACCTTAATAGTAAGAGCTTTAACGATAATTTAAATCCTCAAACAAAGGAAAAATCTCCAAAAAAAGAAGAGGAAGAGCCAAAAGAAAATGAAGATTTAGATGCTCAAAGAAATATTAATTCTAATACTACAAATATCACTATCTACAATAAACAAAATAACAATGAAATAGCTAATTATATTTATGAGATTAAATTAAGTGATGTATCAGGTGCAATACTTACTATCAAAAATGGTGAAAGAGAATATATTGTATTTGATGCTAATGGTAATGCTCAATTTAATCTATTAAGTAATGAATCAATAACATTTGTAGATGTTCCGGTTAATTCAACATATACAATAACTCAAGAACCAAAAGATGGATATAAAACATACGCTGGTGGTAACGAAACAACAACTATTTCAGGAACAGTAAATAGTAACAACGCAATTAACTTCAACAACAACGTAGCAAAACAAGAAGAACCAGCAAAACAAGTTGATACAGCAGCAGCTCCTGATCCATTTGAAGCAAACAAAGTTAAAAACCCAACAACATCAGACAAAGGTCTAATTGCTGCTATAATTTGCTTAGTTGCATTATTTACTTTAGTCCTATTAAAAGGAATGAAATTAGATAGATATGAAGAACTATAATTAGTTCTTTTTTCTTGCGAAAAAATATAATATCAGTATAATAAAGCGAAGGGGAGTGAATACATGAAAAAAGCCCTAGAAATAATAGAAAGCCTTTTGGTAGCTCAATTATTATTTGTTAGTATTCTAATTGGTATTAAGTTCATTTATGGTATTCAAAACGAAACAATTGAAGTTAAATATCTCTGGAATATTACAAATAGCGAAATAAAAGTAACAGAAGGTAGTGTTGGTGGCGAAGTAACCAATAGCAATGAAGGAATAACCTTAAACGTAAAATTAAAAAACGAAGAAGAGTTTTATGAATTTACTTATGATATAAATAACGAGGGGAATCTTGATGCTTTAATTACTAAAATAGATCAAAATATAGAAAGTACCAATAATATTTTAATAGCTAAAATAACTTATCTCGATGGATCCGAAATAAAAGAAGGAGATATCATAAAAAGTAAAGAAACAAAGACTATCAAAGTAAGAATAGAATATCCAAAACAAGAAAGTAAAATCTATGATGAATTAACTCTAAAATTATCATATAAAATATCTTTTAGCCCTTCATATTAGTGATTGTTTTATAATAAAAAATATATTATAATCATAATATAGATAATAAAAGGGTAGTGTATTTATGGATAATCTAAAAGATAAAAAAAATACAACTATGCCTTTCAATATAGTTGTTTTTATTTTCATCATAATCAGCTATATTTTTAAAGGAAGTTTAAATAATATTATAAAACCTATAATATTATCTTTTTGGATGCTTTTAACATTCTTTTTTATCTTTATAAATGGTTATAAAAGAAATAAAAAAAATATCATCAAACAAAAGATATTAGGTACTTATTTTACTACCACTATTATCTATTTAATACTTACTTACATAGTAGGTTTTAAAACTGGCTATATAAAGCCTGATCTAAACGCTAGTTCTATTATTAATGCTATATATGTATTATTTGCACTAATTATTGAAGAAGTATTTAGATATTGCATAGTTAATAAGAATCTAAAGAACAAAAAACAAGCCTTACTTACTGCATTTTTATTTGTTTTATACGATGTTTTATTAATAATGCCAAGTCATAGTTCAATATATACTGTTATAATTTTTATAATTACTGCAATAGCAAAAGAATCATTACTTACTTATACAACTTATAAGTTTGGTTTTGCATCAACGATTTTATATCGTTTGCTAATTGATTTTGCCAAAATAATAGTATTCTATCCAATATTAAGTAATTATATTGAACTAATGGCGATACTAGCCTTAGACGTTGTAATTTATTATTTAATAAGTAGACCAATGCGTAAGATGGAGATGGATAGAGCAGATAACTACAAAAAAGGTATCGGTTTCTATATAGAAATAGCAATCTTTATCTTTGTTTTCATCTTGGTAGCACTAATATCAGGTCAATTTAAGTATTATCTATCATCAATTGCATCTGATTCTATGTATCCAGCTTTAAGAAGAGGAGACGGAATCATTATCAAGAAATTGACAGACAAAGAAAAAGAAGAATTACAAGTCGGAGATATCATCGCATTTTACGATAATGGAGTCATCGTAACCCACCGTATAATTAGAATTGATGCCCGTACAGAGTTACAATTTGTAACAAAAGGTGACAATAATAACACAAAAGACATTACAAAACAGAAAAAAGATGATATAATAGGTATAGTTAAAATAAGGATACCTTTGATTGGTTATCCATCAATTGAATTAAATGATATGGTGAATAAGAGGGAGTAGATTAAAATGGGGAATTTAGAGAGCAATAAAAAAGTTCTTGTTGTTTGCGTGATTGCAGCTCTAGTCATACTAGCAATTGCCATTATAATAACTTTATTTACAAATTTATATGGTTTTTGCATTGTCTTAGTTGCATTATTCATTATATTAGCAGTTTGCCTTTCTGTATATATGAAAGAATCTCCAGACGAGTTTTCTATATTTATTAAAGAAAAGAAAAGAATTTTAAAAACATACGATTCAGTAATAGTAGAAGTAGAAACACTACCTAATATTGCTGGTAAAAATATTATCAAAGTTAAAACATTCGACGATTTAGTTGATGCACAATTAGAATTACGTGAACCAATTTATTATAAAAATGATAACGATTCATGTTTCTTCCTTTTATTACATTACAATGAAGCATGTGTGTTTATCTTAAAGATTAATGACGAAGTAATTTCACCAACAGAACAATCAATTAGATTCATGAAACCTGAAAAAGGCGCTGTAAAAAGCGATTATGAAAACATGTTGGAAAATCTTGAAAATACAATGGTTTATAAATTAGATGAATTAAGAAGTTTCAAAATTTCTCCAGTAAGAAGCAAGAAAAAAGTTGAAATCGTTGATGATACAGCTATTAAAGATGTTCTTGAACATACTACTCAAATAAGTAAAAAAGAACTTGAAGATGAACTATCTAAGACTCAATACTTGAAAGATCTTAAAAAGAGAATTGAAGATTACGATAATGATCGTCCTAAACATAAAGCTACTGAAGCAGATGAACCTCCAGTAAGAGAAATCAAGAAAAGAGAATTCAAAAAAGACATCAAGAAAACAGTAGATAAAAAAGAAGAACCAGTTGCTGAAGTAAAAGAAGAGAAAAAAGAAGAAAAAATAGATGAAACTATTAAGGAATTAACTAAAGCAGTTAAAGAAGAAACTGCCAAAGAACCAAAAGAAGAAAAAACAAAAGCAGAAATTCCAGTAGTTGAAAAACCTAAAAAAGAAGAAGAAAAACCAGCAAAAGAAGAGAAAAAAGAAGAGGCTAAGGAAGAGAAAGAAGAACCTAAAAAAGCTACTTCTAAGAAACCAGCTAAGAAAAAAATCAAAGTTACTCATGCAACTAGAAGAACTAAAAATTATAAAAGTAAAAGTTGATAGAAATATCAACTTTTTATTTTGAAAGTTAATTGAATTATAGGTACTAATATATTATAATATTTATGAATCTTAAATGATTTAATGAAAGAGGTTATAGTATGGAATTAAAAGGATCTAAAACAGAAAAAAATCTAGAAGCAGCATTTGCTGGTGAATCACAAGCAAGAAACAAATATACTTATTTTGCATCAAAAGCTAAAAAAGACGGTTATGAGCAAATAGCAGCTATCTTTGAAGAAACAGCAAATAATGAAAAAGAACACGCAAAAATGTGGTTTAAAGAATTACATGGTGGTGAAGTGCCTTCTACAATAGAAAACCTAGCAGCAGCAGCTGATGGTGAAAACTATGAATGGACAGATATGTATGAAACATTCGCTAAAGAAGCTGAAGAAGAAGGATTTAAAGCAATCGCTGCTAAATTTAGAGC
>JAEEGL015554958.1_pt1 | contig 17479 bp, 16 predicted proteins | sample 9134231 | NCBI WGS metagenome assembly JAEEGL01 (sample SAMN16246548, study PRJNA631951) | gut metagenome | biome: gut microbiome; feature: rumen; material: fiber-attached | host: Bos | place: Iran: Karaj | collected 2018-10 | reverse complement strand
GTTCTATGCGGTCGATTACATGACCGAGCACCTGGCGAAGGGAGAGGATCCCATCGTTGCCGCGGATGCCTATTCACAGTCGATGGTGGACAAGTGCACGAAGATCGGAGAGTACGGCGGAGAGCTCATCAAGGACGGTTACAGACTGATGACGCACTGCAACGCAGGTGCGTTAGCAACGGTGGATGTGGGTACCGCACTCGCCCCTATGAGGAAGGCATGGGCCGACGGAAAGAAGTTCTTCGTATACGTTTCGGAGACAAGACCCAGACTGCAGGGGATGCAGCTGACGGCATGGGAACTCCTTCAGGAGGGTATCGACCATGCGATCATCCCTGACGGTTCATCAGGACACTTCATCAGGAAAGGTGTCGATATGATAATCACAGGTGCGGACCGCATCGCTGCCAACGGTGACTTCGCCAACAAGATCGGTACCTTCGAGAAGGCAGTATTGGCAAAGGAGTTCGGCGTCCCGTTCTATGTCGCCGCCCCCATATCAACATTCGATTTCAACACCAAGACCGGTGAGGATATAGTGATCGAGGACCGCTCCGAAGAGGAGGTCACTATGGTCAAGGGCGTGAGGATCGCACCCAAGGGCTGCCGTGCACTCAACCCATCGTTCGACATGACACCCGCGAAATACGTCACAGGATTCATCACCGAGAAGGGAATCCTGAAGCCCAGTGAGATCAGAAAGGTGATCGAGTGAACGAGACCTTCGCCAGGGAACTCCTTGCAGATGTATGCGCCAAACTGTACGAGCGCAAGCTGACCGTCTCCGCAGGAGGCAACATGAGCGTACGCATCAACGACGGCGAGATACTCATCACACCTTCCGGCAGGAACAAGGGGTTGCTCCTTCCCGAGGACATGGTAAAGATGTCCATCACCGGGGAGGTCATCGGCGACGGTAAACCTTCGATAGAGCACAAGTTCCATCTTGCGATCTACAACAAGAGGCAGGACACCAATGCGATTGTCCACTGCCATCCCCTCCACTGCACCGCACTGGCGGTGAAGGGAGAGAGGATCAAGAGCGACCTCACACCCGAAGGCGTACTCCTTCTCGGAGACGTCCCCATGGTGGATTACTTCACACCCGGTTCCGATGAGCTGGTAAAAGCGATAGAGGCATGTGCGGACAGCAACGCCATGATCATGAGACGCCACGGCGCGCTCACACAGGGAAGGAACATGGAAGAAGCGTACAACAGGATGGAGGAACTGGAATTCCAGGCACAGCTCCAGCTGCTGGTCGGACGTGCAAAGGGACTTCCGAAGACGGAAGTGGAGAAGCTCAGGAGGATGTAAGATGATCCTTATCACGAAATGGTTCGGATGCTTCCTCTGCGATGAGAACAGGATCGTCGACAAGAGGCTGTTCCCCAAGGATGCTGATGTAATAGCAGAGAAGCTGGCACTTATGCAGAGAGGCGGTACTCTGCCCGAAGAGCAGGAACTGGTCGAGGGCAAGAGCAAGATGTTCGTCTCCGACAGGCGTCAGGCACTTCTCGGCAAGCCGATGTTCTTCGATTCGTCATTCATCACAGCAGAGATGTTCGGTTACTCGGACCAGCTGATGCACGATGCGATGCTCGGTCTCGGCAAACTGAGGACATCCGAGCCCATCCCCAGGGACAGGAGCCTCGTGCAGGCCATCCGTTACCTCGATGACCTTATTGAAACGAGCAACCTCCTGAACGAGAGGCTCCACGAATGGTACGGCCTCCACTTCCCAGAACTTGCTGATTATGCTAAGGATAAGAGATATGCCGACCTCATCGCAAAGCATGGGAACAGGGATGGCATCATCGATGAGCTTGAACTAGGGATAGAATCGATCGGTTCCGAGTTCGATGACGAGGACATGCGTGCGGTGCAGGACCTCGCTGATTCCCTGAGCAGGATCTACGAGGAACGCGAGCGCACCGAGGAATATATTTCAGAAATCGTGAAGGACTCCTGTCCGAACATGTGCGCCCTCATCGGCGGACCGCTCTCCGCAAGGCTCATTTCACTGTCAGGAGGACTGGAGAGATTGGCATCGCTGCCTTCGTCCACCATACAGTTGCTTGGCGCCGAGAAGGCCATGTTCAGACACCTGAAATCGGGAAAGAGACCGCCAAAGCACGGAGTGATCTACCAGCACCCGGACGTCCACAGGTCGCCCAAATGGCAGAGGGGCAACGTGGCAAGAGCGTTAGCGGGTAAGATCTCCATCGCCGCCAAGATCGACCAGTACGGCGGAGAATACCGCGGGGAACAGCTCGTGGAGGAGTTCAACAAGCGTGTCGAAGACATCAGACGCAGGTACCCCGACCCTCCGAAGAGACCTGAGAAGAAGAATCAGCACAGGCGCCCCTACAAGAACAGAAGGAAATAATCCAGAGGATGCCCATCCGATAAGTGCGGCCTATTTCCCCTCTATAATTATATATTTAAGAGGGCTTATTCGTTCCGTTAACATGCGCGCATATTCCATGGCTGACCCAAGGACGAGATTCTTCGCTGAGGTGGACAAGAGGATAAACGCATGAGAAATTGAGGAATTGATATGGCAGAGTGGGAAACCAAAGAGATAAGGGAACTGAAGGTCGGAAGATACGTCAACATCGATGATGAGCCTTGTAAGATCATCTCGATCGACACATCCAAACCCGGAAAACACGGATCCGCAAAAGCGAACATCGTTGCAACAAGCATCTTCACAGGTGCGAAGAAGTCCCTTGTCGGCCCTGTCAGCACGAAGTGCCAGGTCCCTGTCATCGACAAGAGGAAGGGACAGGTCCTCTACACACAGGACAACGAGATCTCAATTCTCGATATCGAGACCAACGAGACCGTTACCATGGAGATCAACGAGGACCACGAATGCTCCATCGAGCCCGGTGCAGAGATCCTCTACATCGTTGCGATGGACAGGATGAAGCTCCTGTAAGGTCGTATCATGCCCTCCGGGATCTCGTTCGCAGACGCTGAATCCACGTACAACGATGCGGACATCTGCATCTACGGGATCCCGTATGACCACACCGCCTGTTTCAAGGCAGGTGCGAGAGAGGCGCCCAGCGCCATCAGGCGCTGTTCCTACAATTTTGAACAGACACATTTCGAGCACGGTCTCAACCAACCTGAACTGAACGTATTCGACTACGGGGACTGTGACGACTTCATCCTCCCCGAGGATATGATCGATGAGGTCAAGTTCGTGATGGGTCCCGCCATAAGGGACGGGAAGTTCACCATCGCCATGGGCGGGGACCATTCAGGCAACATACCGATCATACAGTGCTTCGACAAGGACATCGCGATGATCTCCGTGGATGCCCATCTCGATTCCAGAGATACGTACATGGGACTGAAGAACAGCCACGCGTGCATCACGAGACGTGCATCCGAACACCTGGGTATCGACAACGTGTTCGTGCTGGGTGTGCGTTCCATCTCCCAGGAGGAACTGGAGATGGATGAGATCGTTCCTCACATAGATGCCTATCAGATCCACGAGAAAGGGATGGAATGGGCCATCAAGCAGGCGCTCGATTCGGTGAAGAACGAGAAGGTCTACATCACCATCGATATCGACGGAATCGATCCCGCCTTCGCACCCGGTACCGGTACGCCCGAACCCTTCGGACTCCACCCTCTGGATGTCAAGAAGTTAATCGATATGACCGATGACCGTCTCGTGGGATTCGATATCATGGAGGTATGTCCTCCGGCCGACCCCACCGGCATAACACCTATTCTGGCTGCAAGATACATCAAAGAAGTGATGGCAGTCTACGGCAAGAATCTCAGATGCTGAAAAGGAATCCGAGAGCGTACTTCTCGTACTCGTTCGCCCTTGAGGTGGCTTTCTTCTTGTTCGTAGATTCGGAGAATATCCTGAATTTGTTCTCGGTGCCCGAAGGCCTTGCGAGCACCCATCCGTCGTCGTAGAATACCTTGAGACCGTCGGATGTGTCGATGTTCTCCTCCTTGCACTTGCTGAGGATGTGCTCCATCAGGGCCTCCTTCTTGTCCTCGGGACAGAAGACGTCCCTCTTCTCCATGTGATACACGGGGAGCTTGTCGACCTGTTCCTGGATCGGCCCGTATTTCAGGATGCATTCCAGCATCCTCGCTATCGCCAGTGCGGGATCGCGGCAGTACTGGAACTCCGGGAAGATCATTCCTCCGGATTCCTCTCCTCCGAACACCGCGTTCTCCACCCTCATCCTCTTGGCGACGACTGGTGATCCGACTGCGGTGCATACGAGCACACCGCCGTTCTCTTTGACCACATCCTCCACGACGGATGATGTGCTGACGGTGGTGACGACCACACCGGTCTTCCTGCTGAGGACGTACCTGGCCATTATCGCAAGTGCCTCATCGCCCTCGATGAACTTGCCTTCGTTCGAGATGAATGATACCCTGTCCCCGTCCAGATCATGCGCGACACCGAGGTCCGCGCCTGCGGTCTTGATAAGCGCTATGACGTCCGATAGATTCTCCTCAGTGGGTTCGCTGGGACGTCCGGGGAACTCTCCCTGGGGGTTCGCATTCAGTGTAACGGTATAGACGCCCAGCCTCTGAAGGAGAGCGGGCGTGGTGAATGAAGTTGCACCGTTGGCACAGTCCACGACGACCCTGAGGTTCGCCCTCCTGATGTCGTTGACCTTGACATGCTCCAATATGCCGTTGATGTATTCCTCCCCGCCTCTGAGGATCTGCGTGACCGTGCCTATCCTGTTGGCGTGGGAGGGCATATCCGAATCGTAATTCTCCTGGATCTTCTTCTGACCGGCCTCGCCGATCTCGTCGCCGGTTGATGTGATGCACTTGACACCGTTGTATTCCGCGGTATTGTGAGAAGCGGTGATCATGACACCGCCCAGGACATCGTCGTGGGTCTTCACGAAGTACTGAAGTGCGGGAACGGGGACGATCTTCAGGTCCAGAACGTCGCATCCCTCTGCCAGAAGACCTGCTATGACGGCATTCTTGATCATGTCGGCAGAAATCCTGGTATCGGTGGCCACTGCCACGGTTCCGTCATAATAACGTCCGATCGCCCTTCCCAGTTTCAGGGCCACGTCGGATGTGAGGGTCTCGTTGACGACCCCTCTGACACCGTTGATGCCGAACAGGTTGCTCATTGGATCGCTTTTCCTCCGGACAATGCCGGAAGGTAGATTGAGTGTTTCAGACCAGCGCGATGCTGACGACGTTGCTGCCGCGGAGAACGACTGTTCCGAGGCGTTTCTCCTCCTCGGCGCTGCGCTCTGTGGTCTCCTCGAGCACCATGTTCATGTAATCGTCGAATCCCGTGAGCTTTCCTTCGAGGATCCTTCCGTCCTTGAGGAGCAGGGAGACGCGCTTGTCGATGTTCTTTTCCAATAAAGCGGTGGGCATGACCATGGTAATCGGTCACTGGGATTTCGTCTGTATATAATAATACTTTGTTAGAAGGGAAAGCGAGGGCCGATGGGGGCCGGCCCGTGAAGTTTCATTCCTGAGATCTTTTCTCGTTCTCCTCGATCCACTTGCGGATGTCCTCCTTCTTGGTACTGCTGATACCGAAGTATTCGGAGAACTTCTTGGTGGTCGTGAGTTCCAGGGACTGACCGACAGGTTTCCCGTTTATGAGATCGAGGTCGATGAGCGCACGGACGTCGTCGTACACCCTGGGGCCCAGGTTCCTGCAGAGCTCGGACTGCATGACCGGCTGGTTGTATGCTATGGTCACTGCCGTCTTCATCATGCCCCTGGTCAGCTCCAGTCTCATGAACTGGCCCGCGAATTCGGTGTACTCATCGCGGAGCTTCATCCTGTACTCGGAGCCGATCTTGATTATGGTGATCGCGGAATCCCTCTCCTCATATTCTGCCATGAGGTCCTTGGCCGCGTACCTGACCTCCTCCACCGGCACGTTGATCCTATCTGCAATATCCTGCAGGCGGATCGGTTCCGAAGAGGAGAAGAGTGCGGCCTCGACCGCGCTCTTGGTGTTCAAATCAGACCACCGCCTCGGGCACCTTCACGGCCACGTCCGCGTCCTCGAGCTTTCCGGACATCCAGTCGACCTTGATCTCGACCATTATGTCACCGTAGGGAAGTTCATTCTGCCAGATGTTGAGCTTACCGTTCCTGACCAGCTGAAGCACTGAAAGGAACACTGCGATGTTGTCGTCCACGTTGGGGACGAACAGTTCGGTGATGGAGAAGGCACCGGTACCGATCCTCTGGATCTGCTGCCATACCGCCTCCACGTCGCTCTCGCTGACCTCCTTGTGTGCCTTGTTGTCGAAAACCTTGGGCTCCTTGGCCTTCAGCTCCTGCCTCACGCGCTCCCTCTCGACCGAAGCGATGATCTCCTCCCTCGCCTCCTCGAATGCGTCGAGGAGCTCCATCATGGTGACGGGTCTCTCGGGTGTGCGTGCGTATGTCTCTCTGAGTGTTATGCCTGGCACATACAGTGTGGGCTCGTAGTCCACTATCTCTTCTTCAAGCTCCTCGAACTCGAAGGGATCGTATGTGCGGTCGGATTCCATCTTGGTGGCATCGGTCTGCATCCTGAGGACCTTCCATGCCATCAGTACTAATTTGCCTGCGACTATGATATCGAACTTGTTGGCCGAGTTCACCTTGGCCGTGTAGGTCTTCACGAACTCCCTGAGGTCTATGGACCAGGGATCGAAGTCCTGCTCCAGGACCAGACGGAACACTGTCCTTATGGACTCGTCCACAGGGTCCTGCATCCTCTCGCAGTCCGGTGCCTCGTTGAGGATGTTCAGATATCTGTCTATCTTCTCCGATGCGACGTTGTCGTCGATCAGAGCCTTATGGAACAGCAGGTGCTGTTCCAACGTTTCGTTGGTTGTTCCCCCATTCATGTTTTCCCATCCTTTTGTTTCTCTGCTTCCTCGATCCTGCGCTGGGCCTCCTCCTCGTATTTGGAGACCTCGGCAAGATTCGGCTGCATAATGACCTTACTTACTCCGTTCGGCGGTCTTGTGACACCTATGAGGTGGTCCGCCAGTGTGAGCGTTACCTTCCTCAGGGACACCTGTATGAACTGCGTCTTCGCCGAACTCTTCTTGATGCGCTGCGCGACCATCTCCGAGTTCACCGAATCCAGGAACATGTCGACCTCGTCCAGCACGTAGAAGGGCGAAGGCTGGTGCTCCTGTATGGCAAAGATGAACGCCAGTGCGGTAAGCGATTTCTCTCCTCCGGAGAGTGCATCGAGCCTCAGGAGCTTTCCGTTCCTGGGCTTGGCATTGATGATGAGGCCTCCCGCGAAGGGGTCCTCCTCGTTCTCGAGTGCCATGAACGCCTCTCCTCCTCCGGAGAGCTCTGCGAATATGGCCTTGAAGTTTGTATTCACGCCGTCGTAGACCTCCATGAACAATCCCTTCTTCTTCTTTCCGAGATTGTCCGTGAGCTCGTTGAGGTCCTTGATCTGGTCCTTGAGCCTCTGTACGTCCACGATGAGTCCGTCGTACCTCTTCTTCTTCTCGTCGTAATCGTCGATTGCGCGGAGGTTGACGTTGCCGAGTTCGCTTATGGCGTTCTCGCATGACCTTATGGTGCGCTTGAGTGTCTCCTCGGAGGGTATGGGCTGTTCCACCTCTATCTTGATTTCAGCGACCTGTGCCTTCAGTTCCTCCAGGGACTTCTGTATGATTATGATGTTCGCTTCCACTGAAGCCTTGTATCCTGTCTTGGTGTCGATGGCGGCGATGGTGTTGTCAAGTGCGTTGTCGAGCTTGTACTTCTTCTCCACCAGGGCATCCTTCTCGTTGGAGAGGTCCTGTATTCCCTCCTCCATCCTCTTCTCGATTGCCCTCAGGGCATCGAGGTCCACCTGGATCTTCGAGAGCTTCTTGTTCTCCTCGTCGATCTTGGCCTCGTTCTCCTTGATTCCGTCCTCAAGGGCTTTCACGGACTTCTCGATGTAGCGCTTGTTGTTCTCGAACTCCGATTTCTCGGCGTTGAGCGCTGCAATTGAATTGATCAGTTCGTTCCTCTCTCCGCTGATGGCGGTGACGGCATCCATGGCGGCCTGCATCCTCTTCTGGAGGTCTGCGGGTGCGATCTCGGCGATGCGCATCCTGACCTTCTGCCTGTCCGCTTTCAGGGATTCGATGTTCTTCAGTATCTCGGCCAGTGATTTGTTGAGCTGGTTCTTCTCTGATGATGCCTTGGCATAGGTCTGCTTCTTCTCGTCCAGGTCGGCCTTGAGGCGCTTCCTCATCTCCCTGAGTTCCTTGAGCTGTACCTCCAGCTTGGTGATCTTACCCTGGAGTTCGATGTTTCCTGTACCTGCCGCGCGCATCTGGTCGTCGGCGGTGCGTATCCTGTCGCGGACGTCCTTCAGCTTGTCCTTGATGAGATCCAATGACTGATTGGCCGTCCTGAGTTCCGCACTCACCTCATCAAGCTTGTCCTGCGATGCGGCACCGAACTTGAGCGTGTTGGTCTTGAGCGTACCCCCGGTCATTGCACCTGATGCTTCCACGAGCTCTCCGCCGGTGGTGACTATCCTGATTCCGCCCATGAGGCGTCTCGCTGTCGATATGTTGTCCACGACGATGGTATCGGCGAACACATACCAGAACGCTGACCTGTATTCGGGCTTGAATTCTATCAGGTCGATCGCATAGCCCAATGATTCCTTGACGGCCATGATGGCCTTCGCACGGGGCTTGCCCTCGATCATCTTGTTGAGCGGGAGGAACGTTGCCCTTCCGTGTCCCGACTTCTTGAGTTCCGCGATGGCCTGTGCCGCCACCTCATCATCATCGACGACGATGGCCTGCATCTTACCGCCTGCGGCTACTGATAATGCGGTCTCGTATTCCTTGTCGACGGAACCGAGTTCCGCGATCGTACCGTGAATGCCTCTGAGAGTGCCTTTGTCCCTCATCTCGAGGACAGCGACGACTGCATCGCTTCCGCGCATCCTCTCTGCGACCTTCTTCTCGGCTGCGAGGGCATTGTATTCCTGACTGATCCTGCGTATCGCACTGGAAATGTCCTGTTCCTTCTTCTCCAGGTCGGCCTCTTCCTTCTTGAGCTCGATGATCTTCTTTCCGAAGGCTTCCACGTCCGCTGCGGGTCCTGCCTCCTCCTTGACCTTGCTGAGGTTCCACTCCGCATCCTTTATCTCGAAGTCTGCGGAACTGATCTGCTCCTCGAGGGAAGCGACGGCACGCGAGGATTCCTCGTCCTGGACCTCTGCGGTGGCGACCTTCGAGCGTATATCATGCTCCTCGTTGGTGGCATCCTCGAAGTCCTTCTCCAGCTTCTCCAATTTGTCCTGAAGTGTCTTGTACTCCCCGCCGATGGAGGTCATCTCGTCGCTGATGCGCTTGTTCTCCGCCTTGGCGTCCTCCAAGGCCTGAGTCTTGGCATCAAGCTGTATCTGTGTATCTGAGACTGACTTGAGACAGTCGTTGAGTTCGGTCTCCGCATCCTTCAGGTTCTCCATCTGGGCCGCGAGGTCGTCCTTCCTCTCGGACATCTGGTCCTCTTCCCTTGAAATCGAATCCTCCGAGAGTGCCTTTGCGATCTTTATCTTCTCGATGTTGGATTTGATCTCGGTGTATTCCGGTCCGACCTTCGCCTCTATCTCTTTTTCTTTCTCTGCGATCGCGACGTTGTTCTCCTCGATCTTCTTAGCAAGGTCGGCCTTCTTCTCCTGAAGCTCCAGGATCTCCTTCTCCACCTTTTCGATGTTCTCCTGGGTGTACTTCAGTTTATCCTCCTCGGCCATATACTGCCTGTGCACGTACTGTGCGTTGGCCATGTCGAGGCGGTTCTTGAACTCCACATACTTCTTGGCGGCCTCCATGTCCTTCTGGAGCTGTTCCAACTGGGTCTTCAGCTCGCCGATGACCACTTCGATCATCGCCATGTTCTGTTCCGCCTCGGCCCTCTCGTTCTGGGCCTTTGAAATGTCATTGTCGTAGCTTGAGATGCCTGCGATGCCGTCGATGATGCGCCTTCTGTCGATGTTACCCATCTTCGTGATGTCGGTGACGTCACCCTGCTGTACCATGTTGTAACCGTCGGCGCTGATCCTTGCCCTGGTGAGGAGGGAGTCGAACTCCGTCATCGAGGACCTCTGGTCGTTGACATAGAATGATGACGAGTATCCTTCGCCGTCTGAAGAGATCTTGACGGTACGTGTGAATCTCACCTCGTCGGCGTCCCACGGGAGGAGCCTGTCGGTGTTGTCGAAATAGAGAGTGACTTTTGTGGAATCGACCTTGGTGGACTTGTTGCCGTTGTAGATGAGGTCGGTTAGTTTTCCTGCCCTCATGGCCTTGGAACTCTTGGGTCCGAGGACGAAGAGTATAGCATCGGTGATGTTCGACTTGCCTGAACCGTTAGGTCCTGTGATGGCCATATAGCCTTCCATCAGAGGGATCGAAACCTTCCCCCCGAAGGATTTGAAATTCTCCATATCGACTCTCTTTAAGTACACATTGCACCCCTTGAAAGGGCAGTATCGGGTGTATACGTCCCGTCATGCATCCCATATGTACACTTTCGTGCACACATTATGTAAACGCACGTATATTTATAAAGGTACCCATAAGCCAGTGAACACTAACCGATTTCCCGCGGTATTATAAAGTACGCAACGGAATCGGTCAATCAGCGGAAAAAGGCCGGAAAATGTACAGACTGCTCGCCATGGATCTCGATAAGACGCTCCTTCAGAAGGACGGTTCCATCCCCGATGAGACCGTCGCAAGACTGAAGGAACTGAGGTCAGAAGGAGTGCATCTGGCACTGTGCACCGGAAGGGTGAGAGCTTCGGCTGAGCACTACGCAGAGATCATAGGCGGAGCGTCAGTCGTTTCCTTCAACGGCTCGGTCATCCGCACCGAGGACGGCAAGGTGAGGGAGTCGGAGATCCCTGCGGAGACCGTGAAGAAGGTCCTGGACTTCTGCTACGAGAATGATGTGTACGTGCAGTTCTACCGCAACGATACCATCCTGGTTGATCACCGCACCCCGGAGCTCGATACCGACCTCGACATCCATTTCACGGAGTACGAGGAATGCGGGGATCTCAGGCTCATCGATATCAAACCGTCGCCGAAGATGGTCGCCCTCGAACTTTCGGACAGGGTCGACGACATCATCGTGAGGATGAGAGAGGAATTCCCTCAGCTCACGATGAACATCTCCAGCAGATATGTCATCGAGATAATGCCCAAAGGCATCGACAAGGGATACGGTCTAAGCGTTGTGGCAGAGAGTCTCGGCATCGACAGGAAGGACGTCGTCGCAGTTGGCGACAGCATGAACGACCTCGCGATGGTGGAATGGGCAGGCGTAGGCGTTGCTGTCGCTAACGCGGATGACAGACTGAAATCCGCTGCAGATACCGTCACGAAGGAACCCATGTCACTTGGTGTCCTCGAGATCGCGAACAAGTTATTTTGAGAATAACTTCGGTATTATGTCCGCCACGGAATCGAAGACGTATGTGGGCTTGATGTCGCTCTCCTTCAGGTCCTCGATCGTCGTCTCACCTGTGAGGACAAGTATCGAAGGGATGTCATTGTCCCATGCCATCCTCATGTCCGTGTAGAGACGGTCGCCGACCATCGCTATCTCATCGGACCTGATGCCCATCTGCGACGAAGCCATATCCAACAGCAGACGGTTGGGTTTGCCGATAACGGTGGCCTTCGTCCTTGTGAGATATTCGAACATCATGATGAACGGTCCGATGTCCACATCGTATCCGTTCTCATTGGGACAGAGGTCGTCGGGATGTGTCGCTATCAGCTCGGCGCCCCTTATCAGGAACTGGTAGGCATTGTTGATCTTCTCGTATGTGATCGATGTGTCGAATGACAGCAATACGATGTCCGGATCCTTGTCATCGATCGGTATCCCGTATTCCTTCACCTCTTCGATGTAGGATTCCGTCCCGATGGGGTAGACAGTCTTGCCCTTGCGGTTCTCGTTTAGGTATCTCAATGTCGCTATACCTGATGTGAGGACGTTGTCGATATCCACGTCGAATCCCAGTTTCAGTAATTTATCATAATAATGGCGGCGTCCCCTGCTTGAGTTGTTGGTGACGAAGGTGAATGGTATCCCTTTTCTCTTCAGTTCCGAGACGAACTCCCTCGCTCCGGGTATGACGTCCATGCCCTTGTAGACGGTGCCGTCCATGTCTATTGCCAAACCTCTGATCACAGCGATCCCTTCACTATCCTCATGGTCTCGGCGAGGCTCTCCCTCGCCTCCTTCCTGTAGACGCATGCCATCGGATGATATGCAGGAAGGAAATCTATACTTTCCCCGTCGACATCGATCTTCACTATCTTGTTGACGACATCCTTCATGCCGCCCTCGTATCCCATCAGGTCGCGGCAGGATGATTTCCCCAGGCCGATGATGAGTTTTCTTCCCTTGAGCTCGCTCCTGAGGAAGGGGATACAGGCATCCATCTCCTCGGATGTCGGTTCGCGGTTGTTCGGCGGACGGCATTTCACTGTATTGGTGATCATTATGTCCCTTCTGGAGATGCCTGCGGCGGTCATGGCATCGTCCAGGATCTTCCCTGCCCTTCCCACGAACGGCACACCCTGCAGGTCCTCGTTCTCTCCGGGTGCTTCGCCTACGAAGACCACAGGAGAATCGAGATTGCCTGTAGGCAATACGATATTGTTGCGACCCTTGCAGAGACCGCATCTGTCGCAGTCCTTGGGAGGGAGGATCATGCTTCCTTCAGAAGGTCGGAGGCCTTCACCAGCGGAGATAGTTTCACACCGATCTCAGCAAGGGCTTCTGTTCCGCCCGCTTCGCGGTCGATGACGGAGAACACGTTCTCCACGACCGCTCCCTCTTCCCTGAGGGTCGCTATGCCTTTCACAGATGATCCTGCGGATGTTATGACATCTTCCACAACTAGCACCTTGTCGCCCTTGTTCAGGACACCTTCGATCAGTTTTCCGGTACCGTGGTCCTTCTTCTCCTTCCTGACCATGACGTAAGGAATTCCTGTCTCGAGTGAGAGTGCTGCTGCGAGAGGTACCGATCCCAGAACGATACCTGCGATCCTGTCCACCTTCAGTCCGAGTTCTTTCAGCTTCGCTGCCATCCCCTCGGCTATGAGCTTCAGGACCTTGGGGTCCGTGCTCGCCCTCTTGATATCTATGTAATATTTGCTCTTGGCACCCGATGCAAGGGTGAAGTCACCGAACTGCAGCGCGCCGCAGTCCTTCAATGCCTGTTTCAGATCCGCCATCTTCTCACCATGGTTCCTTCTTGACGCCCAGCAGATATCCGATGATGTTCACTCCGCGGTGGAGGAAGAACGTTATCAGCAGGACGAATATGAGAGCGGCTATGTGCCAGCCCTCTATGTAATTGTTTATCACGAAGTCGGGGAATATCGCGAGAGTGAGGAGGAACGAGCCTATGACGAAGTCATACTGGTCCAGTATCGGAGCCTTCTGCCCCCTCTCCATTCCGAGCCTGCGCTTGATGAATGCGCCGCAGAGATCCCCCAGCAATGATCCGAATGACAGACAGACTATCACGCCTATGGCAGTCCACAGCGGACCGTATCCCCAGTGGTCGGCCTTATCGCCGCATAACGCAGATATCGCCAGCAGGAGAAGTCCGAAGACTATCCCTGTGAAAGCGCCTCCGAAGAATCCCAGCCATGACTTGCCGTCCCCGAAGATGCGTTTCCCTCTCCATGTCTTGCCGAAATCCATCTTCGTCTTCGCTCTCTTCCCGAAGACTGCGGCCGCAGAATTGGGTATCAGTGCAGGCAGGAACAGCCAGAGTCCGGCCAGCATGTACACGACCACATCGACGAATTCGGTAATTCAGATCACCGCTCGGTAATGTACGCGCACGAATAAAGAATTAGTCATTCGTTGAAGAATTCCCTGACCGCCAGCGTGATGTGGTCGCTGGGGGCGGCATCGAATCCCCCCATCCCGCCTATGCGCCTGTCCAGGACGACACAGACACCTCTGTCTGTCTCGGACCTTATCAGCCTGCCGCGGGCCTGCCTCATCTTCCTTATCGTCGGAGATTTCACCGAATGTTCCCAGCCGTTGCCGAAGCGGTAATCGCCGTAGCGGACCAGTGATGTCAGTTTCATAGTGGGATACGGGTACGGTATGCCGATGATTATCACGAGTTCGAGGTCCTTGTTCGGGAAGTCGAGACCTTCGCTCACCCTCCCTCCCGCCACCGCGAACAGTACGCTCCCTTCGGATGTGCGGAAGGTATTCACGGTCTCCATCAGTTCGGCCTGATCCATCTCCCTGCGCTCGTAGTAGATGTCCCTGTCCAGGAGGTCGGGGACACCGTCAGACACGAAACGGTCCATCATCGAATACGATGAGAAGAACACGGCCGTGTTGCGGACGACTGACTTAATCGTATCGACGGTACGCTCCTCCAGCGTACCGATCATGTCGGGATCCCTCATCATCTCCTCATGCTTCGTCGTGACATCCTCGGCATACAGCGTCAGAAGGTTATTGGGATCGAAGGGGGAGTTGAACGTTCTCAGATTGGCCTCGAGACCCAGCTCCTCGTTGTATTCCTCCAGAGGCTCCAGTGTTCCGGACATGTGGATCGAGGAACGGCAGGACCTGAACGGTTCCGCCGCCTCGTACGGGTCCATGCAGTACACCTCGAGGGAAGGGGAATCGCCTCCGTTGATCAGCTTCACGTACGACACGTCATCCGAGGCCAGCCATGACATCAGGAACATCCCGAAGGACCGTATGTATGACCTGGGAAGTTTATGCATCTCCTTCTTCCTGGTGGCGATACCCTCCCCGATGTCCACCAGGTTCTTGAAGATCTTCTGGAGGGTGTATGACGTGACTTTAAGCGACGACATGAGGCTCTCCTCCAGGAAGAACGGAGGTACCAGACCGTCCTCGTCCTTCAGATACTCATCAACCGCTTCCCTGAAGGCGTTCCTCATGGCCGCGACCACATCGGATATCGTGATTTCTTCGTGCACGACCTCGTTCCCCCAATCGACGATCTCCCTGTCAACGTAATCCAGGGCGCGGAGGGTGTACTCGGATGATTGTACCTCCCTCAGATAATCGGGGATGTTGTGGGCCTCGTCGGTTATTATGACGACCTCGTTGATGGGCACCCCCAACCATTCCAGGAAGGCTACCCTGGCCCATCTTATCAGCATGAACGGATACGGTGCGCAGACCACATTGGCGAATGGTACTGCGACCTTGCTCATCTCGTACGGACACAATCCCATCTCCAGACACTTCTTCTGGAAGGTCTCCGGATCAGGGAGTTCCTCCCGCATGTTCATGATGAACTTATCCTTGTCCAGATTCTCGATGGCCTCGAAGTAGGGACAGCCGTTGCCCTTCTTCCGCTTCATCTCCGAGCACCATTTGGATAACTCATCAGGAGTACCGTGGCTGAGTTCCGGGTCCCTGCTCATCATCGGACAGGTGGTGGGTGTCCTTCCCTGCAAGGCGACGGCGAAGACCTTGCGCTTCTTGTTGATCTCGCGCATCTCCGTCATGACCTGCTTCTGCTGGGATTTGGTCCTTGTGAGATACACCACCTTGAAACCGTGGTAGACCTGGTCCTCCAGAACACCGGTCAGAGAACAGACGGTCTTACCGGTGCCTGTTCCCGATTCGATCACCGCATGCTTCCTCTCCGAGACCGATGACCGTATGAACTGTATGAGTTCCTTCTGCTCGCCCCTCGGGACGTACGGGAAAATGACCGGATCCTCCATCGATTGAACTACTCAGAGAAGATATATAAAGAAAATCGGGGGGTGCCCGATTTTTGTTTCAGTTTTCAGATGCTGGCACTTCGATTTTTCAATCGGTCTCAGCTGGCGCTGCGGTCCCAGGCGTCGAGGGGGATCTCGTCGTAGACGGTCTCTTCATCTTCCTTGTTGCCGTTCTTGCCCTCGTCATCCATCAGCTGGCGGATCTTGTCCTTCCTGAACAGCCAGTAGTTGATCCTCCATTCCCTTCCGTCGTAGAGTGTGGTCTCCTCGCGCTCGGTGGTGAGGATAGTGGCATCCTCCAGCATGTAGAACATATCGCGGTCCTCGGGTTCAAGGACGTTGTCGATTATCCTGTCGGAGTATCCGAAGAAGTTCAGGACGTGCCTTGCGATATCGTACGCCTCTTCCTCCGGGATCCCTTTGTTGTCAGGACTGTTCATGATCGCCTGTGTGAGCTCCTCGACCGTTACAATACTGTCCTCGTTCATTCCGATACCTCACAGTGTGATGAATTTGGCCTTCTCGAATCCGCCTGCGACGATCTTCTTGGCAAGATCATCCTTCACAGGGTGGTCGAGTGCGACGACCATGACCGCCTTGCCCTTGGGCTCGTCCCTTCCGACGGACATCTGGGCGATATTGATGTTGTTGTCTCCGAACAACTTGCCGACGGTGCCGATGACACCGGGGACGTCCTTGTACAGTGCGAAGAACATGGACTTGCCGATGGGCATCTCGAACGAGAAGTCGTTGATTCCAACGAGACGCGGGATACCTGCGAACACCGTTCCCCTGACCTCAGTGATGGAGCCGGTTCCGGAGAGCAGTTTGACGATTATGTAGTCGTCGTACTTGTCGGCCTTGTCGATCTTGGATTCCTTGATCACGATGCCTTTGCCCTTGGCGATGGCCTGTGCGTTGATCATGTTGGCCTTCTCGCCGATTATGTTGGTGAGGACGCCGATTGTAGCGGCGATGCCGATCCTCTTGGTGTCCTTCTGTGCGACGTCTCCGCCGTAGATGATCTCCATCTCCTTGATGGGGTTGGAACCGACGATCTGCTGTGCTATCACACCGAGATCCTCAGCGAGGGGGATGAAGGGTGCGATCTCGGGGTCCAGCTTTCCGCGGGGTGCGTTGATGGCGTTGGTGATCATTCCGTCCTTCAGGAACTTCACCGCCGCTTCTGCGACATCCACTGCGACCCTCTCCTGTGCCTCTACGGTGCTTGCACCCAGGTGGGGTGTGACCACGAGGTTCGGGAGTTCCAGCAGTTTCTGCTCGTTCTCGTCCAGGGGCTCGTGCTCCCAGACATCGAATGCGGCGCCTGCGATGATCTTGTCCTTCAATGCTGTGTACAGATCGTCCTCGACGACGATTCCTCCGCGTGCGACGTTGACAAGGAGCGCGTTGGGCTTCATCTTCTTGAACTGGGGGAGTGCGATCATTCCTCTGGTCTCGGGGAGCAGAGGTGTGTGGATTGTCATGATGTCTGCCTTGGTGATGACCTCATCAAGGTCGGTGAGCCTTACTCCGATATCATCCGCGACCTCCTTGGGGAGGTAGGGGTCGTAACCGATGAGCTCCATGTTGAAGTGCTTGAGACGCCTTGCGACCTCTCCGCCCACACGTCCGACACCTATGATACCGAGTGTCTTTCCGTTGAGCTCGATACCAGTGAACTTGCTCCTCTTC
>JAEEGL011646229.1_pt1 | contig 17479 bp, 13 predicted proteins | sample 9134231 | NCBI WGS metagenome assembly JAEEGL01 (sample SAMN16246548, study PRJNA631951) | gut metagenome | biome: gut microbiome; feature: rumen; material: fiber-attached | host: Bos | place: Iran: Karaj | collected 2018-10 | reverse complement strand
TTGCTTCGTAGTTGCCCGGCACAAGGTTATCAATAGGGGATACTTCGAATGGAAGTTCTTCCTCAGCCTTTAAATCATAATAATCTTCAGGTGGCAGGGGCTTTATATTAAATACATCATCACCATTTTTTAGTTTCCACTTGAGCGGAATGTCAAAATCGCAGTCGTTCTTAATTGTAAAGCGCTTTGCCCCGACTGAATCACCTTCATAAATTACGCCAAAATCCAGTGGCTCAGAATCGCATGTAAGCACATAATCCAGTGGTCCCGGATCTTCAATCGTTGTTTCGTTAGATGGATAATCTTCCGGCTCTGTTGCATAGGCAGTCACTATCCCTGTGGTCAAAAATATGCCAAGCATCATACAAAATGTCAGTATAAAAGCTTTAGCCAGATTTAAAATCCCTTTTTTACCCATACTCAGTCTCTCTCTCATAAAAAATGAAATAAACTTACGATATTTGCTAATAAAAATAGCTAATATATCAAATTAATCTTAGCACCCAAAAGTGCGTCAAATTCGAAAAAATCCATTAAATATATCGTCCATTTATTAAAAGAAAATTACATAATTGATCAAGAAAAAAATTGATTTATTGATGCGCATAAAAAACGGCTTACCCCGGAGGGTAAGCCGAAATTCGCTATATTCGCGTCGAAACACGCTGTATTAACTCATCTTTTTGTACATGTGGTTTCCGAGCATCTGCACGCCCTGAACAAAGGCGATAAGGATAATTGAGCAGACAATCAGGTAGTCGGTCTTGTACTGCTGATAACCGTAACGGATTGCGATATCACCAACACCACCGCCGCCGACTGTTCCGGCCATTGCGGAATAACCGATAAGAGAGATCACCAGAAGTACGATACCGTTCAGCATTCTGGGAATTGATTCCTTGACGTATACCCTCATGAGAATCTGGAAGTTGGATGCTCCAAAACTTCTTGCAGCCTCGATGACTCCGGGATTGGTCTCACGAAGGCTTGTCTCAAACACCCTTGCGATATAAGGGATCGCTGAAACTGTAAGAGGCACGATTGAAGCAGTTGTTCCGATAGCCTTGCCCACAACCAGCCTTGTAAACGGAATCAGGATTACAAGCAAGATGATAAACGGAAAGCTTCTGAACACATTGACAATAAAACTCAGAACCTCATAGACAAGCTTGTTGGGCTTAAGTCCGTCGGGGGCTGTAAGCGTAAGTATGATTGCGGGAATAAATCCCAAAATCACCGAAAATAAAGTTGACCAGAACACCATGTAAAGTGTTTGTTTAAAAGCATTTAGTATTATTTCCCACATACCGGTGGATGTCAAAACTCCTGACATAATATATATTCCTCCAAAAGTTAATCTCTAAATCTCTTTCCTAAATCATCTTCTCAGATCACTTCCCATGTAACACCCTTGGAATCAAGGAATGCACAGGCTCTGTCCAGATCTTTTTCATCCATGTTCAGCACCAGACTTCCGTAAACGTCTTCTCTGAAGTCCTCGAGCTTAGCCCAGCAGATATTGAAATCCGTATGAAGTTCCTGGGACATCATTGTTACGATAGGACGCTGATTGCCTTCTCCAAAGAAAAAGAGCTTTAGGTTAACGCCGGTGGTCGGAAGCTTATCACTTTCCTCACGAAGGAAGTCTCTGATTTCCCTCTCCTTGGGCCAAACAAATAACTGCTCAGGCTTGCCTACAGCAAGCACCTTGCCCTGACTTAAGAAGGCCACCTTCTGGCATATCTGTTTTACAACTTCCATCTGATGAGTTACCACGATTATAGTGATGCCCATCTCTTTGTTGATCTTCTGCAAAAGAGCTAAGATACCCTTTGTAATCTCCGGATCCAGGGCACTTGTTGCCTCATCACACAAAAGAAAATCCGGATCAAGCACCAGTGCTCTTGCGATGGCAACTCTCTGCTTCTGACCGCCTGAAAGCTCGCGTGGCTTGGAGTGAACTTTTTCCTCTAGACCAACAAGCTTTATCAGGTTCATTATTTTCTCTTTTGCCTCGGGAGTATTAGTGGGAATTCCCCAGAATTTCATCGGAAGAGCCACGTTGGCATACACATCAAGGCGCTCAAGAAGGTTAAATCCCTGAAAGATCATGCCCATTCTCTTCTGGAGGTTTCGAAGATTCCTTTTATCCTTGATATCTACCTTGGTTCCATCCACAAGAATAGATCCCTGGTCATAGTTCTCCAGACCGTTAATGCAGCGAAGAAGCGTACTCTTGCCGGCTCCGGACTGTCCGATTATACCAAAGATATCCCCTTTTTCGATTTCTAATGAGATGTCCTTTAAAACTTCTGTGTTGTTAAAAGACTTTTTGACATTCTGAATTTGTATCATACCAAAACTCACTCCCAAAATAAAACTTACTATAAGAATATATCACATTGCTCGAAATTTTGCGCAAAAAAGTGACGCGTCACGAATGGGTGACGCGTCAAAGGTGTTATGGCTAAATTAGATAGGAAGGAACTGCATATTTACATAAATGATTACTCAGCATCAATGAAAGATGTGATAACTGCTCCCTTATATGTTTCATCGATGTACTTCTGAACCTTATCAGATTGAAGAGCCTTGATAAGAGCCTGTGTCTTCTCTGATGTCTCATTTCCCTGCTTAACTACAAGGAAGTTTGTTCTCTTAACTGTTGTCTCTGAGTCGAACTCCTCAATATCAAGTGCAGGATATGTAGCAGGAAGGTTAGCTTCAAGAGCGTAGTTTCCGTTGATTGTTGCTGCATCAAGATCAGGAAGTGAAAGTGGAAGGCTTGCTGCCTCAAGTGGTGTGATTACATATCCGTGAGGGTTAGCTTCCTTGTCCTTTGTAAGTGAATCCTCTGTATAATTGTCATCTGTTCCGAAACCACCGTTTGATACAAGAAGTCCCTTCTGTACAAGAAGGTCTACACCTCTTGCTCCGTTATCAGGATCGTTTGGAATACCGATTGATGCTCCATCAGGGAGTTCCTCAAGAGAAGTATACTTCTGTGAGTAGATACCCATGGGCTCAATGTGGATGCCTGCTACTGCTGCAAGGTGAAGACCTGCATCCTGATTCTGCTGGTTCATATATCCAAGTGTCTGGAAGTAGTTGGCATCAAGCTCACCCTCTTCAAGGGATGTGTTTGGAAGAACGTAGTCTGAAAATACTACTGTCTCAAGTTCCCATCCATCCTCTGCAAGAACCTCTTTTACGATGTTATCAAGGATCTCTGCGTGTGGAACAGGTGTAGCACCAACTGTGATCTTCTTGTCGCCGTCTTCTGTGGCAGGTGCTTCTGCTGCTGTCTCTGTAGATGACTCTGCAGATGCCTCTGTAGCAGCGGTTTCTGTGCCGGTTGCCTGTGCCTGATCTGCTGCAGCGCTTCCGCATCCTGTAAGTGCTGAGAATGCAAGAACACTGCTAAGCACAATGCTAGTAACAAAACTCTTTTTCATAATTATTATCCTCCTCAATGTTTACTGCTTATTTCTTTTTCATGCTCTTATAATACACGTCTTAACAGCAAATGTGAATTATCTTCTGCTTTTAATTTGCTATAAACTACGCTTATCATAATTTTATGAGCTTAAATCCCCTTGTGCTGCTCCTTCATAGCCTTCTTGTCCTCGTACATAAGCTTATCTGCTCTCTTATAGACACTGTCTACATCCAGATCTATGTCAGGATCAAATAAAGACCAACCGATAGCTGCCGAAATTCTCTCCCATGGTTCCAAAGACTCTTTTGCATAGATCTCTTCAATTTCATGCTTGAGCTCAGCCACAAGTCTCTCGGCTTTGTCATAGTCATCATTCTCAATGACAACCACAAACTCATCACCGCCAACTCTAAATACCGGCGAATGAGTAAACTTCTTGCAGATCAGCATACAGACCTTCCTGATTGCAATATCTCCCTTTTCATGTCCAAAGCTGTCATTGATGACTTTCAGGTTATTAAGATCGATCATGGCAATTCCAAATCTCTTGAAATGGTCATGGTAAACCTTGTCATCAATTCTGATTGCCTCGTTATCATACGCAGTCTTGTTCCTGATACCGGTAAGCGCATCTTTGTTGGCAAGCTCGTTGGCTTCTTTGATTCTCTTTTGAGCATCGGTCAACTCTCTATTCTTGACTTCAAGGCTCTGCATGTATCTGCCAATCTCAGATATCATGATGGATGTCTGTTTGGCCAGTTCATAGATTTCATCGTCGCCTTTAACATCCTGGTAGATCTTGTAGGAGACCTCCGGATTTTTGGTTTCTGAAAACTCGTTTATCTCTTCTTTTAACTTAACAAGCCTGCTGATGTATTTTGCACCAATAGTCCAGGAAAGAAGCGCACAAATAATAACTACGATAACTGCGATGTTCACAACATGCTTTACCGTATCATCTATTATTTCCTGATTTACTTTGTCATAGGAAATGTCTGCGCAGATTACGCCGAGTTTTTTATTATTGATAATAAGTGGATAGCTATATACGCAGTTCACGCCATACTCATTATTGGTTATATCGAATCCGGGAGAATACTCGCCCATGTTCCAGGCATCCCACATATGCTGATGATCTTTTAATGGTTGTTCAACATCGATACAGAGATTGATGTACTTGCTTCCATCAACCTCTTTTTCCTCTCTGACGCCATCAATCATATAATACATATGCAGATCCTGACCTGTAGGAACCACGTAATAACAATAATCGATACCAAAACTTTTTGCGGCTGTCTCAAAGATGTTCAGCCAATACTCATGCTTATAAGTACCATAAAGAATCTTCAGCTCTTTTGACATTTCATCATAGCTTACGTCAATCCCCGGAGTTTTATCGGGATAAACCTCGTTGAAAGCTTTGTAGAATGCAACCTTTGCTGCATGATAGTCAACAAAATCAAGGGGAATAAGTATCTCGTCGCCATACTCAAGCATAATACGCTGATAGGCCTCAAACTCTTCCCCACTCATCTCGGTCAGTCTGGCCAGATAACCAACAATACTGGTAAGTTTTTGCTCGTTCTGTGCCATGTAGGCCGATGTATGGTTCATAAACGTACTGAGTCCTGTCGAAATCAAAACCGACAGAACCAGTATTATGAAGAAATATGTAAGTTTTAATGACAAACTTCGCCTTTTACCCATGTAATAATAATACACCAATAATCGGCTATATTTATTCGTTTTTATAATTATTTAATAAACATTGCATCGCCGAAGGAAAAGAACCTGTAGCGCTCCTTTATGGCTTCTTCGTACGCATTTAAAACCTTTTCTCTTCCAGCCAGTGCTGAAACCAGCATAACAAGCGTGGACTCCGGAAGATGGAAGTTGGTGATGAGCTGATCAAGCACCTTAAACTTGTATCCGGGGTAAATGAATATTGAAGTATCGCCGCTGCACTCAGAGAGCCTGCCATTCTCATCAGCCGCACTCTCGATTGTTCTGCAGCTGGTGGTTCCAACACAGATAACCTTGTGCCCTGAGTCTTTGGCTTTATTGATCTTCTCAGCAGCCTCGGCTGTTACCTGATACCACTCGGTGTGCATATGATGCTCTTTAACATTTGTAACCTTCACCGGTCTGAAGGTGCCAAGTCCCACGTGGAGTGTTACATAAGCAAGGTCAACGCCCTTGTCCTTTATCTTCTCAAGAAGCTCATTGGTAAAATGAAGGCCTGCTGTAGGTGCAGCTGCTGAGCCCTCATACTTGGCGTAGACAGTCTGATACATATTCCTGTCCTGAAGCTTGTGGGTAATGTATGGTGGAAGCGGCATTTCTCCAAGTCTGTCGAGAGCCTCTTCCCAGATACCGTCATAATAGAACTTCACAAGGCGGTTTCCCTCTTCAACTATATCCATTATCTCAGCTTTAAGGATTCCTCCACCAAAAGATACTCTGGCTCCGGGTCTTAATTTTTTACCCGGTTTAACCAGTGTCTCCCAAACGTCTGCCTCTTTTCTCTTTAAAAGGAGTATCTCAACCGCAGCGCCTGTGCCCTCCTTCTCGCCAAGAAGACGCGCCGGTATAACCTTTGTGTTATTAAGAACAAGGCAGTCACCGGGCTCAAGGTAGTTTATAATCTCGCTGAAAATATGGTGTTCTACAGCGCCACTCTCTTTATCCAGCACAAGAAGCCTGCATTCGTCCCTCTTTTCCATAGGATCCTGAGCGATCAGCTCCTCCGGAAGATCAAAGAAGTAGTCTGCGGTGCTAAGACCAAGGTTTTCATTTTTTTCTAAATTCATTTCATTATTCATATCTAAGTACATTACCACATTTTCAACGTGAATTCCACGATGAATTTTAGTGCAAAAAAGAGGCAAGGATGCCATAACATCTTTGCCTCTTGATTGTTAACAGAAAAATCTGAATATTGAACCTATGAAGATTGCCACTATTCTTCTTACCATTCTCATCACAGGGATGATGATCTGGATTGGAGGAACAGGTGGAAGGTCAGGTCTGACCGGTTGTTCCGGCTGCTGAGGTTCTTCCGGTTCAACCACAGGCTCTTCCGGTTCAACTACAGGTTCTTCCGGCTCAACTACAGGTTCTTCCGGCTCAACCACAGGATCTTCACCGGGTTCTTCAGGTTCATCGATCGGCTCCTGAGGATCATCCCCCGGCTCTTCTGTGGATATGCCAAGGTACTCCATAACCTCTTCTTTACTTGCAAAGCTGTCGGTACTGCTTGAGGTGAAGTAGCTCTTTTCCCTTGTAATGTCCTTGTTGTCTGCAAGCTGCACACCACCGCCATTATTATTGAAGATATAGGTCAGTGTGTGGGTCTCAATGGCTGCTGAAGGAACCGTAGTGCTGTACCAGTTTGTTCCCTCTTCTCTGTCCATGCTCTTTCCGGGCCATCCGCCGATAAGATTGTTATACTCGCCGTTTTCGCCGCCGTAGACGTAAAGTGCCACATTCTGCCAAGCCTCGTCGTCAGCATTCTCATTGTAGAAATAAACTGTTGTGAAGCTTACATCGTCTCCTGAAGCGATAGCAGCAAGAGCTTCCTTCTTCGTGCCGTATTTCTGATAGGCAATTCCGTTGTGAAGGAAGAATCTGTACTTCATATCTGTGATCTTCATGTCGCTGGTCTGCTTGCCGTTACCACCGTTGTTGAAGATGATATTGAGTTCCTCTCCGGCGCCAGCTGGAAGAACGATCTTGTACCAGCCATCCTCCTCAAGAGTCATTTCTTTTCCCGGCCATTCGCCGAGAGCTGTAGCTCCCCAGGTGTATGCATATACTGTTTCCCAGCCTTCGGTGTTATAGAAGTACGCTGTGGTGAGGCTTCCGGAAACTCCCAGAGCCTCCTGGGCATCCTCTTTGCTTGTGTATCTGTCTACAACCAGCTGTCCGTTTGATTTCTCGGCATCAACTGCCAGATAGATATCCTTGCTGTCAGGGGTTATTCCTTCTATATTTTCAGTCTGCTTGTCAGAGCCGTTGTTGAAGATAAGGTTAAAAGAGCTCTCCTCGCCCTTAACCTTAACATCAGCTCGCCACCAGCCCTCGCCTTCATTTACAGCAGTTGTTCCGGGCCATCCGCCAAAGAGCTGTGTGCCGTCTGAAAGCCAGCCATATACATTAACGCTCTGCCATCCCTCTGTTCCGAAGAAATAAACAGGGTATGTTGAGATACCGATAGCTTTTTCAGCTTCTTCTTTTGAATAGTAAAGAGAATCCGAAGCAAATGTCGCGAAGGTTCCGCTTTCGCCTGTTACTTTGTAAGTGGGTGAAATCTTGCTTCCATCTGGGTTTTCAAAGGTAATCTCAAACTCATCATCAAGCACTGTTACCCAGAACCAGCCGTCTTTATCATTAGTGGTTTCAAGGGTTTCTTCTGATCCGTCCACTCTTGCTACCACATTGTCCCAGTTTTCAGAATTGTAGAAAGAAACCACAGTTCCGGTTCCCTCCTGCTTGTCGGAAAGAACTACGACTGATCTAGCAGCAATGCTTCCGAAGATGATTCCGTCTTTTACCAGGAAGATATCGTCATTTCCCTCAACCATGTTCCTGTAGGTTCCGTCTGTAAGCTGTGACTGGGCGTTGATTGTAGTTCTCGCCAGGCCGCTGTTGATGATGACAGCACCCTGAACGTCATCGCTTTTTCTTTCTACCATTACAGTTTCAATGTTTCCGCCGGGATTGGAAATGAATTCATCGGCGTCAAGCATCTGTCTGCGGAAAAGATTTACTGCCTTGACGATTGGATCCCTATAGATGTCGCTTCCTGCTGCCCCAATCTGGTTATTACCGTATGGGTTCTCGGCTGAACTTCCGTCAGGTCTGCTAAAGAAAAGAGGAGTTCCGTCTTTTCTTGCTGCGATATATGACCATCCAAGGAGAACCTGCTCATCGTTTATTGATCTCCAGCAGCTCTCGCTGTCGTTCATGTAGTTATCATGAGACTCAACCCAAGTGATGAGTTTTTCTGTATCTGCATTGTATGTTCTGCCGTTTACTGTCTCGTCATAGATCTGGTAGTCCGTGATTTTGCTTACAGAAAGATCACCGCTTGAAAGTGCTGAACGAAGGCTTGCGCCATAGTTACTGGCTGTTGTTCCTCCGATATACTCCTGATATGAAGGGAGTCTGTCGGCTGTTCCCTGGAGAACTTCTCCGTATACAAAAAGCTCATCATAGCTCTTTGTGCCCACCTCATTGGCATAATCATTGAGGGCTTCTCTCATGTTTGGATAAAAAGTATTTCTGTCAGCTTCATCTGCGTAATCAGCCGGAACCGGATCATCAGGCAGCGCGATGTGCTTGGCTGTATCGATTCTGAAACCGTCTGCCCCAAGATATACGCAGTCCTTGAGGAATTCATAGAAATACTCCTGGAAGCTGATGTTCTCTGTATCAACATCAGGAAGTCCACCCATCTGGTAGTAAGTAAGCTCAAGTCTGTCGGAATATCCGCCTGCTGTCATCCCTGTTGTATGATAGAGACTGTCTTTTCCGCCTGCTGCCTCAAAAAGGTCCTCTGATACATTTTCTAAAGAGGTGGTGGTGTGATTTGGAAGAATATCGACAATAACAGCGATTCCGTATTCATCCGCAACATCACACATGTGCTTGAATTCATCTCTTGTTCCAAGCTGATAATTTCCAATTACCCAGTCGGTGGGCTGATAGTGGTAATACCACATTCCGTCGGGACCATGAAGGTTCTTGCCCGGGTTGGTATCAAGACACTCATTTATCGGAGATGTCTGAACCGCTGTGTATCCTGCATCCGCAATAGCAGCCATGTTATCGGCTATGGTGTTAAAGCTCCAGCAAAAAGCTTGGAGAATTGCACCGTCATGAACACTGCTCTTGTTGACATTGGCATTGTCAGCGCTCTTATGATCCCTGGGTGCTCTGTTTAATACTTCCTTAACTTCTGCCCGGGTGACAGTGTACTCCTGCTCCTCTGCATTCTGTTCTTCTGAGTCCTGCTCCTCTGTTTCCTGTTCTTCTGCGTTCTGCTCTTCTTTGTCCTTCTCCTCCGGGTCAGTTACAAGGTCAGTCTCTCCGGCTTCGTCTGATGCATCTGATGAATTGTCAGTTTCCTCCTCAGATTTTGTCTCCCCATCATTTTCCTTCGCAGGCTGTTCTTCGTTTTCCTTTTTGCCGTTTTCCTCTTCTTCAGCTGTCGCAGCTTCTGAGTTTTCGTCCTGTTGCTGAAGTTCCAGTGCGCTGTTTTCATTGGAAAGTTCAGCTGCCCTGACTCCGGTAACGTTTCCGAAAGAGCTCAAAAAAATAGACAAGCTGATACCTGCCGTAAATAGTCCCCTCTTCCACAACTTTGCTCTTTTCATATAACCTCCGTCCTTTATTAAGTTAACCGATTTACTACTAATGGATTTATTATATTTTTCGAGGTTTTTATTGTCAATTGTACAAAATTCAAAATATTACGATCTTATTTTTGTTTATAATGCCATGTTGAATCTTTCTTAGGAAAAGGTTTTCTCATGTTAACCGTTTTACTCTTAATGCCGAACATACAAAAAAGGCCCCTATTCCGCAGAATAAAGGCCTTTTACATATTTCATTTAATCAGTCCAGGACTTCAACAAGCTCGATCTTGAAGTTCAGCTCTTTTCCAGCCATCTCATGGTTGGCATCGAAGGTAATCTTTGTATCATCCTTCTCGATTACTCTTACAGGAATCGGTCTTCCGTAAACATCCTGAAGGTAAACATGCTGCCCTACTGTCAGATCCTCTGATCCCGGAAGATCTGCGATATTAAGAGGAATGATGGCATTAGGATCAGCCTCGCCATATGCCTCTGAAGGCTCCAGGTGAATATCAATGATCTCACCAACCGCCATGGTTGCAACAGCCTTATCAAAGCCATGGATCATCTGGCCTGCGCCGCAAACGAACTCAAGAGGTTCTCCTCTGTCATAGGAAGAATCGAACTGTGATCCGTCATTGAATGTTCCCTTATAGTGAGCACGAACTCTTTTACCGAGGTTTGGTCCCTCAAAGTCAGGCTCGTAGTGGCATCCACCACAACCGCCGCAACCACCGCCGCAGCCGCCTTCGCTGTCATCAGATCCGCAACCGCCACAGCCGCCACAGCCTCCGCAGCCGGCGTCCTCGTAATCTTCCTCACTGTCACTGCTGTTTGATTCAGCCTCATTGTCGTGATGGCCACAGTTATGTCCATCCTCATGATCTCCGCAAGTATGGCCCTCACCGTGGTGGTCACAGTTAACGCCTGCGCTTTCAAGTTCTCCCTTAAGGTAAGCTTCTACTGCATCGTCAGCATTTCCTGTTGCGCCTGAGCAGATCTCAATACCGTTATCAGAAAGAGCTGCCTGAGCTCCTCCGCCGATACCTCCGCAAATAAGTACATCTATCTCTTCTGCAGCCAGAACTCCGGCAAGAGCCTCATGTCCATTGCCGTTTGAGCTTAATAACTCAGAAGAAACTACCTTGCCATCCTGAACCTCATAGATCATAAATTCAGAAGTATGTCCAAAGTGCTGAAACACTTCACCGTTCTCATATGTAACTGCTATTTTCATGTCTTTCTCCTTGCTAATTTCAATAAAACGATACATCCCGCCTATAGTATGATGAGCGGCAGATATATCTGCCGCTCACTATAACCACAGACCTCAAGAGTTTAACATTTACTATCCTAATTAACAAGTCTTTGTAACTCATTTTGTATAAGTAAATGGCAAATTCTCGATATATTTGAAATGCCTCTCCGTGCGTGTGCTTATGTGATAAAATGTAATTGTATATACGATAATCTCTTAATATTTTACAAGGAGCCATTTAAAGCAATTAATTCTGAGCGTTTAAAGTGGCCTCTCAAGCATAAAGGAGGTATCCCAATGTTGAAGGATTTTGCAAAAGCTGAACTCCCAAGCGAAGATGAAATAAAGTCAAAGCTCAAGGAGGAACGTACCCATCTCTCCGCTCTTCAGATGAAGATTAAGGACGCAGGGCTCCCGGTAATGGTCCTGTTCGAGGGCTGGAATGCCGCCGGAAAAGGCGCTGTCATCGGCAAAGTCATCCGCAACATTGATCCAAGGTTCTTTAAGGTTGCCACCATGGATAGGGAGCCCAGCGACGAGGAAAAGAGATATCCCTTCCTTTACAGGTTTATAAAAGAGATTCCGGAGGCCGGCAAATTCAGGCTTTTCGATACCTGTTGGATGGAGGAAGTTGTAGACGAAGTCCTTGACGGCAAGCTTTCCGAGGATGACTACAAAAAACGCGTACACTCCATTAACATCATAGAGAGACAGCTGATCGACAACGGATATCTGGTAGTAAAGTTCTTTTTCCATATTTCCAAAAAAGAACAGAAAAAGCGCCTGGATGAACTACAGAATAGCAAAGACACCAGCTGGCGCGTGGATAAAGAGGACCTTCGTCAGAACAAAAACTACGACAAATGCCTTGAAGTATTCGACAGATATCTGGAAGATACTAATCAGTCCAGATCCCCCTGGTATATCATCGATTCCACGAATAAAAAATGGGCAGAGCTTCAGGTACTTCAATTCCTGAATCAGGGAATCGACGTTGCTCTTAAGAATCACTCACTGAATGTTCCCATATTGCAGAACACCTTCCCAATGGCAAGTATCGGCAAGCTTTCGGATATTTCCCTTGATGATAAAACCCTTACGGATGTGGAGTATGATTCCGAGCTTTCGCGCTTGCAAAAAGAACTGGCAGAGCTGGGAAATAAGGTCTACCGCAAAAAGATTCCTGTAATAATCGCCTATGAGGGGTGGGATGCAGCCGGAAAAGGTGGTAATATAAAGAGAATTACAGAAGCTCTGGATCCAAGGGACTATGTTGTTGAACCGATTGCAAGTCCCGAACCTCATGAGAAAGCCCGTCACTACCTCTGGAGATTCTGGACAAGACTTCCCAAGACCGGCCACATCACAATCTTTGACCGCACCTGGTACGGCCGGGTTATGGTTGAGCGTCTCGAGGGGTTCTGCTCAGAGAACGACTGGCAAAGAGCTTACAATGAGATAAATGAATTTGAAAAAGAACTGTCGGACTGGGGCGCAGTCATCATTAAATTCTGGGTTCAGATTGACAAGGATACCCAGCTGGAGCGCTTTACAGACAGGCAGAACACTCCGGAAAAGCAGTGGAAGATCACCGATGAGGATTGGAGAAATCGCGACAAGTGGGATCTCTACGAGACAGCGATAGACGAAATGATTGCCAAGACCAGCACTACTTTTGCGCCCTGGTATGTTCTGGAATCAGTGGATAAAAAGTATGCAAGGATCAAGGCTCTGAAAATAGTGATAGAGCAGATAAAAAAGGCTCTGAAGGAAAAATAAGTTGCGTTTAGCAAAACTAACGAGAGGAATGTAAAACGGAAATGACCAAAATTGTTAATCAGGAACAGTTCAATCAATCCATGGAAGCAAAGGGAAAGATGTGCTACGACGAGAAAAAGAGACTTCTCTTATTCGGACTTCCCTGGACCTTCACAAGATATGAGCTCAGAGAAAATGTGATAACCATTCTCACCGGCTTTTTTACCGTCCATGAAAATGACTGTTACATGTACAAAATCAGCGATGTTGAGATTACAAGATCCCTGGGACAGCGTATGTTCGGACTGTCCACCATCACAATGTACACCTCAGACGTAACTGACAGAACCATCGTAATGAAGAATATCAGACACGGTCGTGAGATCAAGGACTTCCTCCTTGAGGCTTCAGAATCAGCAAGGCTTCGCCGCAGAACCGTAAGCATGCAGAACATCGGTTTCGGCGCCAGCGACGTCCACGACGTTGACGAACTTGACGACATTGATGGATAAAGCGGATTCCTCCGCTGGTTGAAGGGCGGAGTACATAGAAAAATATCTGCTCACTGTTTCTTTGCAGTGAGCAGATATTTTATATAATCAAACACTTTCTTTCTCCCCAATCTCTTTATTATCTGATGGCAGGTCTTTTTTCATGAACACCTTGTAATCAAGATAACATGCTGCAGCTGATGCAACTCCGAGGAATACGGCGATAATATAAGAGTCTACTCCTGTACCCTTGGACAAAGCTGCCGTCATTAGTGCAGCAAATAATGGTTTCCACATAACATTGATCAGAAAGTTTCTCTCATTTTTCTTCATCACACACTCTCCTCTTCTTCCCAAGAACAGAGCTTATGCAAAACAACACACAAGCCAGAGCCGTTTGTATCCTAAAGGCTGCGAAATACACGCGTATATTCCCTACCTGTCAATACTTATGTATATGCTACCTCACCCTGCTCGTATATCCGCCGTATAATTCAGCACAGTAATGTCTCAGCAAACGATAATCATCCCTGATCTTTCCATCAAGCGAACAGTACAGGAAGTCTTTTTCTTTGAGTTCCTTGATCAGCCAATAGGCATTCCAATAATCATCTATCGGATTATCTGTCCTTACAGCCAAAATGTTTTTTGCAGTCTCAAGATAGTCCATATTATCAGGCACCGCAGCAAATTCCTCACATTTTTTCTTTATGGCATCATGATCATTTTTGATAATTTCAGCTGTAAGTTCAGGTCCCTTGGCTAGCGAGAACGCCCTGCTATACATGCTATAAAGCATTTTCAGACTTACACCGGTATGTTCATAGTCAGAAAACTTACTGATAACCTTGTCTGTCTGTCCACTTGCTATACCATGAATTATTGCATCATTTGCCTCTATGTCTTCAATTTTTGTCCTTGATATCCAACAAAGATAATTATTGTCATACGATCCCCGAATCACGACAAACTCTGTTTCATCAAAAAAATACTCTATTGCCCTGTTAGCCGGGTCAGGAATATAGTTTAATTCATCATCCGGCATATCGCCCAGAAGATTATATTTAGTTATATCTTTCATTGTTATATCTTTCATTGTTATTTCTTTTCTCGTTCCTGTTCGCGTTCAATGTCATCGCCTCTAATAGACAAAAGAGTTCCAATTAAGAATAGTGAGCTTGCCAATCCCAGGAAAGCAGCCTTTCATACAATCTCTTTCTGTAAGGAATTAGGAATTGTTCCTTACATGATATAGGATAACGCAGAAGCAGAGCCATTTGTATCCAAAAGATTGCAAAATAAATCCCCTTATTTCACGTGTCCGTGAAACAAAGGGATTTAAAGATGACTTGAAACAATTTTGCGATCAGCGAAGGAATCCGATGTTGGAGACGATCGGAAGCTCTTTTGCCTTGCCCTGGAAGCACTGAACGATTGCAATGATGTGGATCACAGCAAGGATCAGTAACAGGACTAATGTAACAAACCATCCGAGAATAGGAATGATGGATGGAATCAGAGCGAGGAATCCTGCGATTTTGAGCCTGAGTGCATTCTTGGCATGGAATTTGGTAAACGCTGATTCCTTGCAAAGAAGTGCGATAACAAGGCCGTAAAGCAATGTGAAATATGGAATTACAGCAAAGAGCTTGTTATCTGCAATATCTCTTGGGTCAAATTCTGCTGTATGATCTGATGGATCATAGGATCTGTACTGATTCTGATAGCTCGCCTGATCATCGGTAAATGCCTGTGGCTGACTAAAATCCTGGGACTGAGTAAAATCCTGAGCCTGCGCTGTTCCGCTGAAAGCTCCTCCTGCTACGTTTGCCGCTGTAGCTGCAGCGCCAATTGTCTCACTGGCAACTCTGCTCTCATCTGAAGCAGCACCTGTTGTATTCTCCGCAGCTGACTCTACGCTGGATACGTTTGTTCCGCAGTTGTTGCAGAAAAGCGCCTCATCAGCAACCTGATTTCCGCAATTTGGACATATTTTCATAATGTTCCCCTCCTTAAAAAGTGCTATCACTTTATCTATGAATAAAATGATAGCACAATTTAGTACACTGTAAAATATATGTTATTGTCTGTTAAGCGTCTTTAACTTGCCGATTCATCGGTTTGCCAAAGACACCGAAAGTCTCAAAGTGAGCTTACGAGACCGTGAAGGGCCTTTCTGATGGCTCCTGGTCCTGTAATAAGCTGCATGAAGTAGGAAACTACAGTGTCAGCCATACCCTCTTTTTCCAGATCAACTCCAAAGATTGTGGCATCCTTAAGAAGAGGAAGCACTGCTGCCTTAACCTTTGCTGCATCTGTTTCGCCGAGTTTGATATCCTTTACAAATCCCTGTGCCTTCTCAAGAAGTGGATCAGGGCTTGGCTCGAAGGATACACCCTCATCGTTTACGCCCATGAGATAACGGAGCCATCCTGCGTGAACAAAAGGAATGCACTTGAGATCCTTGACATCAAGCTTGTCTGAAGCGATGTAAGCCTTGATTGTCTCACCGAATCTGATAGGAAGCTTCTGTGATGTATCACAGGCAATACGCTGTGGTGTATCAGGCATGAATACGTTAGGGATTCGTACGTTCACAACTGTATCGATGAACTCTGAAGGCTTGATAACGCCCGGATCTGTAACAACAGGAAGTCCCTCAACATAGCCGATCTGCTTAACAAGCTTTACAAGATCCTCATCCTTCATCTCATCAGAAATCTTCTCATAGCCAAGGATGCAGCCATATACAGCCAGAGCTGTGTGAAGAGGATTAAGGCAGGTGCAGACCTTCATGCGCTCAACCTTATCAACTGTCTCTTTATCTGTGAAAATAACTCCGACCTTCTCAAGGGCAGGTCTTCCGTTAGGGAACTTGTCCTCGATTACAAGATACTCACTCTCCTCAGCGTTTACGAAAGGAGCAACCCATGTCTTCATGGAAGTTACCACAGGCTCAAGGTCCTCTACCCCGTCCTTCTTGAGGATCTCATTTACAGACTCGTCCGGTCTAGGTGTGATTTTGTCGATCATTGACCAGGGGAAGCTTACCTTGCTCTCGTCCTCAACATATGCAAGGAATCCGGCTTCTGCTTTGCCATTTCCGGTCCACTCTTTTGCAAAAGCATGCATAGCAGCATAGAGCTTGTCTCCGTTATGTGAGCAGTTGTCTGTGCTGACCATGGCAATCTTCTTTTCTCCCGCCTTAAATCTTGCATAGAGCAGGGCAGCAACTTTTCCAATGTAGCTCTGTGGCTTCTCAGGGCCGTTAGCAAAATCAGCAGCAACTGCAGGAAGTGTCTCTCCTGCCGCATTTGCAATGCTATAGCCCTTCTCTGTAATTGTGAAAGTAGCAAGCTGAAGGCTGTCTGCGGAAAAGATCTCCTTGAGACGAGCAAACTCTTTATCATTATTTGAATCAAGAATGCATGACTCTGCAATGCTCTCAATTACTGATTTCTCAACGTTACCGTCTGCTTTCAAAGTAACAAGAATTGAAAGATTGTCATGAGGTCTGTACATCTTTTCAATGATCTCGTAGTCATAACCCTCAACTACAGTAAGGCCCTTTGTGGCACTGCCCTCTTCCAGCATTCTCTGTGAAAGATTTGCCTGAAATGCTCTGAAGATATTACCTGCACCAAAGTGTACCCACTCCGGATTTGCCACAGTCTCTTCAATCATCTTCTCTCTATCATAACTCGGAACGAAGTATCCCTTCTCTTTCCACTCTGCTTTTTTTACTGACTCGTTATTTAATACCATTCTCTTATACCTCTCCTCTTAGCGTGTGTGCTGCTTCTCAATTGCTTCCCAGAGACCGTTGATGTAGGTTGCACCGAGGGCTCTGTCGTAAAGGCCGTAACCGGGCATTGCAACCTCGCCCCAGATCATACGGCCGTGGTCAGGACGGATTGGTCCGTCAAATCCGGTCTCGTAAAGGGCTCTTACGATCTCGTACATGTCGAAGGTTCCATCTGATGAAAGATGTGCTGACTCCTCGAAGTTTGTAGGAGAGATGAATCTGAGATTACGAACATGTGCGAAGTGGATTCTGCCCTCCAGCGCTCTGATCATATGAGGAAGGTCGTTCTCAAGGCTTGTGCCGTAAGAACCTGAGCAGAATGTAACACAGTTGTGCACATCATCTACAGCCTTCATGAGCTTAAGGATG
>JAEEGL017428389.1_pt1 | contig 17480 bp, 11 predicted proteins | sample 9134231 | NCBI WGS metagenome assembly JAEEGL01 (sample SAMN16246548, study PRJNA631951) | gut metagenome | biome: gut microbiome; feature: rumen; material: fiber-attached | host: Bos | place: Iran: Karaj | collected 2018-10 | reverse complement strand
GGGAGAGCATCTGCCTTACAAGCAGAGGGTCACAGGTTCGAGCCCTGTAGTTTCCACCATACGGCGCAGTAGCTCAGTTGGTTAGAGCGCCAGCCTGTCACGCTGGAGGTCGAGGGTTCGAGACCCTTCTGCGTCGCCAATCGAGCCGGGTTTAGTCCGATAAGTCCGGCTCGATTTTTTGCTCAGATAGCTCAGTCGGTAGAGCAGGGGACTGAAAATCCCCGTGTCGATGGTTCGATTCCGTCTCTGAGCACCAAAAGGACTGTGGTATCCGCAGTCCTTTTTTTCTTGCTTGATCAGACGTTTGCCGGGTAAAGAGGTTCATTTTGCCGGCGTAAACAATTTCGGCGGAAAATGTTTACATCTATGTTTACGTTTAAAAAAGTAAACTTCAGCGTAAACATTTTCGGGCAAAAAAGTTTACGCTTTTGTTTACGGCTGAAATTTTACCCGCCTCTGTCTTTATCTTTACAGTTTGCTTACAACGGCTTTTGGCTTATGTACTTTTTGTATAATCGCTATGTCAGGCTCATTCATTGAGCTTGAGGCTTTTGAAGGGAAAAAGTACATGAGCGAGAACAATGTTACAAAGTTTCAGCATATAGTCGCAGGACTCGATCCTGCGAAAAAGCAGGCGCTTTACAAGAAGATGAAGAGCCTGCCCGAGAGTGGACGCAACGAGATGATGGATAAGGTCGTTGCCGCCTATGAGACCAGGAAAATGACGATCGAACAGCCTGTAGCCGCAGGCAGAAATACACCTCCCGCAAATTATTCGACTGCACCAGTGCGCCGCAATGAGCGCTTCTCGGGCAGGAATACCATGTGGGTTGATGACCGTGCGATAAGAAACGGAAAGCGTGCCAATGCACCCCGTGCAAGCATGAACATGACTTCTAACAGGAACAACAGACCTGTTAACACATATAACATGCGGATTACGCCTTCGGGTACGGTTGCGGTAAGAAGACCTGCTTCCATGCCGCCGATGCCCAGAAGAAATGTTACAGGCATACAGGCAAGAAGCGGTGCTGCCCTCATCGCAGCTAAGCTGGCCGCAAGACAGCAGGCTGAAAGGGCTGAAGCCGAAAGAAAGGCATTGCAGCGCGAGACGGTACGCAAAGTCGTCAAGACATCTCTGATGGTCTTGGGCAGGGCATCGATCGTTGCGTTTTTCTCACTGGTAATAATCCTGTGCGGATTTTATTCATTCCTCGGAATACTGATGAAGGGCGCATCTCCTCATTTGAGAGACCAGTTCGTATCATCCGTAATGGAATCCTCCGCAGGCGGTATCCTTGCAAAGATGGTCCTCTCCGATGAAGAGATCGAAGCTATCTTAAGCAGGAACAAGACTGAAGAATTTGATACCATTACTGATACTTCGCTCGTTAAGATCGCCGAAAAGAAGAGCAATGACAAGGCAGCCAAAGCGGCCAACATCTACGATCCGGACGGTGACGGAGTTGAGATCCATGAGGTCAGCGGACCTATGTATCACGGCATCATGATGGTCGTTCAGGATCCTTCAAGAGTTAAGGTATCCACACTTGAACAGTTCAATCACAGCGGTGCCGGTTATACGCTCAAGGAGCATATCGAAAAGTCCGGAGCAATCGGCGGCGTAAACGGCGGTAAGTACGAGGACAAGGCCGGTCTCGGTATCGGCGGATGGCCTGAAGGTATCGTTATTTCCGACGGCAAGCTCAGAATGGGCTCGCCCGGAGCAACTTTCGACGTTTACGGCTTTACAAAGGACAATGTCCTTGTAGTAGGAAGAATGACCGCTCAGCAGGCTATCAATATAGGTGTCAGAGACGCAGTCTCGTTCGGACCTACGCTCATAGTCAACGGAAAGGCTGCAAAATACAGCGGAAACAGCGGCGGACTCAATCCGAGAACCGCCATCGGCCAGAGAGAGGACGGCGCGGTGCTCCTCCTCGTAATCGAAGGAAGAAAGACTTCTTCGATGGGTGCCACAATGGCAGATCTCATCGATGTCATGAAGGAATACGGTGCTGTCAACGCGGCTAACCTTGACGGCGGAATGTCTTCTGCAATGTGGTACAACAACGAGGAACTCGTTTCCAGCTCAAGTATCAGACAGAGCAGAAAGATGCCTACGGCATTTGTCGTAATGCCAAAATCGGCTGATACTAAGGCCCAGGCCCCTGCAAAGGAGAAATGAGCTTTAAGTGAGACCTGAAGATATGACTCAAAAGACCGGAAAACCCGTACAGTCCGGTAATTCCGCAGTTGAACGAAGACCGGCAAGGCCTGAGAACAGACCTTTGCCCGCAAAGCCTTCTGCACGATCAAAGCCCGCGGCACGGAAAAAGCCGGTAGTTAATAATGCTCCTGAAGAGACACAGAAGCCTAAACGCAAGATAAGCAAGTTTACAAAAGGCCTTATTATTTGGCTTGTCGTACTGACTATTGCTATCTGCATCGGCCTTATCTGGTTTAACGGTTTTCTCGGAAAATACGAGGAACTCTATCAGGAGAGCCTGCCTTATCATCAGGCGGAAAGCACTTTACAGCTTTTCGCTGATCAGGATCTCGATTCGATCTGGACTATGATGGCTGACAAGCCCAAGCTCACCGAATTTGAGAATGAGTCTTCAGTCAAGAAATACATGAAGAGCCTAATCAAAGGCAAGGAATTCACATACAAGCAGACGGAGGACTACTCTGAGAGCGCGCCCGAGTATTATATCTGCTCAGGTGAATACATAATCGCCAAGTTAAAGCTTGCCGAAGACGAGACTCAGAATCCCAAATACGGATTCAAGGCATGGAAGCCCGGAAACATCGAATTCTATACTGTTGCCGATCACAAACTTAAAGTTACGCTTCCCGAAAAGTACACTCTTACCGTCAATGGCAAGGAAGTGGCTGCCGATTATATGACGGAGCAGGGAATAGAGCCGGAAGAAAACAAGTATCTTCAGCCTTACGCAGAACTTCCCAAGCAGTGCGTCTATGAGGTGGCAGGACTTTATGCCGAACCGAAGATCAAGGTCAAGGATGCTGATGGCAAAGAGGTCAAAGCTGAAAAGAATAAGACAACCGGCGAGTATGTTGTCAATCCGCGTGCCGAGTGTCCTGATAAAGCAGAGGTCGAGAAATACGCGATCTCCTTCACCAAGGATTTTGCCAACTATATTTCCCAGGATGCAGGCAACTACGCTCTGGACAAGTATTTCCCCAAGAATTCAAAGACATTGAGGGATATCAAGAGAAACTCTTCTCGCGAATGGTATACAAGGCACGGCAAAGTCGATATCAAGAACGAGCAGATCAAGGATTTTATCTGCTACACGAAGGATATCGTTTATGTTGAAGCCTATGTAGAGCAGCACATGGAAATGTTCTGGGGCACCAAGGAAAGAGAAGTCGTAAAGACTACCGCTCATCTTTATCTTTACCGTATTAACGGCAGCTGGAAGATAGCGGGCATCAGATATTAAATTATAGCGCGTTCTTATTTGTAACGCGTATGAAATTTAGCAAAACTCCATTCATGTTACAATTACGATAGTAAATTGTCGGCATTTTCAGCATGAAGGAGGCATATGCTTTGGAATTCACATATTCGAACGACGGCTTCCTGCCTTATGAATCTTTTGACTATATCTACAACGACCGCGTAATGCCGGAATTCGGCAAGGTCGTTTCACCGTTTTGCAGGCCGATCACGACCTGGAAGTTCTTTCTTGCCCACGGAGATACCGAGATCCCGTTTGGCTCAACGCTCCGTTCTTTCGATGATACCGAATGGGATATCATCAACTGCCCATCGACATGGCAGACGGACGGCTACGGCCTGCCTCAGAATCTCCTTTACGAGTATCCCGAGAGGCTTAACGACAATACAGCACGTCATGAAGACACTATCAGCGATAAATACGTAAGGAACTCGACCAATTCCTCTGAAGACGAGACCGGTATCTACAGGACGACCGTCGTCTTTTCACCTCAGGAATTAGAGAGGGCAATCTATCTTGAGACATCCGGTATCTGCGGAAGCTTCAAGGTTTACGTAAACGATAAGCTCATCTGCGAATCGCACAGCATTACCACGAGAAAGCGCCTGCTCATCTCGGAAGTCGCGATCGCAGGAATCAATCAGATCGTAATCGTAGTCAACAGGTATGACAGGGACGAGAGCGGTCATGTGATCTTGGACGTCATGAACTACGGCTTTGCCGGACTGTTCAGGCCCATCATGCTGGTGTTTGATTCACTCCTCGAGCTGTCCAATCTTCATATCAGGCTCGAGAATGTCCCTGAGGCATACATTACCGAGGTCGCGAAAATAAGCAGCCTTTCAGAAAGAGGCAAGGCCTCAAGAGTTGCTCACGGCGACTTCCTTATCAAGATCGATTTCAATCTCAGGAACCATACTAGTTTCATGCTTCCGTATTCGGTCCGCGTATCGCTTCTGGAGGCCCGCGCGGAGTACGATCCGTATAAACTCCCGTTCGTCAGCCTGAAGAACCAGAGCAACGCAATGTCGGGTGTTGTGGATGCAAACAAGGAGACGAGGGAACAGACCGATTTCGTGGCACTTGACGTGGCCGAATGGTCTGACTGCACACCCGTACAGTACGATCTCATTCTCGAAGTATTGGATTCCGAAGGCAGGATCGTCTGCGCGAAAAAGAAGCGCTTCGGCTTCAGAACGATCGAAATTGTTCAGGGTAAGCTCAACATCAATGACAGACGAATCAATCTGAATCTCGTTAAGTATTACGAATTCGATCCGAAGGGCGGCATAGCCGTTCCCCAGGACCGTATGCGCCAGGATATCATACTCATGAAGAGGGCGGGGATCAACGGCGTCATCGCTGACGGATTTGCTCTTTCTGACGAGTTCTTAAATCTTTGCGACCAGTACGGAATCTATGTTATCGCCACCGCAGCAGATTTCCAGATGAGAGATTATGTTGAAGCGGCGATGATCCATCCTTCGATAATCATGTGGGGATTCCAGGATTATAGATTCAATCTCGAGAAGGCCGTCAGGGTAAAGCATGAGTGCATGCTGATAGACGATACACGTCCCTGGTACTGTGCTGCGGATAAGAAGCTTCGTTCAAAGAACAAGGGCAAAGAGCAGGAGTCCGTATCGGATATTCTTGCTTTCCCGAACGAGGCTGGCGTTGTTTTCGGACCGTGGGTCGACCTGTGCCTCGACAGAAAGAAGGTCTTTTCGCTCAACAAATCGGGACGCAACCTGTTTGAGACCATACCGGGCAGAACGCGTTTTACCGATGACGACACCATGTACAAGTGGATCCATCACGCTGACCTCGTTGGAGGCAAGCAGAAAGAGAATTCCTGCATCGGACAGGGAATAGTCGATGCGGAGCGCAGTCCGCACCCGATCTATCTTGATATCAAGAAGCAGTGCCAGTCCATTGCGGTATTTGCTTCTGTAAGCGATCCCGCATGCCTTACGATGCGCAATATGAGCCCGTTTGCATATACGGAGGAGTTAGAACTCATCTGGCAGCTTCTCTTGGGCGGCAAGCCTCTCGCTTCCGGAAGGGGAAGTATCGATGAGATCGAGCCTTACGGATCGAGGACTCTCAAGTTCCCGTTTACCAAAGAGATGTTTACCAATGCAGGCTGGGGACAGGGCAGGCTTGATCTGATCGACCTGTATGACAGCGCAATGTGCAAGGAACTCGTTTTCGACATCACAATGCAGCTTCGTAATGACACCTATTACGCAAAAGCAGGCTATGAAGTCGCTTTCTATCAGGACATCCTGGCTGATAAGGTTGCAAGCCCGGTAGCATTAACTACAGGCGTAAATAAGGGCATGGAAGACGGAAACGGATCTTTGGCGGCGCTTCCTTCACAGTCTGATAACGCGCAAGATAAGGTGCTTCAGCAGGCTTTAGATGCAGGTTCGGAAGATGAGAACGGCGTTGTTGAACGCATTGACCCCAAATCCGATGTCCCGTCTGATCTTGTTACTGAAGAAGAATTCCCCTGGAAGATGGATACGGGTACCACGTTAAGTTCTGATCCCAAGCATCTTTACGTCAATGGCGAGGACATTCGTATCGGCTTCTCCAAGGATCCGGCCGGATGTTCCGTTCTCTCGATCGGCGGTTTCAACTTCCTCAAGGGTACGATGAGACCCAGCTTCTACAGGTGTCCTTCCAACATCGACAGGACCGACAGGAGCTTTATCCTCGCGAAAACCGTTTTCTCCAAGGAAAGCGATTATGAGCATATTCAGGAATCTATCCGCTATGTCGGCTCGGAATACGGCAAGAAAGACGGATGCTTCTCGATGATAACGAGATTCAAGTCCTTTGCCATGAGCGGTGAAGTGCTGATGTTCTATGAAGTTCCGTCTTCAGACAAGTTAAGGGTCACTTTGCAGTTTACGCCGAAGTATGACATGGTGCGTTACGGAATCAGATTCCCCATTGTCAGCAGCGGTGCGAAGTGTTCGTGGTACGGAAGAGGCCCGGGCGAATCCTATGCGGACAGAAAGAATGCGACCAGGATAGGCGTATTCACTGCTGATACGGACAAGATATACCATCCTTACGCGAGGCCTGCCGAGAACTCTTCACACACCGATACGCGCATCGTAAGGCTTACCAATGACATGGGAGACTCACTGACCATCAGAAGGCTTACCAGCACGCCTAAATTCGATTTTACGGTGCTTCCTTATACGCCTGAACAGATGAATGAGTTCCTGCATGAAGAGCAGCTCATGAACAACGATTACTGCGAGTTCTTCTGCGATTTCGGAATGAAAGAGATCGAAAGAACAGCCGATAACGTCTCGATGCAGCCGATCAAGAAGGGTGTCACATATAAAGAAACATTCGAGTTTACTCTCAAAAGAGCTAACGATTGATATTTCAGGCTTTATTCTTTCTGCGGTACAGCGGTGTAGATGTCTTCTCCGCGGCAATACCGTAAACGGGTTCGCTGAGCGTGCCCGGATCTGTCTTGGACAAAGTCTCTTCGTAAATGTAGACTCTTGAATCTATCATGTCGAGCTCGTGAAGGACCATTGCTTCGGGCATCGCGGGCAGCTTGATGGCTTCCCACTCAAGCTTGCCGTGATGTGAAGCGATCAGATGCTTTATGCACATAACGTCTTCACGGTCATAAGTCTGTTTTCCGGCTTTGGCATCTCGCGCGGCAACTTCCTCGTCGATCATCTCAATTCCGAGCAGAGCGTGGCCTAAAAGGCTTCCTTCAGTCGTATATGAGGCAGCACCCGTATCAGAGGTCTTAAGCTCCTTGAGCTTGCCCAGATCGTGTATGGCGGTGCCGCAGACAAGAAGCTCCCTGTCAAGCAGGGAATAGACATCGCAGATGGCGAATGCCGCATCCACCATTCTTGAGGTGTGGTATACGAGGCCTCCGTAGAGGTTATGGTGCATAGATTTGGCGGCGGAAGAGGAATAGAAAGCTTCGTAATCCTTCATCAGGAGCCTTACCGCGAGCGCAGTCAGGCTGTAATCGTCTTCAGGGATCTCGGCGTTGTTGAGATCGTAATCTCTCCCGGATGAAGCCTTGATCTTCCTTATAACGTTTACGAAAAGGCTCTTGGGATCGAGCGGGGGCTTTCTTACGAGCGCGGTCTTCTCGGATTCGTCGAGCGTTGTGGGTCTCAAATATTGAATCTGATAACTTCTGCCGCCGAACGGATCGATGTGGATCTTGGTCTCGGCGGGCATGCCGTCGGTTATGCCGGAATCGGTAAGATTCTTCTTGGTTGTATCGAACATTACTGCGGATACGCTCTCTGTGCCGTCAGAGATCATGATGCGGAGCATCGGCTTGCCGCCTGCGGTATTCTTCTCGGTGATGTTGTTTACAATGACCTTTGTATCGTAAACACCGTTCATCTGCATATCTTTGAAAAGTGTTATATTCATTGTTTTCTCCCGTTAAACTTTTGGAATAATGTTAACACTAGGGGCATTAGTTTTCTATAATTTAGGTGGTTTTGTCCTATTAACCTACGTATTTGGTAGTGTTTTAATTATGCGAAAAGGAACAGAACTGAAAGGAGGGTGCGTTATGCGGTACAGACTTGCCTGCTTTGACTTGGACGGAACGCTTCTTGATACGCTTGCTGGTCTTGCAAACGCGCTCAACGCTGCCAGGAAGATGAATAACCTTCCTCCGCAGACACAAGATCAGATCAAGGGCTTTATAGGCAACGGAGTTGAGAAGATGATCGAAAGATCTCTTTCGGATAATCCCGGAACCTATGACGAAGCCCTTAAAGAAAAGCTCCTTAATGACAGGCTGTCCTATTACGCCGCGAACTGCATAGAGAAGACAAAGCCTTATAACGGCATTACCGAAATGCTTTCAAAGCTGAAGTCTTCCGGCATGCTTCTGGCAGTAGTTACCAATAAGGATGAAGTGCCGACTCAGATCCTGATCGATCACTTTTTCCCCGGAACTTTTGATTATGTTCGCGGATCTCAACCCCGAATGTACCGCAAACCTGACCCCAAGGTTGTCATGCGATGTTTGGACTCGCTTGACGTTAAACCTGAAGAATGCGTGTACATCGGTGATTCCGAAGTTGACATCAAGACGGCCGCAAACAGCGGAATCGATCTTATCAGCTGCGACTGGGGTTACAGATCACGCGAAGAATTGAAAGAACACGGTGCGGGAACAATATGCTCGGATCCCGCGGATATCTGGAGGTTACTACAATGAGTGAAAATAAAACTGCTAAAGACAGAAAGAGAACACTTCGCCTGATTGCGTTTTGCGGAATAACAGCCGCATTCGTCTTCCTGGGCACACAGCTTCGTATTCCGACTGCCATCGGGTACATTAATCTGGGAGACGCGGTCATTTTGATCGCATCTTATGTGATAGGTCCTGCGGCTTTCTTCCCGGCTGCGATAGGTTCTGCCCTTGCGGATCTTATCGCAGGTTACCCTATGTATATCATCCCGACTTTCGTCATCAAGGGCTTGATGGGACTGGTTGCCGGATTCATACTTAAGCATCCCGAACACCGTCCTCACATCGTCAAGAGGCTTATCGCAGGCATCCTCGCGGAACTTATCATGGTATCCGGTTATTTTGCCGTTGAGATCTTTTTGTACGATATTGCCGCAGCGGCTGCTTCGGTACCGTTCAATTTCATTCAGGCAGGCGCTGCTCTGGTAATTGCGATACCTTGCACTTATCTGCTCAAAAACGTCAAGGCCTGATGCCGTAATATTGCCGTTTTTGTCTTATTTGTCTTTTTATACGCGTGTATTATAATATGCACGGAAATTAAACGAATAAGAGGCATCTTACATGAGAATAAGCTTTAAGATAACCAAGAAAGATTTGCCCAGGCTGATCGCCGCTCTGGCACTGACGGCCTGCGGCATAATCTTTTCCGTTTCCGCATTCTACGACGCAGTCATCTGGTTCGCATTTCTTTTCCTCCTGACATTTATTACCGTCAGGATCGATGGCGATGCAACAGGCAAGAAGAAGGCAGTAAGACTCCTCTTTGATTTCCTGCTTCCTGTTTTCGCATCATTCTTCAGCGTTTACTTCATGCAGATGATCAATCTTGCTCATCACAATACGCTGTTGGGTGAGAAGTGGCTTTACAGACAGATGTATCACAGCGAGGTCTTCAGGTGGCTCAACGAGTCTTTGATCGTTCTCGGTGTGTATTTCTTCTTCAGAATGCTTCAGGCTCCCAGAAGGATCGCGGCTGCTCTTACACCTGCGCCTTTCCTGATCCTCGGAACAGCTAACTTCTTCGTTTATACGTTCAGGGGACATGAGCTTATCTATAACGACATCTTCAGCTGGAAGACAGCGGCAAGCGTCGCAGGAAACTATACATTCCCGATCCTTGAGCCTGTAATGTATGTGCTTGTGCCTTATGTTCTTTACATCATCTGCTGCATGCGCATCAAGGACGACAAGCCCGCGGTCAAGCCTTTCATTGTCAGGATATTGATCTTCGCGGCTCTTTGTGCTGCATTTACAGGCGGCTTCATTGTCATGATCAAGGCCTGGAGTAAGGTCAACAGAGCTCAGGACTGGTCAGACAAGGGCTCGAGATTCAACGGTTATCTCATGAATTTCTCCATCACCGTCGTGACTTCTTATGCGGAAGTTCCGGAAGGATATTCAATTGAAGCGCTTGACGCCATGATCAAGGAGACGGGTATCGATCTTTCCGATCCGGGTTCGGCAAATGATGATTCTTCGAACATCATCGTTATCATGAATGAGTCTTATACGGACGTTAAGACGTATCTTGCTCTGCTCAGAGCCAAGGAAGATCCCACACCTTACTGGCGTAAGCTCAAGGAAAACACGCTTCACGGCAAGGTCACCACATCGGTCTATGGCGGCAACACCCCGAATTCCGAGTTTGAATTCCTTACGGGAATCACTACCGCGTATCTTCCGATGGGCTGCATTCCTTATCTGCAGTATGTCGACAAGGATACATATTCGCTTCCCTGGGCACTCAAGAACATGGGTTATACCACTCTTGCGATGCATCCTTATTATGCAAGCGGCTGGAACAGGCCTAATGTTTATCCGAGACTCGGTTTCGACCGTTACATGTCCATGGATGATTTCGTATACACCCAGAATGACATGCAGCGCGATAACTACATGACCGATTCCCAGGCTTATAAGAACCTTATGATGCAGCTCGATGCAAAGCCTAAGGGACAGAAGTCGTTTACGTTCCTCGTTACCGTTCAGAACCACGGCGGTTATACCGAGAACTTTACGAACTTTACACCCAAGCCTTACGTCAAGAATCTCGTAACCGGCATGGATACCCAGGTCAACACGTTCCTGACATGCCTCAATCAGAGCGACAAGGCTTTAGAGGAACTCATCGATTACCTCAAGACAAAGGATGAGAAGTATACTCTCATGATCTTCGGTGATCATCAGCCCAACATCTCGTCTTTCCCGAATAACTTCGGTATCGGAAAGAACACAAGCTGGGTTACGCCTTACATCATCTGGACCAACTATGAGATGGATCCCGAGCTTGTTCAGAAGTACAAGGACGATACGGTCGGTGTAACGAGCGTCAATTACCTTGCACTCGATGTCATGAAGGCAGCCGGAATCAAGTATCCCGGATACTTCCAGCTCATTGACACCTTTAGAAGCGAAGTTCCCCAGATCAATCCTGCGGGATACTATTCAGTCGCTCAGAAGAAGTTCTTCCCGATCGATACCGTAGACGATTCGAAAGATAAGAAAACGATTACTCTTTACAGGTATTTACAGTACAATACAACTATAGACAAAAAAGAAAGCAACTTCAGGAAAACGGTTTATACCGTGGTAAATAAGCAAAATGGCTAATGAATATGATGTCATCATCATAGGTGCGGGTCCCGGCGGAATCTTTTCCGCTTATGAACTTGCGAAAACAAAGCCCGGCCTCAAGGTCGCCGTTTTCGAGGCGGGCGGACCTCTTGAGTCGCGCAAATGCCCCATTGACGGAAAGAAGGTCAAGACCTGTGTAGGCTGCAAGACATGCGCGATCATGCGCGGATTCGGCGGCGCGGGAGCATTCTCTGACGGCAAGTACAACATCACCAACGATTTCGGCGGAACGCTTTACGAGCACATCGGCAAGGAGAAAGCCCTTGAGCTCATGAAATATGTCGACGGCATCAACATGGAGAACGGCGGTGCGGGCACAAAGCTTTATTCCACGGCCGGAACGAGATTCAAGAAGCTCTGCCTTGAGAATAAGCTCCATCTCCTTGATGCATCGGTAAGACATCTCGGAACCGATAAGAACTATCAGGTCTTAGGCAACATCTATGAGTGTCTCAAGGACAAGATTGAATTTCATTTCAATGCGCCTGTCGGAGATCTCGCGGTAAATGAAGACGGAACCTTTGATGTTGAATGCGAAGGCGAGCACTATACATGCAAAAACTGCATTGTTTCCGTCGGCCGTTCAGGAAGCAAGTGGATCGAGAAGGTCTGCAGCGAGCTTGATATCGAGACTTTCTCCAACAGAGTCGATATCGGAGTAAGAGTAGAGCTTCCGGCTGTTGTTTTCTCCGATCTCACATCAGCGCTTTATGAGAGTAAGATCGTTTACCGCACGGAGAAGTTCGAAGACAAGGTCCGTACGTTCTGCATGAACCCTAACGGATATGTCGTTAACGAGAATACCAACGGCATCGTTACTGTTAACGGACACAGCTTCGATTCACCGGAATTGCAGTCCGAGAATACGAATTTCGCGCTTCTGGTAGCGAAGCATTTCTCCGAGCCTTTCAAGGATTCCAACGGTTACGGTGAATCTATCGCAAAGCTTTCCAATATGCTTGGCGGCGGAGTCATCGTGCAGCGTTTCGGAGACCTTATCAGAGGAAGAAGGACCAATGAGTCCAGGATCGCGGAATCAACCGTCAGACCTACGCTCAATGCCACGCCCGGCGATCTGTCGCTCGTACTTCCGAAAAGAATACTAGACGGCATTATCGAGATGATCTATGCGTTAGACAAGATCGCTCCCGGTACTGCCAATGACGATACGCTCCTCTACGGTGTTGAAGTTAAGTTCTACAACATGGAAGTTGCGATCAACGACCGTCTTGAGACGAGATATCCGGGTCTTTATGTTATAGGAGACGGCAGCGGCGTTACGCATTCGCTGTCACATGCATCCGCGTCAGGCGTTTTTGTTGCGCGTGAGATCGCGGGATGCTGCGAGTAAGATAATCACTATTATCATGCAGACGGCTGTTACTGCCGTTACCGCGAGACCGCCCTCGGGACCGAAGGCGCCGCCTGTTATTATGCTGTTTGCGTTTGCGGAATAAGATGTGTTGATAATCGCCGCATGAGCTTCATTGCCTGATACCTGCAGACCGAAGATGTTGCCCTGCGAAAGGTTCCATGCCGTGTGCATTGCGCTTGTCATCCATATGTTTCCCGTCTTTATGTAGATGAGCGCGAAAAGCACTGCGATAAGGAACAGGTTAACTGAAGCGAGCGGAGTATATCCGGCATTAAGCGAATGGAATACCGAGAACATGACGGATGAGAAGAAGACTGCAAATGCTTTCTTGTATCTTGCTTCAAATCTTGGGATCATGTAACCCCTGAACAAGAGCTCTTCGCTTGCGCCCTGCGGTATCCACATGAGTATGTTGGCAATGAATACCGGTATTGCACTTTGTGCCATGCCGATTCCGTTAAAGCTGATCTGACCGGTCAACTTGAGTATCAGGCATACGCAGGACATCATTACGAAGCCTGCAAGAAGGCCGGAAGCATAGTTCTTGACGATGTATCCGGACCTCGAGACCGGATAACCGCAGAATTCAACGGCGTCTTTGAAATGCTTTTTCTTAAATACCCTCATTGCATGGATGAAACATGCGGTGATCATGAGGATATAGGCAACAGTCATAAGGACGAGGAACAACGGATTGCCCATGAAGATCCCGATGACTTCGAATGTCTTGTTCATAATCGCCGTTACAGAACCGACGTTCTTAAGATCAGCTATGAACTGCGAATACTCGGCGCGGCGCATGTAGGATATGACCATCGGTATTATAGCGAGCATCTGGAAGAAACCGATAATGAACAGCGGATAGAACATTTCCTTGACGATGAACATGAAATTATCCGTGATCTTATCCGCGACATCCAGTGCGGTATGTTTTCCGGCCCTGGCCTGACGAATCTCTTTTGCAGTTACAGGGTCGATCGAGATCGTGTAGCGTTCGCTGTGAAGGAGCTTCTCGGATATGAAAATTACGATGAGTGCAAGAACCAGGGTGGACAAAGAAGCGGATATAAGTCCGATGTAATCAACGCTGCCGACAAGTGCATCTCCGATGCCGTAGAATTGTCCGTAAACGGGAAGGTAAAGATAGAACGGTTCACGCTCGGAGGCATTTTGAATGCATGTTACGCAAACTCCGATAAGAATAAGGAATACGGGAAGGAATGCCGTCTGCGCGGATACGACCGTGTCGTTGATGACGGAGATCATGAGCGTGACAGAAGCGACGAAGACGGTCAGGATTATTATGTGCAGGAAAATAACAGCGATATTGGCATGATTCAAATAGTAGGGGATCGCCAGGAACGGGATGGCGATTATGAATGAAGGTATCAGTGTCTTAAGCGTAACGCCGAGATGATTGCCCGTTATTATCGCGCTTCTCGGAACCGGAGTTAAAAGTATTCCGGTAAATGTTCCGAGTTCTTTTTGACCTGCGATGACATTGGTTCCCGCACTCATCGCCGCATATAGAACGACTATGAACAGAAGAAGAGGAATAAACGATCTGCCGAGGTTGTCTAAGATCGAGTTTCGTCCTTCTTCTGCATAGGAGAAGTCCATCGCGTCATCTAGGATCCTTGAATCCACAACGTTAGCGAAAGCCCATCCGTTGGTCTGACGCATGTAATCCTGGTATCCGTGTAGGTAAACGTCGATGAACTCATTCTTCATCGAGGTGTATTCGAGTGAATTCGTGCGGTAATAGGTAAGTATGTCGGGCTTGGTGATGTTGTGATCTTTTGTGCGTGCGGCGACAGTCTCGTCAAAGTTCTCAGGAAAAACGACAGTAATGTAAGCTTTGTTCTCCCTCATCCATTTGCCGTAAGTGACGAAGTCATAGAGCGCGGGATTCTCTTTGTAGATGAACTTGCTCCAGCCGTAACCGTCGTAATGGTATTCGAAGAAAGTCATATGGCCCCAGTTCTCGAGCCAGTTTGTGCGCGAACCGTACTCGGCCGCACGATGGTCGCGGCTCTCCTGCATATATTGATTGTAATCTATAAATGACTGCGGAGCATTTACTACAACGACGTCATAGACCTCATCGCTGAAAAGGTGATAGGGGAACCACCACCAGAACCAGGAAAGAACGGTGAAAGATATGACTGCGACAAATCCGATGGAAATGAGGAATGACGACGAGGGCGCCTGCGCACCCATCTTGCCGTGCTTTTTGAAAAAGCTTGCGGCTATAGTTTTCATTCCCCTGAACCAGGTATGTCGGTCTTTGCTTCTCATCTTTCTTCCTTATGATTCTCTACATAGATCTTGAAGAACGCATCTTCAAAATCCTTCTCGCCTGAAATTGCTATAAGTTCATCTACGGTTCCCTGCGCGACTATCTTTCCGTCGACAAGGATCGCAACCTCATCACAAAGTTCTTCCGCAACGGAGAATATGTGCGTTGAAAGCAAAATGCATCTTCCTTCGCTTCTGAGTTCTTTCAGATAATCCGTTACCTGTCTTGATGTCAGGATATCCAGTCCGTTTGTCGGCTCATCGAAAATGATGATCGGCGGTTCGTGCAAAAGACTGATCGCGATGGATATCTTCTGCTTCATTCCCGTTGAGAGTTCTGATATCCTGCGGCTTGCGAACGGCGTGATTCCGAATCTTTCAAAGGCTTTCTGCTTGCGGCTTTTAATCTCTTCCTTCGGGATGTCATATAATTCCGCGAAAAAATCAAAGAGGTGGTCCGGAGTTGATACGGGATCGAGCTTGATCTCGGTCGTTAAGAAACCGATATGTCTGTGTATCTCGAGGAGATCTTTGTCGGGACTCATTCCCGCGATCTCGATCGTTCCGGATGTCGGCTTCATCAGAGTTGCGATTATCTGCATCAATGTGGTCTTGCCGGCGCCGTTGGGGCCGAGCAGACCGAATATGGTGCCTTTTCCGATCTCAAAGGAAACACCTTTTATGGTCTCTGTGTCTTTGGTGTAGCTTTTATGAATGTCTTTTACGCTTATCATACAAGCCCTCCTTTTTGTATATGCATCGTAAGGCGATAAATGCGATCAGGGTATTTAAGATCAATACCACGAGCACATGCCATAGCTTCTCCTGCGCTTTGTAAGCTTCGCTTATCAGCGCAAGACTGTTGTGAATCGGAATGAAGTATTCGAGCGTCATCGGTCTGGTTCCTCTGAACATCTGAATGAAAAAATCTCCCATGAAATAGATCAGAGGAAGCTGAAGGTTGACAGTTATATCCTGCATTTTCGAAAGCGAGAATATAGTTGAGATACAGCAAACAGTCATGATGAATACCGTAACAGGTATGGTTATGGCTACGATAAGAAGTTCGGAAGGCGTAAGCATCATGCCGAAAGGGAGGAGCGACATCGCATCATTCCCGGTGTTGAACCATGATGACAGGAATAAGAGCAATGCAGTGAGAAATGTTGCGCCGGTTACGATCACAAGTATCGCGATGATCTTTCCGGCGAAAACACTTGTTGCCGACACAGGCGTCATTATGAGTTTTGACCAGAAACCGCGTTCTTTCTCCGAAGCGAACATGTCGCTTGTAAGAGAATAAACGCAATAATACATCATTATCATAAGAACGCCGGGAACGATACGCGCTGCGGCGTTATTGGCAGGTGCTCTGTTATCGATAAGTTTGGTAACCGGATTAAATGAATCTGTAGAGAAAAGATTGCTTCCGATGTTTGCATAATCACCGCCTAATCTGTCGATCAGACTGCTCTGATAATTATTCAATACACCTTGTCTGAATTGCTGTGCGCGAAGTGCACCGGTAAGTGATTCTCCGTCGTAACCCAAATAGATGACAGCATCACTTTTTGCTTTGCTGTTTCCTTTGATAAGTTCCTGATAATAATCCGATACTATATCATCAAATGATGTATCACCATCGTCGGAACCGAAGTAGCAGATCACCGTTCCGCCTCTTAATATTTTTTTCAGTTTTCCCTGTTCGCTGAATACGTTGCTGAGATCTTTATATGACATGTATGTATATGAATAAACATTCGCATCAGCTGTCTCTTCGATATAGTCTTTGAATGATTGCGGAGTGCCGACAAGCAGTATCGGTTTTTTCATAAACGAACCTGTCGACATGTAGTTGATGAGAAGCGGAAAAATATTTAAAGCAAGCATCATCAGTACTGCCGGAAGCAGAAATAACGTGACGGTTTTATGCCAGTTTGAGAATAGTTTTTTCAATTCCCAACGGAAGATTACAAATGCTTTTTTCATGAGTTGATTTTACAATAATCTGCATAAAATTTGAAAGCACCGCACTGGTTTTAGGGCGCACCGCAGTGGTAACATGCGATTTTTTCAGGTGTAAACAATGCGTGTCAACACTGAAAAGTACATGTTGCGAATGTGTGTAAAGTGAACAAATAAAAGGCTCGCAGCCGTTGTATTTCTAAATAGATTTTTTTTAAATTTTGTTGACATAAATAGTGTAAAAATGTAGATTAAATGTATCCAACACAGAAATATCACGGAGGTTCTAAGTATGGATATTGAGAAGAAGGAAGTTAAAGTTGAAGTAAAGGCAGAGCCTGCTAAGGCACCTGCTGTTGCTGCAAAGAAGCCCGCTGCTGCTAAGAAGCCCGCTGCTAAGAAGCCTGCCGCTAAGAAGGCTGCTGCTAAGAAGCCCGCTGCAAAG
>JAEEGL015363962.1_pt1 | contig 17480 bp, 19 predicted proteins | sample 9134231 | NCBI WGS metagenome assembly JAEEGL01 (sample SAMN16246548, study PRJNA631951) | gut metagenome | biome: gut microbiome; feature: rumen; material: fiber-attached | host: Bos | place: Iran: Karaj | collected 2018-10 | reverse complement strand
TTTGACGGTAATGTCTTCCACCATGGTTTATTCCGAAGTTTTAAATATGATGACCACACCGGAAGACTATATCGGTAAAGTAATAAAAATGGAAGGCATCTACTCTACCTTCCACGACGATGCAACAGGAAAGAGCTATTACGCTTGCATTATCCAAGATGCCACAGCCTGCTGCGCACAGGGTATCGAGTTTATCTTAAGCGACTCTAACTACCCTGAAGACAATGGTCAGATATTAAGCGTTGTGGGAACTTTTGATACCTACGAAGAAAATGGAGTTAAATACTGCACCTTAAGAGATGCGACATTGGTGTAATAAATAAATTGCCTATCAGGCGGCACTTCATTATTGAGGCGCCGCCTTTTTTCTTGCCGTGTAAATAATATTTGTTTTTAAACCTATCGCTATAATAAAAACAAGTTATGAATATATCTGTTTTCAACCCGTCGTTTCGTCATGAATAACTAATGAAAATCAAAGATGTTTTTTATAAGAGTCCGCAACCGGCTCATATTCGACATCCTGTCTCAAATGAGCCTGGATTGGACGTCCTGTCCAATCCTTGCTATTTACTGAGATTTTCAAAGTTATTCTATGACTACACTTTATGGTGTGAAAAGCAGATATATTCAAACTTGTTTTTTATCTCGCTTGATGATTAAAACAAATATTGTTTCACAACATCTAAACGGCGGCAAAATATTTGAACGTGTGCCTGATAGGCAAATTTTTTTCTTTCCCTCTTAGCTAAGAGCATAATCTGCATCGAAAATAAACGTCAAGGCCTTGCCTTTTCAAGGTGCGTACGCAGCCTTGACGTTATTTTCGAGCAGATTAAAATGCAGCTATGAGGAAAAAGAAAAATTATATAAGCATAGCTTATGAACATTTATTGAAAGTACTTTACATTAGAATGAAAAATAGTTAAAATATAATTAGTACATAAATATGTACATAATTTTGTACTCAAATAGGAGGGTTGTCATATGCTTGTTACCAGAGCTGCAGATTTAAGAAAAAATCAGAAAGAATATTTGGATAAGGCTTATAATGGAAATACCGTTATAATATCCAGACCTCAAAATAAAAATGTAGTCATTATTAGTGAAGCTGAATATAACAAGATGCAATTGCATTTGAGAATTTTCAATTATGCAACAAAACTGTTTAAGGAAAAACCCGGACTTATGGAAAAGACCGACTTTACATCCGAAAAAGATTTAGCCATGCTTAGACTACTTATGGAATTAGAAGAAAGATATCAATCCGCCGAGAAGGAGGGTTGGGTCTCAGAGGAAGATATGGAACAGGAAATGAAACACTTCTTTTCAGACCTAAATATTAATGCTTGAGATTAAATATGCTAAGGAAGCCATAGAAATATTTGGAGACAAATAAAAAAACAAGCCCGGGAATTTTCCGAGGCTCGTTTTTTTATGTTTATTTGGGTTTAAGAAGAATACGAATTTATTATCTTCCTTCTTCTCTGCGTCTGATTCTGTCAGCGCGGATTGCAAGGAATGTGATTGCTGCTACTACTGCAATAAGTACGATTACCACTACAGGAAGTAACATGCTGCTTTGTGCGCTTGCAAGTGGTGTTTCCTCATCTTCAACCGTTTCGATTGCCGGCTGAGTTGTTCCGCTTGCAAGTGGTGTAGCTTCATCTGCTACGTTTTCAACAGCCGGACCTGCCGGTGCTGCCGCAGGACCTGCTGCAGGTGCTCCACCTGCCGCTACAGGAGCTGCAATTACTGCAGGCTGTCCTTCGATTGTAGGAGCTGCCTGATTTGATGTATAAATGAATGTAACTACATTCTTAGCTGCATCGATGTTAAGTGCAATACTCTGTGAAGGGTTTGAACATGTATATCCATCGATTGTAAGAGCTGCAGGAGTTCTTGTTTCTCCTATGTTACCAATGGTTACAACTGCAGGTGCAAGTTGGTAACCCTGATCGTCAACATAAAGGATTTTGAAAGCAACACCATCTGTGATTACTTGATAATCCATAACATATGTTTTGTTCTCTGTTACAAGGTCACCGTATTTCGGTGTCCATGTATCTGTTAATGTATATCTGCCGTCTTTTCCATCTTTGTATGTGATGTCATTTGCTGTAGGAGCGTTTGGTACAGCTGCTCCGTATTCAACATCAAGTCTGATGTTTCCGGCTTTTGTCTGTTCAACGTTTACAATACCGTTTGTTCCTTCAAGGGCTTTGTATTTTGCAACCGCTTCTTCTGTAAAGCTTGCTACATTGCCCGCTGAATAAATGATTTTATATGTTGCATTCGCTGCAAGGGCTTTAGTCGGTGCAAGGAGTAAAACAAGCGCTATTACTGCCGCAAAAGCCATTACCAATAATTTCTTATTTTGAAGTACTCTGCTCATTTTTTCTCCTTCCTTTAACCACTACGCAAACTACGATAACTGCTGCCGCTGCAGCCAAGATTGTGATAAGTGTTGCTATCGGAGCATAATCACCTGTTGTGATGCCGCCCATGGATGCTGATAAGTTGTTTGGTACAAGGCTTGAATTAAATTCCTGTTCCACTACAAAGAATTCAAAATCAAGTTCGCCCGTAACTCTTTCAAAATCCTGATTTGCTGCGTTATAGTCAATGCCGAAGCTTTCACCTTCAAGTGCTATTGAAAGTTTAACCGTTGCGCTTTCTCCCTTAGCAAGTGTTGCAACCATTAAGTTGTCGCTAAGTGATGAATCAAGTACATTGAGTCCACTTTCATTACCGCCGATAACCGCTGCGTTTTCTCCGTTACCGTAAACTACTGTTTCTTCTCCGTTTTTAACAACCGAAAGTTTTACCGAATATGCTGCGCCGCCTGCGATACCTTCAATATCTTCAAATGCTTTTGCAACTTTTGTATTCATGTAAAAATCAACTGTTTTATCAGAAGTATTTGTAAGGACTACACTTTCTTCTCTTGAATCACCCGGAAGCATTCCCGAAAATGTATCCATAAAACCGTTTGCTGCGAAATTTGTTTCAAAGTTGTTGTTGCCAAGATACTTAACCGATGAATCTGCCGCATAAACCGTGGATGTCAGACCAAGCAGTAGTACCATAGCACAAGCTAAAGCTATAATCTTCTTTTTCATGATACTCCTCCTATTCTGAAATCTCTGTGATTACGCCGTTCTCATCGATCGTTGGCAATACGCCCCATTCTGCAAGCATTGCCTGTTCGGCAAGTGATGCCTGAATGGCTTCTGTCTTAACCGATACCGTCATACCCATGCCTTCAAATTCGTTGCCCATTTCTTTTGCAAGAGTTACTGAGCTGAATACATTAGGTGTTGTATCGCCGGCTGCAATCGGCTGTGTATAGTAAAGAACTGTTTCTTCGTTGTCCTGTGATGATACTATCCAACCCATCGCAAGTGCTTCACCGAGGTCGATATCGAGTATAGGTAATTTAACCGCTTTGAATCCGTGATCCATTATTCCTCTCACATACTGCGATTCGTACTCCGGAAGATATCCGAATATTTTTTCGCCGTCTTCATTTGTAAGATAGCCTTTAATTACTACACGAACATATACGTCTGTATCTGCTGTGTTTTCAACATTTAACGATTCTACCAGTTTTTGTCCCGGAAAAGCTGTCATTCCTTCGAAATCCTGCTCAACGTCTATTCCGACGCTTAATGATTTCATGTCAAGATTCTGTGAAGCTTTTACCGTGTCTGACTGAAAGTTTGCAACTGCTGTTCCCGCTATAAGAACCGCAATCGCTGCTGCGCCAAGTACAGCAATAATCTTCATTTTTTTCATAGTATTCTCCTAAACTTTAATAACTGTCTCGCTTGGAGGGATGCTTAAGGGCAAAACCCTTAAGCGACTCAAGCGATTATATGTGGGAACTATCTGATTAGATTAATTATTCAGCAAATGTTGCTTCCCAAGCATCAGCTGCGCTGTCAAAGCTTACTGTCTGAACGCCGTATGCCAAAACTTCGATATCCAATGATTCGATTACTTCTGCATAGTCATCTTCAATAAGGTTAACAAGCTGTACTTCGTCGAAGAGTGTATCTGTGCTATCACCGGCAGCAACTGCATTGTCATAAGCATATACATATTCGCCATCTTCTGATGAAATAAGTGTCCAACCTTCATTAGCTTCGAAAGTAAATAAATCCTGAACTGATGCTTCTTCATCGCCTTCAAGCTGAACTTCTGCCTGAGGGATTATTACTTTTAAGAAAATGTATGCATCATTTGAACCTGTATTTGTAACTGCAGGGTCTTTAGCAATTGTCTGCAAAGGAAGGATGTTTACACCGTTATCTTCATCCCAGTTATCTTCTGTAAGTTCGATTTCAATATCACCGAGTGTGAATGCATTTGTTGCTTCGTCCTGGCTTGTGAAGTATGCGAATGTTGATCCGATACCGATTGCTGCGATTGCTGCTACTGATGCCATTGTTACTATTAAACTTTTCTTTTTCATATTTTTTTCTCCTTTTTTGATTAAATCTAAAACTATAACTTTTTATTTTTCTCTTTAGTCGTTTCCTTATCCTCCAGGGCCGGTATAACGCTTAAGAGTATAACTACTATCGCAAATGCCACAAGGCTTGCTATACCAAGGGGCGATTTTATGAAGCTTGAAAGTTGTCCCACGAATGGGAGATGTCCTTTTACCATTCCAACAAGCTGTTTTTCCTTTACGGGTGAATTATCCGCCGTATCGTTTGCATCGCCCTTTGTTGTAAGAGTGCCGTCCGGATTAATGGCGGCAACTCTGTGTGTTACCATTGTTCCGTCCGATAGTTTGAAGGAAATAACGTCCCCGACTTCTATGTCTTCAAAGTCTACGCTTTTTACATAAACCATGGAACCTACCGCTATTTCCGGCTCCATACTTCCGCTCAAGACTACCATGGACTCAAAGCCCAAAACCTTGGGAGCTACTAAAAGTACGGCTACAAATATTATTATTGCCAAAAGTATTATCCTTACGATGTTACATATTTTGCGTGCCACTTTTCTGCTCCTTAAGATTATTCAGCTTCGTATGCATTAAAGATTGCATCGATTGTTTTGAATGTTCCGTCAAATACAATAGGTTCATCTTCTGTATATACTGCAGTCTGTACTGACTCTTCGTATACGATGATGTCGAAATCTTCCATTGCATCCGCATCGATTATATCTACAGTGTTCATGAGATTTGATGTTGTTTCTCCTTCTGAAAGGGCATCCATGTAATAGAAGAAACCATCTTCCGCATTGTAGTACCAATCGCTGTTTTCTGTGCATGATGCAAGGAATGCATCGTATGTCATGTCATCAATCTTGATGTTTGACTCGCTTGTTGCAGGTGTTACATTTACTCTGACTCTTACGAGACAATCAGTAACATCTGTGTTTTTAACAGCTACTTCTTTCGTGAAGCTTGTATCGCTTCCTTCAACTTTTTCAAAGTTTTCAACGATTTCTGTTGTTACATTGTTCATTGAAAATTTGTTTGTAGCTTCGTCCGTATCCGTGAAGTATGCGAAAGTGCTTCCCACGAAGCAAGCTCCGATCACTGCTGCCGTCGCTGCGGCAATTATAACTTTAACTTTTAAATTTTTCATAATTTACCGCCTTTCTTATCTGTATGCCGGTGCAACAATTGCTGTTCTTGTTGTTTCAACTGTCGGATCGTCATCGTTTTCTTCACTGATGCTGATTCCGTCAGCTGTCTTTGTGAAGTGGTTAACCGTTACATCTGTATGTGAGAAGTTTGTTCTTACTTTAAGTGCGTTTGTAAAGTCAACTGTTGCCTCACCGTTTCTTGTAACGCTTGCTGCTCCACCGTTAGGAGTTACACTTGTCTGAGCAAATCTCATTGTGTTAAGTTCGGTTACTGTGTAGTTACCGATCTTTAATCCTTTAAGTGTTGTTGAGCCCGTCTTTGTCTCGGAATCAACAACTATTACTGCGTAATATGTTTTTCCTTGACCTTCAACCTTATATGTAAAGATTGCTTTTCCGTTTACAGGGTTAACATCATCAATTGTTTTGTTGATTGTTAAATCACCTACAAAGCTTGATGTATCAAGTGTGTTTGTGATTGCGTTGTTATCACCGTATACTACGTTGTAATCAAAGTTGTCTATGTTAATTACTCCATCCTCTTCGCCGGCTTCTTTAACCGTGTATGATGCTACACTGTCAAGTTTGTCGTTTGAATCACTATCGTAGTATTTTGTGATTGCATCACCTGTAATTGTGAAGTTCCATGTGTTTGTTGTTCCAACACGCTCCCAAACGATGTTGAAGTCCGAAACTGCTGCATTGTTTTTGTAAACTTCTATGTCAATGTTTGGTGTTCCATCAGCATTAACAGGAACTGCTATATCACTCTGATTCTGCATATCAAATGTCTTGGAACCTGTGATTGATGTATTATTATTATAAGTATTTGAAACTACATATGTTGTTTCACTCGGCAATTGTTCAGATGCATATGTGCCTGAATACAAGTATGCCCAATCTGTTCTGTCGCTGTAATTGAGAACTACATCATCACTATTAACATCATCATACGAACAAAATTGAAAATAATTAGGATTTTTAAAGCTTAATGTTTTTGTTCCTCTTGTATCAATAACATCTGTATAAGTGAAATTTATTTCACAACCAAACTTAGTTACTTTATATGCTTGATAAGAAAAATTATAATAATAATACCATTTATCGTTCTCTGTTGCATATGCTCCTATTTCTCTATATTCGGGATCATTTTCAGTAGTTATTATAAGCTCATATCCCTTATCAAGACTATACTTTTTCCTAAGGTCATCTTTAGCTTTATTCATTGCTTCTAAACATTTTGCATAATCATCATATGATTTATTACTTCTACTATATCCTGCTACACTGCCGTTAGTTTCTTTTACTGTAGCATTACTGCTTACTTCTACAAAATCCTTATATTGTTTTTTAAGCTCTTTAACTCTTTCCTTAATTGCTTTATCTGCATCTTTTTTAGACTTATACGTTTTTCCGTTGTTATTATCAACACCTGTAACGCCCGCTGTTTCTATATATTCACCGTAATCAAACGTAACATCCAAACCTGAATAGAAATGACAATTATCAACTGTAAGTACGTCATTTGGATATGAATCCTTTATGGCACCGTTTGTATTTACTGCATCTATGAATGCCTGCTTATTGTCATCTGTTATTGGTGTGCCTGTCCAGATTACAAATTCACCTTTTTCAGTTAACTTGCTTATTGCAAATGTATTTTCTTCATTAGCAACATAATACAACTTACTGTAGATATCATAATAATTTTTACTATTATCTATCATTTCAATTGTTCCATCAAAAGTTGTATTTGTCGCACCCAAGGATTCATTCTTAGCAACAGAAGATGCATAAGCTGTATTTTCAACCGGAACTCCATCAATTGCAATTTCTTTTACTGTATATTCAGCGTCTTCTTTAGTATATTTAATAACCGCTGTCCAGTCGTTGTCTGCACTGAGTGTTGCTGTTTTGCCTTCAACTGCTACATCATCTTTGAATAACTGTACCGTTACATTAGAAGGAATAAGGCTGCCCTCAAGGTTTGTCCAGTTCTTTTTAACTGTAAGTTCGTCAAAGCTCTCAATTACTTTTGGACTAATGTACAAATCAATCCCACAAGGAACTACTTTTCCACCGCTGAATGAAACACCGTTACACATTGCAACGCCAACTTTTAATATTGAACAACCGCTTACGTTGTAGTAATCAGCTTTTTTACCGTTGATTGTAAGATTTTCAACAGTCGCACCGTAAGATTTCATGGCATTTTCTGTACCGTTTGATGTGTTTTTGTATTCAATATATGTGTTGTCAGGATAAACATCCTGCTGACCGATTGTAACATCAAATGCTTCACCGTTGCTGTAGGTTCCCGCTATACGAACAACTGCTGTTTCATCAGCAACTTTAAATAAATCTGCTCCGTATTTTTCCGAACCAAATTTTGTTTCGTATTTGTCTCTACCACTAGATAATTTATCATTGTGTTCAAACAAATCCGTAAACTGGCTTGCATTTCCGGTTTTATAACCTACATAAGTAATGTTATCCTTTGTGATCGTTACATTGCTTTGATTACCATCGTTGATAAAAGCCGCATTGGTTCTGATATCAATGTGATCAGTCCACCCCTGTGTTCTCGCCGAAGTATAACTTGCCGAAAAACAACCAAGAAGCATTACAGCCGTTATTGCAAATGCAAGACCTTTAATAATTCGCCCTTTCCTCATAGTTTCCTCCTAGAAATAAAAATTTTTCTATATTTACCAATGTTTACACGACGTAAAATAAAACAAATACGCCTTTGTTGTAATCAATTTAACATCCGCGTCATTAATAAAAACATTAATTTAGTTTTTTTTGAAAAAAAAGATTTTGTAATTTGGGGGAATCAGTTACTATATAAAAATATAGGAACAAGGTTTACATAATATAGGCAGAACCCTATAATGCCCAGAATTTATGCCATTTTGACAGAAGTGTTACATTTTTGGTTTTCACCAAATTTGAATTTATTTTATGTAACGAAAATACATTACATTGTTTTTTGTTTTTTTTAATACATCTCAAATCCCCAAAAATAGGCAAAAGAAAAGCACCCCCGCGGGTGCTCTTCTTTCGTGGTTTATAATATATTTGGTAAAAGGGAGGGGGTAGTGTATGGAACACTACTAAAAATTATGAAAAAATTAAGATTATTATATAGAAGACATTTCTTATCTTCTATGGTTTATATCTTAAGCCCTCCTTGTGACCAAAAAATGGTTTTAATGTGATGGTTTTCTGAAAAAATTATTTTATTTTTCTTTGAACCAATTCTTGATTAATGCAATATCTCATTAATGTTTCCTGTGTAATGGTGCCCGCATTGTAAAGATTTATAAGGCTTGCATCCATTGTTATCATATCATCCGCTGCGCCGTTTGCGATTGCGCCGTCGATTTGATGTACTTTATTTTCGCGAATCATATTTCTTATTGCCGGTGTTATCTTCATTATTTCAAATACCGGCACCTGATTGCCGTCTACTGTAGGAACAAGCTGTTGCGATACCACCGCCTGCAATACCATGGAAACCTGCATTGCAATCTGCGACTGCTGCTCCGGTGGGAATGCATCGATGATTCTGTCGATGGTATTTGCCGCACCTACGGTATGCAAGGTTGATAAAATAAGATGTCCCGTTTCCGCTGCGGTCATGGCAACGCTTATGGTTTCGTGATCGCGCATTTCGCCGAGCAATACCACATTCGGGCTCTGCCTTAAGGCCGCCTTTAATGCCGTAAGATAGGTCCTGGTGTCGGTTCCCACCTCACGCTGGCTTACTATACAGCTTTTGTGGTTGTGCAAATATTCTATAGGATCTTCCAATGTAATGATATGTCCGTTTCTGTTTGTATTGTAATAATCAATCATGCAGGCAAGGGTTGTGGATTTGCCGCTTCCCGCCGGACCCGTTACAAGGATGATTCCGTTCTTTTTGTTTACAAGTTCTATTATATTATCCGGAACTCCTATTTCCTTATTATTAGGAAGACCGAATTTGATTACTCTGATTACCGCCGAGTATGTATTTCTTTGTTTATAAGCACTTACCCTGAAACGGGAAAGGTTAAATACCGTAAGAGAAAAGTCGTCGTCTCCCGTTTCCACAAGTCTTGTTATATCTCTGGATGCCATTTGATAAATCTGTCTGATTAGGCGCTCCGCTCTGGCCGGATTGACTCTTTCACTATCATTGTCGTGGATGCAGATTTTTCCTTTGCGTTTGTAAGACAATGGCTGCCCCGTTACGATAAATATGTCGGATGCATGCATTTCCACGAAATCCGCAAGAATTGTTTCCGCTTCTTTTAATTCATCAAATGTAAACATTGGCTTGGATGTGCCTTCCCCACTTATATTTGTTTTAATCTCCATACCCATTTCTCCTAACCTGTCCTTAACAAAGATTTACTGTAACTTACCCTGCGGATTTTACTCAGGTATAAATACGTTTATGTTATCGTCCGCTTTCCATTCGCTTGCCGGAATCTGTTTGTAGGTGATTATATCGAAACATTCCGAATCGCTTCCCGGATTCTTAAGCTTTAATGCTACGTCCAACAAGGCTTTTTCGGATATTTCTTCTTTAAATCTTATGTAATAATTTCCATCAGATATGTATATATCCGCCATTTTAAGGATTATTTCATCCGATGAGGCTGCCTGTAAAAATACATCGGCACCGTTTGCTTTATAAAGTTCTATTAGTCTTGCGTCTATATCTCTTAATTTTGTCTGTGCTTTGCTTGATGCCAGATAATAATAATTTGTTGATTCGGCGTATGTCTTACTTAGGTTATAGTCCGCTTTTGCGCTGACCAAAGATAGGGCCGCAAAAGTTATCAAACAAAGAACTATCAATACCACAACAATCGTCGGGGTTCCTATGGCATATACGCTGTGCTTGTCTTTTTTCATTTAGCCACTACCCCCTTTTCGCTGATTTTTTGAGGGAAGTATCTGCTTTCGCTTAATTTGTATATGGTTTTTCCTTCACCCAGTTTGCATACAACTATATCTACATTTGCAAGATTGTTCTCGCTTGTTACATTCACTTTTATTCTGTATGATGCTTCGGCCACATCTTCTTTTTCCTGCCAGTTTTCATCATAGAAAAGAGTTATGTATTTTTCGTCCAAGCTTCCGCCGAGTATAACTGACATTGCCGAAATATCGCCTTTGCAGCTTTCAAATACTTCCGCAATGGATGAGCATTCGGACACAGCAAAATTAAGCTCCGTTGACCTGTTAGCCGTCACTTGGCTAAGTGCAAAAAGCCTTGTTCCCACTATAGCTGCCAGAGCAAAAAAGAAAATCGCAATTAGCATCTCTATTAAAAATAAGCTTGACTTAGATTTCTTTCCGTTCATTTATTACCTTACTCGCTTTCCGCCGATACGAAAAATTCTACCTGTCCCATATCTTCAAGACCCATTTCGAACTTGAACAATCCTTTTTGAGGCTCTTCTATTGAAAAATCGCTTACTTCGAGAAGTTTGTCACCGCCCGTCGGGTCAAATTCCGTCGTTTGCTTTGTTACCAATTCGCACAAATAGCCTTCGGATTCGTAAATATAAGTTTCATAAGTTTTGCCTTCCACCACTTGCCTTATTACCAAAGTGTCTCCTGCGGAGGTTTGCTTAAACTCGAAAGCATTGTTTTCATCCGATTGGCGCATTTTTTGAGTTATGTAGGCAAGGGCTGTCCTTGCATCGTAATTTTTGTTCATGTTGACTACCGTATTTTTGTATACGGTTCCGCCTGCTATTACAAGAACAATGGCAGTAAGGGCAAAAGCACAAAAAAGTGCAAGAGCAAATAATAAATCAACATGAAATTTTTTTCCCGATAAACGCCCCATATCCTACTCCTTTCTTATTCCTGCGCTTTTTCTATAATCGTTATATCCGGCATAATATTGGATGCTATCGGTGTGTAATCCACAAAAAACAGCTCCTCATTATATGTCAGACCGTAGTTATCTTTAATATAATCCAAGCTTTCCGGATAGGCTCCCTCGATGGCATAGCAATGCACCACATCTCTTAGGATTGCGCTCTCCAAAGCCCTTTTTTGCTCGATAACACTGGTTTTTGACATAGCCGAACTCGCCCATATTACTATCAGCACAAAAAGAGCTATTATTATAATTGCAATCGGAAAACTAAAAGCTTTTCTTCTTCTCATTACATCATACCCGTCATTACACTAAGCAACGGCAACATTACCGAAAGAAGGATAAGTCCCACAGCTACCGCAAATACAGCCACGATTGTCGGCTCTATTATGGATATTGTTTTGCTTATGCTTTCATCGTTTTCTTTTTCGTAGTTTGCCGCGATTTTATCCATTACAGTGTCGATTGCACCGGTTTTAAATCCGATAACAACCATTCTGGAATACATTCCGCTGAAGATTTTTGATTTTGCAAGGGATTCGGCAAAGCCTTCCCCTTCTTCCATAAGCTTCCTGCAGTTATCTATTTTTGCATTCATGGAATCCAGCTCGGACATATCTCTTACCATCTGCAAGCTTTCATCAACATCAAGTCCGCTCTTAAGTGTAAGGGACATGCCGTTTGCAAATCTTCCCGCTGCGATTCTTTCGTAGGTTTTTCTTAAAGGTCCGATTCTTCCTATTGAGTTTTTAAATACATTTTTTCCTTTTTCGGATTTTGCAAAGAACAATACAAGAACTACCACTGCCGCTATGATGATTACAAAGACAACAGCGTATTTACTAAGGACATCGCCCGCATTCATAAGGCTTTTCGATACTCCGCTGAGATGTGTTCCAAGCATCTCAAATACCTGTTCAAATACAGGCATAACTTTTGCAAGCAGCACTACAATTACCACTGCCATAATAATTATCATAATTACCGGATAGGTAATCGCATTCTTAACAGCCCTGGAAATGGACTCCTCGCGGTCGTAATATGAAGAAAGTCCTTCCATTACATCATCCAGTCTACCCGATTCTTCACCGATCTTTATCATATTGGCCGCATATCTCGGGAATATTTTTGATTCGGCAACCGCCTCGAAAAACGGCTTTCCTTCCTCCATGGAATCTTTCATTTTTCCGAGAATATTTCTTGAAGCTTCATCTTTGGCATCATCATGCATTATGTTAATTCCTTCATAGGTTGATATTCCCGCTTTTAAAATCATAGCCATCTGATCGCAAAAATCAACGATTTCAAGATTAGTTAATTTTGACATACTCTTCTCCTATTATTAATACACAAACTTCCTTTGATAATTGGTTCCGCTTCCCACAAAATCTTTCGTTTCGTCTTTGCCGCTTGTAGCCGCAAATGTAGGATCCATCATTGTCCAGCTTTCGCCGTCAAAGGCAATTATTCCGTTTACCCATCCTATATCCGTTATGTAAGTGCTTATCCATGCATGGTAAACTTCGTCCACATAGCCAAGCTCCATTCTGGTTGGGATTCGCTGGGAACGAAGCATGGATGCCATTACCGCCGCATAATCAAAGCATATTCCGGTCTTCGTAGACACGGTCTCGTCAATTACAGGCAAATAACCGCTTTGCACCGTCATTGCTTTTTCCTTGTCATATGTGATATTTTCCACAACATAGTTGTAAACCGCCTCTACCGTTTCCAGCTCGCTTGTGGAATTTTTGCATATCTGACTGCCAAGTGTTATGGTTTTGTCCGATGATTTAAAGTTTACATACTGGTTTGGATAGAGATAAGGTCCGAATTGATTTGTAATATTCACATTAAAGACCTCGTTTAAAACCACCGCATACTGATCACCGGTTATTATCTCGTAAACTTTTATATTGTAGTCACCGTTTCCCGCCGTGAAAGGAAATACTTCTTCTCCGCCATGCAATGTATATACGTATTCGACGTTATCCGGTCCGGTTATTTTAAGCTTTACTTTCTCGGATGTTCCGAAATAGTTGACTATCACGTAGCCTTCTTCCGAATTGCTGGCGTCTACCGTTGCCACATCGCATCCGAAAACCAAGTCGGATCTTGCTCCGCCCACCGTCGGCACAAGGCACAAAGGCGTGGAATCCCGCAATGGCTTGTTTTGCGTAGCCTCACCGCTTGATTTTGTTTCGCTGTTTATTATTAAATTGTTGTCTTTTTCATCTTCGCAGCCCGTTAATGTAATTGCCATTAAAGCCGCGACGATTACTGCCGGCAAAATTTTCTTCATCTTCCAACCCGCCAATCAAAAGCTGTTTTTAGCTTATTCCAAAGTATATAGATTTTGTATTGTACCCTCTATTATTTTAAGCAACTCCAGCTCGCTGAAAAACTCAGCCATTACATTTTTTTCTTTCCAGAAGATTTCACCCTGCCAGGTGCTTTTTTGTCTGTATTTAACCAGCACGAAGAAAGTAGCAACATTCCCGTCTATATTTGCGAAATCTTCGTCGGTCCAATATTTTTTGTTTGCGATTTTTGCGCTTTCATCCGCATTTTTTTCCACAAATTCCCTGCTTTTTTGTGTTGCTCTGGGAAGTTTTAAGGCATCCAACAGTTTTTCTATGGATAATACTATTTGATCCAGCTGCTGGAAATATTGCGGTTCTTTTTGGTATTTTGTATAAAAACTTCCGTTATAGTTTTCTCCCGCTACCTTATCGATGCATACACAAACCAGGTTCTCTGCGTTAATCCTGATTCTCTTATCACTCATTTATCAATACGGCGCCTTACGGCCTCTCCTTTTGTTTACTTTATAAAACCCTTAATTATTTCCAAGTTACGGTTTTGAATCTAAGTTGTTTTTTGTCGATATTTTCAACATCCATAATGGATACCTCGTTGAACTCGACATAGTTTCTCCAGGATTTGTGCTCGTCCGTAAATTTCTTAAGAATTCTGTTTGAAACTATTGAACAGCTTTCTTTATCAGTATCCAATAAAATTACTATAAACTGGTTTTTGCTGTAACGAGTTACAACGTCTCCGAGTCTTAACGATTTAACTATGGATTCTTTAAGTTTTGCTGCCATAGCCTGCAATTTCTTTGTGTTTTCCATTGGCATACCGTCGGCTTCCACAATGGAGCACATCATAAGATATACCGACTGTCCGCTTCTTACCACAATACGTCTTATCATGCGATAATTGTCCACGAAACTTGGATAGCTGCAATACAAAGCTCCGTTTTCCAAAGTATGCTCGGAAAGTTTTTTCTTTATGGTATCAAGTGTCGCTCTTGAATTTTTAACTTTTGAGTTGATTTTTCTGAAGCGCTCTACCATTTCATCCGACGGCGAAATGCCGAATTCTTCGAAAAATCTGTTAGCCGCATCTTCGTAAACCTTGATTGCCTCGCTGTATTTGTCCATGGCTATAAGGGCATCGATTTTTTCTATATACCATTCCTCATGAGGATATATGCCTACGGCTTTGTCGCATATATCAATAACTTTATCGAATCTTGATGCAGCCTTGTAATAGTCGGCCTGTTCGCGCAAGCAGTCAAAATATAGTGTTTGAAGTCTTACGCTTTCAACAACCGCCCAATCTTCACCCACCAAAGCCGGCAAGAAGTCGCCTTTGTAAAACTCGCAGGCTGCTTCATAGAGCAATATTTTCTTCTCTTCACTCTTAGCCGATTTTGCATCATTAATAAGACGTTCAAACTCGTGAACATCTACGGTCATCTCGTATGGCGGCTGAAAAATATATTTACTGTTTTCAATCTTGATATAATCCTGATCCGGCAATCCCGCATCATTAAGAATCTTTCTTAAACGATGTGCGGTAACGCGCAGATTATTAGATGGATTGGAGACATTGTCCCTGGCATATAAGCTGCTTAAGAGCCATTTTCTGGGAACGCCTTCCTCTCCGAAATAGATAAGAATCTCCAAAAGCTGCATAGACTTTGTTGTCTGGTTCTTGTCGAAATAGATTTCTTTTCCATCAACGCTGACAGTGAAATTGTCAAACATTGTAACATGCATTTTTTTCATATAAACACCTGTACCCTAATAACTTTATACTTAAACTAAACCATCTAAAATATATTTTATCATCTGCATATAATGGTGTCAATTTTTTGTAATGCTTTTTTAGGTCAAATGTAATGCTTTGGTTTTTCAAAAATTCATTTTTTTCATTATAAAATCACCGAAAGTCGCATAAGCGACATTTCGGGATTGTATCACGGTCGTCAAATGCGCGAAAGCAAGCTTTCTGCATTTTCCTCGTCGTGTACACAAAAAAGCAACACAGAAATCTGTGTTGCTTTTAAAGTCATAAGTTTAAATTGCGACTTAAGCTTCAGGAGGCATTACCATTGTCTTAGGTGTGCCTTTTACAATAAGCTTAGGTTCTGTAACTGCCTGGATATCTTCTACAGATACGCCCGGAGCAAGTTCTTTAAGTTCAAGACCTTCCGGTGTAACTTCGATAACACCCATTTCTGTTACAATCATGTCAACACATTTAAGTGCTGTAGCAGGAAGTGAAATCTTATTGAAGATTTTAACTGCTCCCTTGTTTGTATGTGTCATAGCAATGATAACTTTTTTAGCACCTACAACGAGGTCCATTGCTCCACCCATACCGGGAACCATCTTACCAGGGATGATATGTGATGCAAGGTTACCTTCAGCATCTACCTGAAGAGCACCGAGAACTGTCATATCAACGTGACCGCCACGGATGATACCGAATGATGTTGCTGAATCAAAGAATGCAGCACCCGGAATAACATCTACGTGAACAGCACCTGAGTTGATTGTGTCTTTATCTTCTTTACCAGGTTCGCTTGTACCACCCATACCGATGATACCGTTTTCTGACTGAAGTGAAATATCGATTCCTTCAGGAACATAGTTAGCAACCATTGTTGGAAGACCGATACCAAGGTTTACTACATATCCGTCCTCTAATTCCTGAGCAACTCTATGTGCAATAATCTCTTTAACGCTTGCCATTATTTTTCACCTCCTACGATATAGTCAACGAAGATGTATGGAGTCATAACATAGTTAGGATCTAACTCGCCAACTTCAACGATCTTCTCTGCAGCAACGATAACTGTATCAGCTGCTGTAGCCATAACTGTCTGGAAGTTCTTTGTTGTATTGTGATAGTATACATTACCTTTTTTATCAACAATGTTTCCGCGAAGAACTGCGAAATCAGCATGAAGTGGCATTTCAAGAAGGTAATCTTTACCGTTGATGTTAAGTGTTTCTTTACCTTCAGCAACGTCTGTACCAACACCTGTAGGTGTAAGAACGCCACCAAGACCTGCTCCGCCCGCACGGATTTTTTCTGCCATTGAACCCTGTGGAACAAGCTCAACTTCAAGCTGTCCTGAGTTCATCTGCTCTGCTACCTGTTTATTCAAACCGATATGTGTAGCAATAAGTTTTTTTACACAATGATTCTGGATTAATTTACCGTTACCTGTTGCTGCTTTTGTTTCATTTCCGTTCTCATCAAATGAAGGACCTGTACCACCATCGTTGCAAATAACTGTTAAATCTTTTGCGTTTCTTGCAACCAAAGCGTCCATAAGGATTTCAGGTGTACCATTTGACATGAAACCACCAACCATAACTGTTGATCCGTCTTTAATCATTGCAGCAGCTTCTTCTGCTGTAATCATTTTATCTCTCATAGTTACATCCTTTCCGGTAAGCCAAGACTTACCATTCTATAACGTACAAAACCATGTAATGCTGCAAGCAGCATTACACGGATTTGTAATTTTAGAATTTATTTAACGTGAATTAGTCTCTCTTAACGATGCCAGTCTGACCCCGCCCACCACCGATACAAAGTGTAGCAAGACCGAGTTTAGCATCTCTCTTAGCCATTTCATGAAGAAGTGTTACTAAGATACGAGCACCTGAAGATCCGATTG
>JAEEGL014989810.1_pt1 | contig 17480 bp, 15 predicted proteins | sample 9134231 | NCBI WGS metagenome assembly JAEEGL01 (sample SAMN16246548, study PRJNA631951) | gut metagenome | biome: gut microbiome; feature: rumen; material: fiber-attached | host: Bos | place: Iran: Karaj | collected 2018-10 | reverse complement strand
GTACAAGGCGGTATTTTTGTCGTCTGGTGGAGAAGAAGAGATTTGAACTCTCGACCTCCGCAATGCGAATGCGGCGCTCTCCCAACTGAGCTACTTCCCCGTAGGCAACGTGCAGACTGCCCCAAAGCTGCGTGGAAGTCAACTCATTTTTCGAGGCCACCCGCCATTCTTTGCCAGGCCCCCCTGTCAAGGCGCAGATGAAGAGCGCAAAGGCCTGCCTGCGCAGCTCCTGGCAGAGCGCTCTTCGATGCAGAAGCCACGACGCAGACAGCAGGCAAGGGCGGGAGGCTTCCGTCCGCTGCAGTCGATCGCCTTTGGCACCGGGCGTCTCGGCGTCATGCCTGGCCAGCGCCGCGCCTCTGCCTTCCAGAAGCGCCCGGACGCCGCTGCGGGCCGTCCCAGCTTCGGCGCTGCCGCGCCCTTGAAGCCGGCAGGGAAGGCGTCCTTGGCCAGTGCCAGTGCAGAGGCAGCCAAAGGCGCGGAGTCGATCTGGGGAAAGCTGGATGATGTCCTGATCTGCCAGAACGACGAGGCTTGCCCGCACAGCATCGTCCCACAGGACGAAACGCAGGGGACGAAGCGCAGAGGATGAGGCGCTCGGCAGGTGCACCAGCCTTTCGCCAGGGGAAAAGCTGGCTCGCCAATGGAAATGCTGGCAGAGCCAAGCTCTGTCGAAGCCAAGCAGCCTCTGGCAGAACGGAAAGCTACGGACGGCGAGGTCTCTGCGCCATCCGCATGCGGTGCCGGGCTGGTCTTTCCCTGCATGCGCTTCCGCGGCTGGAGGCGGCTTCTGGCCGAAGCGCCAGCGGGCCAGCACGCAAAACTAGAAGTTCGCTTCGGTCAGTCTGCGGGAGCGCTCGCAGGCCAGTTTGTATCCGGCGCTGCAGGACTTGTTGAACAAGTCCCAGGCCCGGGTTCTGTCCTTTTGGACACCCTTGCCGGTGGCGAACATGTTGCCAAGCCGGTACATTGCTTCGGGATGGTGGTGGAACGCGGCCTTCTGGTACCATGAGATGGCCTGCTTGACATCGACGTCGACGCCCATGCCCCCTTCGTACATGTCGCCAAGCAAGGACTGGGCATTGGCGCTGTCCTGCTCGGCCGCCATGCCAAGCCAGACGCGCGCCTCCGCAAAGTCGCGCGGAACGCCCTGGCCTTCATAGTACATCACGCCCAAGGTCAGCTGGGCCTCCACGTCGCCAGCATGGGCGTCCTTCTTCATGGAGGCGATGAAACTACTGAGCCAGCCCTCTGCAAGAGCAGAGCCCGGCATCCCAAGGCTGCCCGCCTGCAGCAGGCACGCCAGCAGCAGGCACGCCAGCGGCTTGAACGCTTTTTTCATGGAGACCTCGCTTTGGCCGGATCAGAACGGCCTCAGCGACTTCTACACCCTGAAGCGGAGAACCGCCAGTGTTAAAATTGTCAGATCCTGGCATTGCCTCTCGTGCCGGCGCTCTCCCGCGCGAGCAGCCGAGATCCTGCTGCCGGCGCAAGGGGTGGGGAGGCCGAAGCAGGCGGTCCCGCTCCCCCACCTCCTGCCGAAAACGGCGCTGAAGCGCTCCCCATTTTCTCCAAGGCAATCTCCCCTGCAGCGGGAGACGGCCTTCGGGCAAGTAGGGCCAGGGGAGGGCTTCAGGAAAGACTTCAAGGAACGGCAGGCCTCTCGCCAGGATCCGTCTGGCGCAGCCAGGAGCAGGCAGCGCATGCTGCAGGCGCGACTTGGCGAGATCCCGGCCTGACGGGGCCAGAGACCGCTTCAGAGGAAGACGGCAATGGCGCTCAGGCCTCTCTCTGGCGCGCGGCCCCGGAAAAGGGATTGCATGCTGCCAGGCCATAGAAGGGCCTTTCCCCGGCAGACCTGGCACAATGCCGGCTTCCTCGGGCCACAGCCTGCACGGCCTCGCGACGAGGCCGCGCAGGCGTTGAAGCTTTCCTGCAAGGCCGCGCTGGCGCCGTCACAGCGGCCTGCTTTCCGCGCATGCCCGGCAGGACGAGCCGTCTGCGGCCAGGCTCCAGGCGCCTGCAGCCTGGCACTTCCGCGCCGGGGAGCCCGAGCCTGAGGGCCTGCTACTTGGCGCTGGAGAAGGTGTTGCACATGCGGAAGTCGCCAGAGTCGTAGCCGCGCTTGAACCAGTAGTAGCGCTGCTGGGATGTGCCGTGGGTGAAGCTGTCGGGCACCACGCGTCCCATGGACTGGCGCTGCAGGCGGTCGTCGCCTATGGCCTCGGCGGTATTGAGGGCCTCCATGAGGTCGCCTTCCTGGACGTTGCCCTGGGTCTTCTCGTAGTGGGCCCAGATGCCTGAGAAGCAGTCGGCCTGCAGCTCCAGCATGACGGAGAGCTGGTTCTTCTCCGCCTTGCTCCTGACCTGGGCCTGCATGCGGCGCATCTGGTCGGAGATGCCGAGCTGCTGCTGGACGTGGTGGCCGACTTCGTGGGCGAGAACGTAGCCGAGGGCGAAGTCGCCTCCGCCGCCAAGCTTGGTCTTCATGTCGCGGTAGAAGGCCAGATCAAGGTAGACCTTCTGGTCGGCAGGGCAGTAGAAGGGGCCCATGGCGGCCTGGCCATAGCCGCAGGCGGTGTCGGTGGCGTCGGTGTAGAGCACGAGCGTGGTCGGCTTGTAGTGCCTGCCGGCCTTCTTGAAGATTTCGCCCCAGGTCTTTTCGGTGTCCCTGAGCACCACGGAGACGAAGCGGCCCATGACGTCCTGGGCCGCGCCGGGAGAAGTTGGGGCAGGCCTGTTCTGCGTCTGGGGCGCAGGCGCGTTGACGGGCGCCACGGGAGCCTGCATGTCGCCCATGCCGATGAGCGGGCCGAGATCGAAGCCGAAGAAGCTTGCGGCGAGCACGGCGACCAGCAGGAGCAGGCCTGACTTGCCGTTGAGGGGAATAGGAATGCCTGAGCGGCGCTGGCCGTAGCCGGAGCCGAGGCCGGTGCCTCTGCCGAAGGGGGACGAAGACCGCCCGAAGGGGGATTCGCCGCGCCTGTCCTCGATGTTGGAGCTTTGTTCGCGATCTTGCCAGCGCATGGTTGCCTCTCGTTCGTCCCTGGGGGACGCAGTCTGGGGGTGCCGCGCGGCGCGCGAGGGGGCCGGCAGGCCGGCGCCGCGCTGTATTCTCAAGTGCAGTAGCGCAAATAGGGCCTGCTTTCAACTCAGCATTGAAGGCGCACTTGAAGGCGGAAGCCGCCCGGTGCCGGGGGCCTGCCGCCCGGCCTTGCCCGGCTTTGACGTTCCGGCCGAGCCCCTTCGGGCGGGGCAGGCGGCTTTGCCTGCAAGGCCTGCAGCATTGAGGATGCTAGGAAGCAGGCTCTCCTTCGGGCTCAGCCAGCTCCCCAGCGTCTGCCAGCTCCTCGGGCTTAGCCCTCAGCTTTTCGATGAACAGCCTGTCGAGATCCGTCATTTCTCCCGTCCACGACTTCAGCCTTCCGCCTTGCCTTGCCTGCACAGTCTGATACGAATCAAAGTGGAGCAAGATACGATGCAAAGACCTATCTTGTATCCACTTAAGTAGCTCTTTTTCTTTCTCGATATTAAATTTTAAATCATGTCTTGGATCGCCATTTTCTTTTCCTAATGTATTTTTCATATATTCTAATTTATTATATAGCCATGAATAATAACATATTGATATAAATTGTACATATACAAATCCTTTGCACTCTTCCATCGTCCGCATTATTTGTTTATTTTTATCTGTTTTATCATTTATAACACTATATAAATCTTCCATATTTTTACGCCTTGTATAATAATCAAGTGCCATTTTTGCATCTTTAATACGATTTGATACAATTACAAATATGCCTTTTCTTTCTCTTGTCTTAACATATTCATCATTGTTAATAGTTACAACAATTCCACTTCTTGTTTCTTTGACATTAAAATACTTCTCTATAAACTCTTCTTGTGCTTTTGTTAGTTCTTCTTCTGACTCTATGCACCCTTTTAATCCAAATATTGTATATTTAAATTTTTCAGATTGTATATAGTTGCATTCATTTGATAAAAATACATGTACATATATACGACGTTTTATTGTTTCTATACTACTTTTATTATTTTCTTTTGTATAGCATTTTCTCGTCAATTTAAAATTATGCCATGCAGTTTTTGTAACGCTATAAATATAATTATGTTCATTATTTATTTCTATAACAGAATTTATATTCTGCAAATCATGCATAGAGTCTTCAACAATATCATTTATCCAACCAATATTACTTGGCACTCTTGCTAAATAATCAATATTATTTTTTGCAAATAGAGCTAAATTTTCTTGATCTGCAAATGTTATATCTGTCACATATATATATTTTTTTATTCTTATAACATCTATAAAATTTAATGTGTTGGCTATGCATACATTGTCAGGAACGCTACCAAACTGAATATAAAACGATATTGGCCTATTTCTTTTCAATGAGTAGAGTGTAAAAATTTTATATGCAAGTGATCTATCATTATCGTCTGTGTATGAAAACAAATAATTATTATCATAAATTGCATACACATCAGTATAATCATAAAACTCACCATCGTATTGAGTATCTTTATCAAGCGCCATAAAAAGTTTCTGAGGCGCAGCATCATGGCGACCTAAAGATGTGAAAAAATCATGATATATATCTTCAGTTATGCCTCTTTTATATGGCAATTCATGACGCATCTGCCATTCAACTATGGCTGGAAGTGACTGGCCATCAGTAGCAACCAGATAGCGTGCCAACGATATGCACTTCTTTGCGTCGTCTGCATCCATGGCGCGTTCCACAGCCTTGTCCGTTCCCGACTCCGCACCGGCGATGTCGAGAATGGCAAGCGCCCCGGTGCGCCTGCAGGAAGCCGGCGCCTCGTCGAGGTCGGGTATCGCCGGACAGGACGCGCCGGCTTCTCCGGCGGCATTCCGGCGCTTTGCCAGCGGCGTCTTTTTCGGACGCGTGGGCACCGGCTCCGTTTCTCCCTTGGGGATCTTGTAGAGCAGGCGATCGTGGAGAACCACGTTGTACTGCTTGTCGGGGTCATACTTGGTCTGGCGTTCAAACACATATATATCCCCGTTTTTCTGCTCTTTTTTGTAGATATAGGTGCGAATCTTGCCTGAGGGAGCCCTGCCCATCGCGTCTCTCCGATATGAGTGGTTTATAAAGAGTAATTAAAGATGTTTATAATATATATTTAGTTACTAAAAAATCCCACAACGTGCACGCCTTTCGGAACTCGCCTGGCATGAGGGGAGGTGAAAGGCGCCTGCCGAGGCCAGGGCATGGAGGTCGCCGCGGGAGCCCTGGAGGGTGCCCGTGCACGAGGGCTTGAAGCGCGCTTGGCAAGGCCTGTGCCCAGACGCTCAGCGTCCGAGGGCCTGGTTGCAGCGCCGCTCCATGAGCACGCGCCGTGCCAGCTCGGCGGAGCCGGCGGCAATGGAAGCCATGGAGCAGACGTGCTGGGAGCCCAGGCAGCCTGTCATGGAGGGCAGCCGCCTGCCGATGCCGTGGAAGCGCGTGCGGCGGCGCACTTCCGCGGCCGTTGCCGCCACGAGCCGGAAGGGCAGGCTGCAGTCCGCAGCGTAGATGGCGCTTGAAAAGCGCTGGGAGGCAAGGACGGAGGCTGCCAGAAGCCAAGGATCGACTTCCTGGCGCGCCTGGTCGAGCTCCTCGCGCACCCTGTCGCGCAGGGCGAGTCGTTCGGCGAGGCGCTCGGCGCCTCCCCTGCGGCGTGACCTGCGCTGGGCGCAGACGAGGGATGCCGGACTGACCCAGTCCCTGGCGAAAGCCTCGTCTTCTGCCTGCCTGCCAGGCGCGGCCTGCTGGCGCAGGCTCTCGGGTGCATCTGCCATGGGCGTCTTCGGCGCAGGGCTCCGGACGGCTTTGCCGGAGAGGAAGCGCCGCCTCCTTGTGTTCCTTGGTGTGGGTACAGGTGGCGATGGGGCGGGGAGCCGGCGGCGCCGGCAGGGCCGGGGGCGCCACAAGCTCCTGGAAAGGCGGCCGCCTGCGCAGAGGCAGAGCGGCCGGCCCGCAGAAAGCTTGGCGCAAAGCGGGGGAGCCTGTCAACGCCCGGCATCCTGCGCGCAGGCCAGACGCCTCGGAGCGGCAGGCAAAGGTTCTTCTGCGAGGCGGGAAGGGGGACGCCTGCGAGGGCGGGAAGGAGCCCTTCTGCGGGCAAAGTGCCGGCACCTCGCAGCCTCCACAGCGCATGCGATGTCTTACCCGTTGAATTACCTCAACTTACTTATATACGTCATCTGCATTCTTCGAGCAAGAAAAATTGCATTTCCCTGCCAGAAGCGTACAAATGTCTGTGGAGGCTCCCCAAAAGGCGCCCTGTCCGGGACCCTGTCCGCAGGGCAGGGCGCCGAGCCTTCGATTCCGGCCCCACGATCAGGAGGTTCTTTGCGCGATGCTGCACCATGCAGCTGCAGACAAGCCCTTGTCTCAGCCCCGGAGAAGGCTCACGGCGCTCAACGTCTGGGCGCTTTCCTTCGGCTGCAGCATAGGGTGGGGCTACTTCGTCATGCCGGGCCGGGAATTTCTGCCCTGCGCAGGTCCCCTTGGCACCTTCATTGCCGTGCTGGCAGGCGCCCTCGCCATGCTGGTCTTTGCCGCCAACTACCACTTCATGGCCCAGCGCCGCGAGGGCAGCGGCGGCCCCTTTGCCTACGTGCGCGGCGTCTTCGGCGAGGATCACGCCTGCTTCTGCGCCTGGTTTCTCCTGAGCGCCTACCTGGGCCTCATCTGGCAGAACGCCACAGTCTTCGCCATGGCCCTGCGTCCGGTGCTGGGGCCGGCATGGGATAATCTCGCCACCTATGAGGTGGCTGGCTTCGAGGTGCACGCCGGCAACGCCGGCGCGGCCATTGCCGCCATGCTCCTCTGCGCTCTGCTCTATCTCAGGGCGCGCGGCCGCGTGCGGCACCTGCACACCTTCCTCTCCCTCTGCTGGCGACAGGCGTCGCCGTCTGCGTTGCCGGGGCCCTTGCCAAGGGCGATCCCCAGGCCTGCAGGGATCTCTTCGCCCTCGACAGGAAGCAGGCAGCCGGCATCCTTCCGCTCGTCCTGCTCATGCCCTGGGCCTTCCTCGGCTTCGAGACCGCCGTCCACGTTGCCGACAGGCACGCCTTCCCGCGCAGCCGGCTCTTCGCCGTCATGGCTGCGGCCATCCTTGCCGCGGCCCTGTGCTACGCAGGCCTCACCCTGCTCGCCATTCAGCATGTGCCCGAGGGCTTTGCCGGCTGGCAGGACTACGTTGCCAGCCTCGGGAAGCTGGAAGGCCCGGACTCCATCCCCACCTTCTTCGTCATGCAGGCCACCTTCGGCCGAGCCGGGCTTGTCCTGCTGGAAGCCACGGCGATGGCGGCCCTCGGCACGAGCCTGCTCGGCTACCTCATCGTCTGCTCGCAGCTGGTCTGCACCCTGGCGGAGAGCGGGGTCCTCCCGGAAGCCCTCGGCCGCCGGAGCGCAGACGGCCTGCCCGAAGGCGCCATGCGCCTCGTGCCCGCCCTCTGCGTGACAGCGCCCTTCCTGGGCCGCACGGTCATCGAGTGGTTCATGCCCGTCATCACCCTCGGCTGCACGCTGGCCTACGGCTATACCTCGGCCTCCGCCTACTGCGCAGCCCGCGCCGAAGGCAGGCCCGCCGCCCGCGCTGCCGGCGCTGCCGGCACGGCCATTGCCTGCCTGCTGGCCATCGTCCTGCTCATGCCACTTCCTGGGACGGCGCCAGCGTCTGTCCCGAATCCCACCTCATCCTCGCCGTCTGGAGCGTGCTCGGCCTGCTCGTCTTCCGCTTCGCCGCCAGGCGCGGGGGCGCTGCCAGCCCCCATGCCCGCTCTCCCCTGGTCTGGACGGCGCTCTTCTTCCTCATCTTCTTCTGCTCTGCCATGTGGATGTGCCAGGCAGGCCTGCACGCGGCCAGGGAAGCCTGCGGGAACGTTGCCGGCTACTTTGGCATGCAGCTGGAAGCCGCGACCGGCCATGCCCGCGGACAGGAGGCCGCCCGCGACCTGCGCGAGACGGAGAGGCAGATGCAGAAGGTCGCGGACAGGCTTGTGGCCAAGCAGCTCGTCCAGGGCTGCGTCGTGCTCTGCGCCCTGTGGCTGCTCTACGGCATCTTCCGGTCCATGCATGCCTGCGAGCGCCTGCTCGAGATGAAGCAGATGCGCGCCGAGGAGCGCTGCCGGGCCAGGCACGCCTTCCTCTTCCACATGTCCCATGATCTGCGCACGCCCATGAACGCCATCATCGGCTACGCCAACCTCGCCCGCAGCAGGTGCGCCCCAGCCGGGGAGCTGCGCGGCTATCTCGACAAGCTCGGGGATGCATCCCAGCATCTGCTCGCCCTCATCAACGACACCCTCGAGATGAGCCGCCTCGAGAACGGCCGGATCGAGCTGATGCCCGTGGACACGGATCTGCGCGCCTCGGTGGAGGAGATCTGCGCCCTCTTCGCAGGCCAGCTCGAGGCCAAGGGCGTGCGCCTGGAGGTGGACTGCACGGAACTGGCGCAGCCCTTCGTCAAGTGCGACGACAGCCACTTCCGGCGCATGGTCCTCAACCTCGTCGGCAACGCCTGCAAGTTCACCCAGGCAGGCTGCGTGTCCGTGCGCCTTGCCCAGACTGGATCAGGCGAAGGCACGGGCGAGTACGAGCTCACGGTGAGGGACACGGGCCTTGGCATGGCTCCCGAGTTTGCGGCCAGGGTCTTCGAGCCCTTCGAGCGGGAGCGCAGCTCCACCCAGAGCGGCCAGCAGGGCACGGGACTCGGCCTGGCCATCACCCGGAACATCGCCGAGCTCATGGGCGGCGCCATCGCCGTCGAGAGCGCGCCGGGCAAGGGATCGTGCTTCACGCTGCGCGTCCCCTTCCCCTACAGCCGGCCGCCCGAGCAGGCCGGCCCCGCGGCCGGCCACGGCATCCACTGCGACATGGACTTCAAGGGCATGCGCATCCTGCTGGCCGAAGACAACGCCATCAACCGCGAAATATCCGAGATGATACTTCACGACGCCGGCTTCGAGGTCGATGCGGTCGTCAACGGCAAGGAGGCCGTGGACAGGGTGGCGGGCTCCAGGCCCGGACACTACGACGCCGTGCTCATGGACATCCAGATGCCCGTCATGAACGGCTACGACGCGGCCATTCCCATTGTCGCCGTGACCGCCAACGCCATGCCGGAGGACGTCGATCAGGCGCGGCGCTGCGGCATGAACGGCCACATCGCCAAGCCCATCGACATCGAACTCCTGCTCGCCACGCTGGACCGCGTCCTCGCCAGATAGGCGGAAGGCAGGGGCTGGGCCCCTGTCCGGCGCCCCGGTCCTGCGACAGGGCCCTGGCACTGGCCGGGGATCCCGCCGCGCCGGCTTCGGGCCGGACTTGAGCCCGGAATTCGCGCTTGCTTTCAGGCTGGACCTCAGGCCGGCCTTGAACCCGGGCTTCAGGCTGGGCTTCTGGCTGGACTTCAGGCTCAGGCTGCCCGAGTTGCCCGAATTCCGCGGGCGAGCCGCCGATGACGGCAAGCCTTGGCCTGGCAAGGCTCCCCCCTTCGCGGACAAGCGCGCAGAGCCTGTCCAGATCCGCCTCCCCGAAGTGCCGCAGGCGGCACTCCCAGACCACGACGACGCTCCAGCCGAGCGCGAGCAGGGCCTCGACATTGGCGCGGTCGCGGGCCTGGTTGCGCTCGAACTTGGCCTGCCAGTACTCCGCGTTGTCCTTGGGCATGGAGGCCAGCCGGCAGCCGGCATGCCTGTGCCAGAAGCAGCCGTGCACGAAGATGCAGGTCCGGTGGCGCCTGAGCACGAGATCGGGCTTGCCGGGGAGGTCCCTGCGGCAGACGCGGAAGCGCAGGCCCCTGCGGTGGACAAGGGAGCGCAGGAGCTTTTCCGGCTTGGTGTCCCGGCTTCTGATGTGCGACATGACCGCATGCCGCTGGTCCCTTGTCATGGTGTCCGCCATGGCGATCCTCCTCCTGCGGCCTGCGGAGGGCAGGCCTGCCTTGCCGGCAAGCCTACGCTCTTGGCAGGGCGTGTCTAGACGGTCCGGGCAGACGGACCAGGCAGGCCGGATTCCGGAAGCCTGCCCGCACGCCGCCGGCCCATGCCTCCTGCAGGGAAGGGGGGCCGGTCAGGCCTCGCCGCCTGCGCCGAAGGCCTCGCCGTCGAGTCTGGCGACAAGGCGGTAGAGCCGCCTGCGGCGCTCCTCCCTGTCGCCGGCATAGTGCATGGCGCGGTGGCAGTTGGGACAGAGGGCGACGGCATTCTCGGGCGCGTCCCAGCCTTGTTCGGCCAGGGGCACGACGTGGTGGACCTCGAGATAGGGCATGTCCGGCGCCTCCTCAAAGGGCGCGCGGCTTCCGCAGAACTCGCACAGGCCCCGGGAATTCACGAGCAGCCAGGCCTTCAGCCTGGGATCGCGCGCAAAGAGGCAGGCCTCGACCCTGCGCAGCCGGGGACGGCGGACGCCCGGGAAGGCCGGCATGGCGCCGGCGCCTCCCCGGGATCCGGCCTTGGCCAGGGCCAGGTACTCGCAGCGCACGGCAAAGCCGAGCGCCTGTTCGAGCAGGGCAGGCGAGGACTCGACCTCGGCGGCAGCCTGGCGGATCACGGCAGCCACGCCCGTGCCTACATGGGTCGCGGGCATGTAGCCCTTGACAAAGGGCTTGCCGTCCTCGGCCAGCACCGCGGAGATGTTCTGAAAGCGGTACTCGAGGGCGCTTTCGGTGCGCCGGTCCAGACGCTCCCTGAGGACGCGCCTGATCTGGGCCTTGCTGTAGGCCTCGCCGGCACGCTCCTTGGCCAGCATATAACGATAGGCGTACACTGCCTGACGGGTTTCCTCAGGCGTCCAGCTGGAGTTCATGGGCAGAATCCCGGAAGAAAGGGAAGGGGGAAGAGAGAAGGGGATAGGGACGGAGCAAGGCCGGCAGGGGCGCAGCCCCTCTCTCTGGGCTGGCGCCAGCCTATGCCCTTTTCCGCCGCCTTGCCAGGCCCTGGCGGCTCGTCCCTGCGCCTTCCGGGCTTTTCCAGCCTTTTCCCAGTCTTTTCCGGAACTTGTCCAGGCCTTGTCCCTGGCCTTTGGCCTCTGCCGCCAGTTCCAGCCGCGTGCTTGCCGTCTTTTTCTGTACAGGTCTCGGCAAGCCCGCAAAGCTGCGCACCCTTGTTTGCCATCGCGATGACAGCTTTAATTTCAGGTGCTTGCGTCCTCCAGCACAGGCCTTTTTCAGTGTTTTTCTGCGCAAGCCGCGACAATCGGGAAAAGCTGCATAAACCAGCCGCTTGACAGCATGCTAGCGTGCCTGCAGGCGTGGAAAGGAGTCGAAGCGCGCTTTTTCGGCTTTTTTCTGCGCCGGCGGCAACCGCCGCACGGGTCTCGCATCGAGCCTTTGCGACGCTCCGCACAGCCGTGGCTGACACAGCCGTGCCGGAGGAGAAAAATCACCCTGCGTGGTGAAATATGCACTTGACTTTTTCTTGTTTTCATATGAGAGGTTTGCGCTAAAATGCACTTCGGGTCAGCCACGTTGCCGACTGGCCCGTCTCCAGACCCTGCGGCCCGCCTGCAGTTGCCCTGGAGATGCAGCGGCGCAGCCAATGGCTAAGGCAGCGGATTCCCATCCGCACGCGCATCCCGCGCACATGTCGGCAAGCGCCGCCCGACCCCCCGGTTCAGGACGCGCCGGCAGCGGCTCTTCCGCGTCCAGAAGCTCTGGGTGCAGGGGAGCCCGTAACTGCCAACCTGGGCCTTAGCGCCAAGAAGGGTTCGGAATGGAACTTGCATGGTCCCGCGAAGATCTCGCCATTGCCGTCGACAGCTATCTTGCACTTCTGGAAAGCCAGAAGACGGGAGGCGCACTGACGCCTGAAGCCGTCCTGCGCTCTGTCGCAACCAGGACAGGACACAGCCAGGAGGAGGCCAGAGGCATCCTCAACACCGTCACCTGGCAGATGTCCATGCACAACGCCCCCGTGTGCAAGGGCTTCCGCGCTCAGTGCGAAACTGACGAAAAGGTGCTCGTCACCCTGGAGCAGATTCTCTCCCGCGACTGGAAGATAGACCGCGTTCTGCACCGCAAGCCCTGGAGCCGCAGCGAGCTCAAGGCCGCGGTCGCCTGCTACCGCGAGATGTGCCGTGATCAGCAGGCCGGCGTGCCCTTCGACCGCACAGAGCGCCTCTCCAAGCTTGCCGACGACCTCTCGCGCAAGTTCAGCGCCGTCCGCCTCAGGATGAACAACATCTCCTGGATCATGGCCCAGCACGGCCTGCCCGTCGTGGACTGCATCCCCCTGCTTGCCGGCGTCGGCAGGAAGGTGGTCAGCGTGGTGCTCGACGTCTACGGCGAGCTCGTGGCCAGCGAGGACGAGTCGGCCCACCGGGATCTGTGGACCGAGTCCCAGCTGCGCAGCGCCCTCGACGCCTACAAGGACATCGCTGAGCTCGAGGCATCCAAGACCCGCTTCGACGTCAGCGACAACATCTGCGCCCTCTCCCAGGAGACGGGCCGCCGCTTCAGCTTCTGCCGCCTCAGGCTGGCCAACATTGCCTGGCTGCTCCAGGGCAAGGGGCGCACGCCCATTGCCAGCATCCCTGCCTCCAACGAGATGCCCCAGGAGACATGCGAGCTGCTTGACCGGCTCTGCATGGAGCATCCGGTCTCCAAGTAGCCTGTCAGGCCCCTGCCGCCGCCGGCGGCAGGGGCAAGGCGCGGAGCAGGCCTGGGGCAGGGCGCAGGGGCGCCGCTGGTCCAGGCCCTGCCAGGGAGGCTCGCCATGTCCGCCATGCACCGGGGCTTTTCCCCCGACCCTGCAGCCGCCGGCCGGCGGCGCATGCTTGTCCTGCTCAGGCGCTTTGCCCGCTCGCTGCCCAGCGGCATGAGCGACGAAGAGAAGGCCTCCATGACGGCCGAGATGGCGCGCCGGCTCGAGCGTGAGCTGGAGAGCGCGGAAGGCGCGGAAGGCGCGAAAGGCAGGACGCACAGGGACTGAAGGCCGTCAGGCGCATCTGCCCGCCCCGGCCTGAAGACGCAGGTCCTGCCAGAAGCTTCTGCCCGAAGTTCTGTCTGAAGCCCTGCCTGAAGCCCTGCACGGGCGCTGGCAGGAGGGCTCTGCCCGTGCTATGCCTTGAGCCGAAGCCTGCATCCCCTGCGACGCAGGCAGCATCAGCGCAGGACAAGCGCAGGAACGGCGCAGAATCTGCGCAGCCCAGGACAGCGCAAGGAGCAGAGCATGAAGAAGTACGTGATGGCCCTGGATCAGGGCACGACCAGCTCGCGCTGCGTCGTCTTCGACCGCGGCATGCGCGTTGCCGCCATGGCGCAGCAGGAGTTTCCGCAGATCTATCCCCAGCCCGGCTGGGTGGAGCATGATCCCGAGGCGATCTGGCAGACCCAGCGCGACGTCATGCTGGAGGCCCTGGACAGGCTCGGCGCAGACCCCGGGGAGATAGCGGCCGCCGGCATTGCCAACCAGCGCGAGACCACGATCCTCTGGGACGGCAGGACCGGAGAGCCCCTCGGCAACGCCATCGTCTGGCAGTGCCGCCGCACGGCAGAGCGCTGCGCGCTGCTCAAGGCGGACCAGGCCTTTGCCGCCAGGGTGCGGGAACGCACGGGCCTTGTCGTCGATGCCTACTTTTCGGCGAGCAAGATCCAGTGGCTGCTCGACAGCGTGCCCGGCGCCCGCGCCAAGGCGGAAGCGGGGAGGCTGCGCTTCGGCACCGTCGATGCCTGGCTCGTCTGGAAGCTCACCGGCGGCGCCGTCCACGCCACGGACCACACCAACGCCAGCCGCACCATGCTCTACGACACCGCCCGCCTCCGCTGGGATCCCGAGCTCTGCCAAGCCTTCGGCGTGCCCCTGGCCATGCTCCCCGAGGTGCGCCCGAGCTCCGGCTTCTACGGCACCTTCCGCCTCAAGGGCGGCGAGATTCCCCTTCTTGGCGTCGCGGGCGACCAGCAGGCCTCGCTCTTCGGACAGGGCTGCACGGCTGCCGGCCAGGCCAAGAACACCTACGGCACGGGCTGCTTTCTGCTGATGCACACGGGACAGACCCGCCGGACCAGCGCCCACGGCCTCCTGTCCACCATGGCCGCCACGCTCGGCTCCGAGCCCGCCTACGCCCTGGAAGGCAGCGTCTTCATCGGCGGGGCCGTGATCCAGTGGCTGCGCGACGGCCTCGGCATCATCTCCAGCGCGCCCGAGACCGAAGCCCTGGCCCTGAGCGTTCCCGACACTGCCGGCGTCTATCTGGTACCGGCCTTTGCCGGCCTTGGCGCCCCCTGGTGGGACATGGACGCCCGCGGGGCCCTGCTCGGGCTCACGCGCGGCGCGACGAAGGCCCACGTGGCAAGGGCCGCGCTCGAGGCCATAGCCTACCAGTGCACGGACCTCGTCCGCGCCATGGAGCAGGACGCCGGCATGCGCCTGGAGCGGCTCAGCGTGGACGGCGGGGCCTGCGCCAACAGCTTTCTCATGCAGTTCCAGGCCGACGTCGGCAACCTGGCCGTGCGGCGCGCCAGCGTGCTGGAGACGACGGCCTTCGGCGCGGCAGCCCTTGCCGGCCTTGCGGCCGGCTTCTGGAGCCTGGACGATCTGCGCGGCGGTGCGCCCAGCGGCAGGACCTTCCTGCCAGCCATGCCCGAGGCGCGGCGGGAAGCCCTGCTGGCCGGCTGGCGCGAGGCCGTGGCGCGCGTCCGGAGCCGGCAAGGCGGCGCCTGCCAATCTTGACTTCAGCGCCAAGGGCAGATAGCACATGGCATGGCCCAGCCATCCGGGCAGCCTTTCCAGCAGCCGCGAACCCTCTTCAAGGAATCGACATGATCCGTTCGATAACCACTCTGGAACGCATGGGACGCAAGGATGCCCGACTCATCGTCGAGCAGACCAAGGGCATGGTGGAAGCCAAGTCCGTGGACGACTACCTCGCCGAGAAGACCATAGTCCATATCTTCACCGAGCCCGCGCTCGCCGAGTACCTGTGCTGCGCGGCTGCCGTGCGCCAGATGAGCGGGCAGGCAATCTTCTTCCCGCCGAAGGAGGCGGCGCAGGCAAAGCTGGAAACCTTCCCCGTCAAGCTGCTCAGCGCCGTCAGCTCCTACATGGACTGCCTGATGGTGAACGGCGTGGAGACCTCGAGCTGGCAGCCCGAGGAGCTGGTCTTCCCCCTCATCAACTGCGGCGGTCCCGACGCCCATCCGTCCCGCGCCCTGGCCGACGTTGCCTGCATGATGCTCCATGCCGGCGGCGAGCTTGACGCCGTCAAGATATGCTGGCTGGGCGGGATCACCGGCGAGCTCTGCTCGCTCGCCGTGGCGGCCGGCTTCTTCGGCCTGCACCTGCATGTCTATGCGGCGCCAGGCCTCCCCCTCGAGCAGTTCAAGGATCTGGCGGCCCGCCATCCCGAAGCGGACGTTGTCCTTGACGCCACGAAGGAAGAGGCCCTCGATGGCGCCTCCTACTGCTTCATCGGCAGCCGCGAGGGCCTGGACTACGAGAGCCTGCCGCGCTGGACCGTGTCGCCGAGCTTCCTGCGCGGCCTCAAGCCGAACGGCCAGCTCCTGCTCGGCGCCTCCCCCTCGAAGTGCCTCCTGCTCGACATGCGCTACCGCCGGGCTGGCGAAGGGCACTCCCTGCTGCTCAAGCAGGCCGAGAACAGGCTCAAGGTCTACAAGCGCTTCTTCCACTACATTTTCGACTAGCGCCCAGTGCGGCTGGCGTCCTTCCCGCGGCAGGCGTCCTTCACGCGGCAGGCGAGGCTGCGCCAGGCCCGGCGCTCGAGAAAGCTGCCGGGCACCGAAGCCTCCATTTCCCGAAAGAGCCGCCATGGCATGGCGAAAGCCAGCAGATCCGGCTCGATGAACTTGCGCGCAAAGACGTCGGTCATGCTGATCACGGCCCGGGGCCGCTCCATGGCGTTTTCGTGCTCTGCGAGCAGGCAGAAGGTCATGCAGGCCGAGCCTGCGGGCGCCATGACGTTGTCGTAGCCGGGGTGGGCGAAGTTGGCCATGCTCACGAGGGCCGCCAGCTGGTCGGGATTGGCGTACATGACCACCACCCGTGGCGCGTCTTCCGGCTCCACGCCGGCAAGGGGCCTGAAGACCACGTACTTCTGCCCTATGGCCTTCAGCGGCAGCTTCAGGCGCGTGGCCCGCGCCGTTGCCACGTCCTTCTTGTAGCCCTGCGGCTCTTTGCCGGGCATGACCTGGCCCTCGCTGCGGGCATGGCCGCAGGTCATGAAGTAGTCCATGCCGGCGGAACGCTCCGCACTCAGGCACAGTCCGTTGCGCGCGCCGTGGCATGTGCAGCTGGCAAGGCTGAAGGCCGCCTCGGCGCCGCGGGTCGCAGCCGTCAGCATGGCGGCCGCGCAGCCCCAGCGGCCCGGGACGAACTCACTGGCGCGGCTGGGCTTCTCGTCGCTGAAGAGGATGGCGGCTGGCTGGTGCTTCAGGTAGAGCCTTTCGGCAAGCAGGCTGTTCACGGCTGGCTCCTTGACTGCGGACGCGGGCTTGACGCCGGAAGCGCCCCGGAAGAAGGCGGGGGCGCCGGCGCGGCATGGGATATGGGCCCTTTCGGCATGCCTGTCTGTGACCTTTGTCGCGCATCTGCCGGTTTCAGGCAGGACAGCGGGGCAGGGCAGCAGCAAGGACAGCGGGCAGAGCAACTATATCACAATAACTTGATGCAGTGATGTAAAATTCGGGCCTGCAGCCCCTTTTCGCCCCTGCTGAAAGGTGCCGGAGCGCGTTTGGAAGGCCCTGGCGTCGTAGACGCGAGGGCAGGGCAGGGAGGCTTCGGCATGATTTTTTGCAAATTCCGTACTTTACAAATTTTGCCGAACAGCGTACAAGGGCGGGAACTAAATCAATATAGCTTGATATAGTTATCCAAAAACCGCCCGCCTCGGGGCGCAAGGAGTATTCCCATGCAGACGAAAGGCACCTACTACTTCACTTCCGAATCCGTCACCGAAGGCCACCCGGACAAGGTGGCAGACCAGATTTCCGATGCCGTCCTCGATGCGCTCATTGCCCAGGATCCCAACTCCCACGTGGCCTGCGAGACGCTCGTGACCACGGGCCTTGCGCTCATTGCCGGCGAGATCACCACCACGGGCTACGCCGACCTGCCCGCCATCGTGCGCAGCACCATCAAGGAGATAGGCTACTCCAGCTCCGAGATGGGCTTCGACTGGCAGACCTGCTCCGTCGTCTCCACCATCGACCACCAGTCCCCCGACATCGCCCAGGGCGTCAACCGCGAAGCTCCCGAGGACCAGGGCGCCGGCGACCAGGGCATGATGTTCGGCTATGCCTGCGACGACACCGCCACGCTCATGCCTGCCCCCATCTACTGGGCCCACCAGCTCTCCCAGCGCCTGACCAAGGTCCGCAAGGAGGGCATCGTCGACTTCTTCCGCCCCGACGGCAAGACCCAGGTCTCCTTCCAGTACCACGACGGCGTGCCGGTGCGCATCAACAACGTGGTCGTCTCCACC